>ERZ802819.667-NODE-667-length-22593-cov-8.01788_pt1 | contig 22593 bp, 18 predicted proteins | sample MGYA00345647_ERZ802819 | MGnify/ENA primary metagenome ERZ802819 (study PRJEB30503, sample SAMEA104212355) | marine metagenome | biome: Westerlies Biome; feature: [SRF] surface water layer (ENVO:00010504) within the epipelagic zone...; material: water...
CACAACCAACTGCACAACCAACTGCACAACCAACTGCACAACCAACCGCACAACCAACCGCACAACCAATCACCACGATCACTGAAAACAGTTCGGTCTCTCCCTCTGGCACCAGCCCAGAAAAAATGCAGCCCTTCATTCAGCCCGTTCCACCGCCACCTTCAGATACTTCCGCAGCATCTGTACCAACTATGCAAAACACAGCCGCTGATGGCACTGTGTCGATTGTTATTCAGCCGGACACTCGATCCCCCCCGCCTCCTGCCGAAATCACCCGTCCGTTGAACCCGATCGAGCCGCAAAACCCGACAGTGATGAGTGATGCAGAAGCTGCCGCTCCTCCGGACAAGACTGCTGCGACACTGTTACTCGAGCGTATTCTCGAACCACTCGAACTGAATGAAGCCAACAATCGTATCGACCCAACTCGCAGTGCAACGCTTTACGCAAGACCACTGCCACTCATCGAGGCACTTCAGCGGTCGGGAGATCGGAGCCGAAGACTCTGGATAACTCAGGCCTATTGGCAGGTATCACGTGGATACGCCAACATTCGGTTTGCAACTGAGGCCCGAGAACGTCTCGAATTTATCGCACCCGGCAGCGACCCTCACGACCAGATGGTACTCGATGTAGCAAGTGCGGCGGCTGAGGCCGACCTGGCAGACGCTCATGCTGAATTGATCGCTGCACAGCAACAGCTCGTTGATCTCGTCAGACTACCGATAGGTGAACCGGCTCCATGGCCGGTTGACCGTCCACTCGCAGGATCGTATGAAACCCACTTTGCTGCAATATTCGCGACCCGACCAGCAACAGGACGCATTCGAGCGATCGATCGGATGCTTCCAAGTAAGCATGACGCAGTTGAGGCACGAGCAGTCGCAGTCGAGGCAGCAGAGTCTGCCATGAATCGTGCTGAATCCGATCATGCTCGCGGCAAACGCCCAATTGAGGCCGTGGTTGCAGCCCATCGAATGCTTCGCCAACAGCAGCAAGAGTTCGCGGAGTCTCTCGCAACATACAATCTTGATATTGCAGAATACGCGATGGCAGTCGCAGATGCATCGGTTCCTGACGATCGATATGTATCGATGCTTATTGGCACACCCATCCAATGGAAACCACAACCTGCCTCGAACGTTATCCCCGCAACTGGACTTCAACCTATTGAGCAGACGACAACACTTCCGCAACCATGACCTGCTAGGTTCCTTAGGCAATACTGATTTGAAATTCACATTATGTGAAGTCATCAACGCTATTGCCGACCCAATGTGCAATCTGTAAAGAGTGCGATATTCTTTACAGTACTCAGGCTAGGCGTCTTGGGAAGATGACATTGGTACGACCCAGTTTCCAGAAATATAGACAACAAGAGCATGCCTGCGACGCTACCCCACCCATCCTCTGACACTCCAAAGCAGGCGACTCAACGTCTCAAGATCGGCAGCGTAGATGTTGATCCTCCTGTTTTGCAGGCTCCTATGGCTGGCTACACAAATTACGCCTTTCGGCAAGTTGTCAGAGAGTTTGGTGGAGCGGGACTACTTGCAACAGAGATGATCGCAGCCCGCAGCGCCATCTGGCTTGAGACCAATAAAAGTGAACACCCAGATCGCCTCTGGGGCGTACGCGAGGAACCTCGACCGCTTGCGGTTCAGATGTGGGATAACGATGCTGAAAATCTTGCTCAAGTAGGCAAACGACTAGCACGAGATTTTCAGGTAAGTGTTATCGACCTGAACTTTGGCTGTCCGGTTCGTCAGGTCACTGAAAAGGCACACAGCGGATCATGGTTGCTGCGCGACCCCGAACGTGTTGGTGAAATTGTTCGTCGTGTTGTTGATGCCTGTGGCGACACACCTGTCTCGGCGAAGATCCGTCTTGGATGCTCCGACAATTGTCAGACAGCTATTGAAGTGGCTCAGCGCATTGAAGAAGCGGGGGCAAGTTGCCTTACCGTTCACGGTCGAGTTGCAGCTCAGTACTTCAAAGGCGAAGCAGACTGGGAAGCGATCCGCCAGGTGAAACGATGCGTCTCTCGCATACCCGTGGTTGGCAACGGGGACATCACTTCCGCCGAGGAGGCCGTTTCACGACTCAAGAATTATGGTGTCGACGGGGTCATGATCGCGCGTGAATGTCTGGCAAAGCCCTGGATTTTCTCACAGGTTGCTGCGCTCTTGAGGGGAGAACCGAAACCACCTGACCCAACATCCGACGAACAGAAGCATATCGTCCTCCACCACTACGAACTTGTATGCAGCCGGTTTGGTGTAGACCGAGGCACCCTCCTCATGAGAAAATTTGCTTGTTCATATGCCCAAGGAATTCCTGGAGCACGAGACTTTCGAGGACATGTCTCACGAGTCACCACTCGGCCGGAATTTCTTGACGTGGTTCGTCGATATTTCCCAAAACGTGATGCAGACTGAAAACCCGTCTTTTTGTCAAATCCCCGAGCCACTCGAAAATACAACTCGATCTCATTATTGAATTCAGGGCCTGAATTCTCCAACACACTGCATCCCGACATCTAACGCCACCGAAGAAAAACCGAGCGGCCTCGCAACCACCCATTTGAAACCAACATTGAAGAATTTCGCGACACAGGGGGTTTTCAGTAGATTTCCCCGCACATTCAGTTCCCGAACTGTCGGAACCCTATAATAACCGTATAGTAGTAGTAGAAAGAGACGCTATAGAAAGATACGTCTCGGACCGAAGTATGGAAATGAACTGATTACTACGTCGCACCGGAGTTTACCGTAATGACACAGCCCTGGATCGAAGGCCGTTTTGAAGAAAATATGGTTTTGACAACGGTAGAGCAAGCTATTAATTGGGCTCGTCAATCCAGTATTTGGCCAATGACATTTGGTCTGGCCTGTTGTGCAATCGAAATGATGGCAGCAGGTGCAAGCCGATACGACATGGACCGCTTCGGTGCTGGTGCGTTTCGCGCCACGCCCCGACAAGCCGATCTGATGATTGTCGCCGGAACCGTAACCTACAAAATGGCAAGTCGCGTTCGGCGGCTCTACAACATGATGCCCGATCCAAAATACGTCATCGCCATGGGTGCGTGCACCACAGGCGGTGGACCTTACTTCAAGTGGGGCTATCACGTCGTAAAAGGAGTTGATCTCGTTGTTCCTGTCGACGTTTATGTTCCTGGCTGCCCACCACGTCCTGAAAGTCTGCTTGAGGGTCTCATGAGAATCCAAGATAAGATTATGGGCCAAAGACTTGCGAAGCAGTCTGACGGAACTGGGAAAATTGCTGACGAACTCCCTATACCCCACCACTCGGGCTACGTTGCTTCAGCTGTTAAGGATGATGGGGAACTTGTTCACGATCATCAAAAAGTTCAGTCATAGTTCTTTGTATTACAAAATTTGAAATAGAAAAGTCTGGTGAATTGAATGAGCGAGCGGCTAGAAATTAAGAACGTTCATGTTGCTGTGGAGGGCCAAGAAATCCTCAAAGGAGTTGATCTTACGATCGGCAGAGGAGAAGTGCATGCACTCATGGGACCGAACGGATCAGGAAAGAGTACGCTCGGATACGCCATTATGGGCCACCCTTCCTACGAAGTAACGGAAGGATCTGTTGAACTGGTTGATAGTGATGGCACACGACATGACATTCTCGCTATGGAACCTGACGTACGAGCACGAACTGGTGTTTTCCTGGCATTTCAACGACCAATGGCAATTCCGGGGGTTCGACTCGCGGATTTTCTTCGTCATTCTGTAACGAACGTCCGTAATCCTGACCGAAAAGAAGGTCAGGAACTCATGCCGATGCGAGATTTCCGAAAGGAACTCAAAAGCAAGATGCAAGAACTGTCAATGGACTCTGACTTTGCCCGCCGGTACGTCAACGATGGTTTTTCCGGCGGTGAAATGAAGCGAGCAGAAATCCTACAGTTGGCAATGCTTCGACCTCGATTCGCCATCCTTGATGAGACCGACAGTGGTCTCGACGCGGATGCTGTACGGCTTGCAAGTGAAAGTATTGCACGAATTGGTGGAGCAGAAATGGGCATCCTGATCATCACGCATCACGAACAACTCCTAGAACACAATATTCCCTTACAGACTCATGTCATGTTAGGTGGACGTATTGTTGAGTCAGGAGGCCCAGAACTCGCCGCCGAACTTCACAAACAGGGTTATGATCGAATAAGAAAGGCGTATCCTGATGCAGCTGCTGCTGAAGAGGCCATGGAAGCAGAACGTCGACTTGAAGCTACAACATCCTGACGCAATCCCGACACCCTGAAAAGGAAATCATACGATGTCTACTGACACTGATGAATCTTCGACGCTCGCACTTGGAGAGATCAATAAATACGATTTCCGTACGGATACTCCTACTGTTTTTAAAGCCCGCCGAGGACTCGACAGAGATATTGTTTCTCAGATTTCAGAAATGAAAAAAGAGCCGACTTGGATGCGAGATTTCCGACTGAAATCCCTCGACATTTTCAACTCGAAACAAATGCCAAACTGGGGCGGCAATATCGGCATCGATTTCCAGGACATTTTCTACTACCTCAAGCCCGCTGAACAGCAGGGTAAGACATGGGAAGAAGTTCCAGAAGAAATCAAAAAGACCTTCGACCGTCTCGGCATTCCGGAAGCTGAAAGGAAATTTCTCTCCGGCGTGAAAGCCCAGTTTGAGAGTGAGGTTGTCTACGGATCACTTCAGGAAGACCTTGCAAAAAAAGGTGTTATTTTCACCGATACTGACACCGCGGTGCGAGAACACCCAGATCTTCTACGGGAATACTTTGGGACAATCATCCCGCCAACTGACAACAAATTCGCTGCCCTGAACTCTGCGGTTTGGTCAGGCGGTTCCTTTATCTACGTCCCCAAAGGCGTCTCTATCGAGTTCCCCCTGCAGGCGTACTTCCGCATTAATGCCGAGAGCATGGGGCAATTTGAGCGAACTTTAATTATCGTTGATGAAGGCGCACACGTTCATTATGTCGAGGGCTGCACTGCTCCGATGTACTCTACTGAGAGTCTTCACTCAGCAGTTGTCGAAATTGTTGTGAAGAAACATGGGCGTTGCCGCTACACAACGATCCAAAACTGGGCCAACAACATTTACAACCTGGTTACGAAACGTGCTCTTGCATATGAGGGTGCAATGATGGAGTGGATTGATGGCAATCTCGGAAGTCAACTCACCATGAAATACCCAGCTGTCTATATGATGGAGCCTGGGGCTCGCGGCGAGATTCTTTCAATTGCATTTGCAACCGCCGGTCAGCACCAAGACGCCGGTGCAAAACTTGTTCATGCTGCACCAAATACCTCTGGACGGATTGTCTCAAAGAGCATTTCAAAAAACGGTGGTCGCTCAAGTTATCGCGGACTTGTTCGCGTTGAGCCTGGTGCAAAGAAAAGTCGATCGAGTGTCGTTTGCGATGCACTGATTCTTGATGACATAAGCCGAAGTGACACATATCCATATATTGAGATCGAGGAACAGGACGTCTCGATTGGTCACGAAGCAAGTGTTTCAAAGATTGGAGAAGAACAGCTATTTTACCTCAAAAGCCGTGGCCTCTCCGAGGCTGAAGCGAGCACTATGATCGTAGGCGGTTTCATTGAGCCACTTGTCAAAGAACTCCCGATGGAATATGCCGTCGAGATGAACCGTCTGATCGAACTACAGATGGAAGGCTCCGTCGGCTAACCTATTCCTCTCCTCTGACTTCACTTATTCTTGCTTCATGACGACGACAACAGCCCCTGCCGCACTATTTAATCGCGATGCGTTCCACCAGCTCCTTGCTGAAAGTCCTCTGCCCGACTGGGCAGACCAACAGCGACGTTCCTGCATGGATCAACTCGAGACGCTTGCTTTACCGAATCGTCGGCAAGAACACTGGATGCGAACAGACCTTCGCATGTTTAAGCCGGACATGTGGGGACTGCGACCGATATCCGCTTCTGAACCGCCTACAGGCCTTCTCGCTGCTCGCTTTCCATCCTCCAACGATCAGTCTCGTGATGTCCAGACAATGGGACAACCTGACTACGCAGGTCATTTCAAGACCATAAACGGCCATGTTGTTCAAAATGAAATTGATCCGGCTCTTGCTGACCAGGGTGTTCTCTTCGGCACTGCCGAAGATGTGCTTGCCAGTAGTGGTGACGTGCTGAAGAACCACTGGCTACAGATTATCGACTCAAAGAACGATTATTTTGCTGCCCTTCACGGAGCGTTTCACCGCGGCAGTATGATTCTTTATGTCCCTCCGGGTGTCCGCATTGCAGAACCAATTCATTGCCTCGCTGCAATTGATGACGGTGGTGTCGACACATCGCATGTACTTGTCGTTCTCGGAGAGGACGCTGAAGCAACCGTTCTTACAGAAACTGCTACATGTGGAACAACTGGCTCAGGAACAGGCTTCCACTGCGGCGGCACTGAGATAGTCGTCGGGAAAAACGCTCTCCTCCGAATGGTGAATGTCCAAAACTGGGACCGTGGTGTATGGCACGTTGCTCGACAAAAAGCAGTTATTCATGAAAACGCGAAACTCCAGTGGACGCTTGCAGCGCTTGGCAGTCGGTTATCTCAAGTCGCTCAAGATGTAGCACTCGTTGGAAAAAATGCTGAGGCGCAAGTCAATGGTGTGATGTTTACAGAAGGCAAGCAACAACTTGTCTATAATACACTGCAGCATCACGAAGCACCGTCTTGTCGCAGCGACCTTCTTTATAAGGGTGCTCTGCAAGACCGCAGCCGCCTTGTCTGGCGAGGAATGATCAAGGTCGATAAGGCTGCTCAAAAAACAGATGGCTACCAGCGCAATGATAACTTGATGCTTTCGGAGTCTGCACGGTCTGACTCAATTCCTGGCCTCGAAATCGAGGCTGATGACGTTCGCTGTACCCATGGTGCAACCAGTGGCCGCGTTGATGAGGAGCAAATCTTTTATGCACAAGCGCGGGGATTGTCGGCAGACGAGGCTGCGAGACTCGTTGTCGCAGGATTCTTTCAGCAGGTATTCGATCGCATAACAATCGCTTCTGTTCGAGAGGCATTGGCAACGGCAATAGGAAGCCGGATTCGAAGAGTATCCTAACCCAGCAGAAACAGTTATTCGTAACGCTCACCAGAAGCCTTTCTTTCATGCCAGAATTCATCCATGTTGCCGATGCAGCCGACGTTCCAGACCCAGGAAAGGTACTTATCGAAGTGGAAGGGGAAATGATTGCCCTATTCCATGTAGGTGGTTCGTTCTACGCCATCGATGATGTTTGCACTCATGATGGAGGCCCGCTTGTTGATGGTGAACTTCAGGACTACACAATCGCCTGCCCAAGACACGGTGCAAAATTCGACATCCGCACTGGCGCAGCTCTTTCGATGCCAGCAATTCGACCCACTCTTGCACATGACGTGAGGGTCGAAAACGGGGGTGTTTCTGTTCGACTTCGAGAGACTGGATCGGGGCCGAGTGGAAACCCTGCACCGTCTACCGTACCGGCAGCAGCCGCCGCACTTTCTGCTCCATCTCAGACGGAGCAGAAGGCAGATGTCACTACGAAATCACACGACGGCACAGTAACTGACACAACAGATAGTGCGCCAGCTGATACTCAAAGCCTTACAAGCCAGACTCTCTCTGAGGACCTTGTTCGTGAATTACTGAAGCAGGTGAAAGACCCTGAATTATTTGTAAACATTGTTGACCTAGGACTGATTTACGACGTCTCTTTCAACCCGGCACCAGATAACTCAAAACAACTTGTCTTGATTGATATGACGATGACAAGTCCAGCCTGTCCTGCTGGACCACAACTCATTGCCGATACAAAACGTGTCGTCAACACGCACGAAGATGTCGCTGAAGTCGAGGTTCGGATTGTTATGGAACCACCGTGGACACCAGACCGCATGACCGACGATGCCCGCGACCAACTGGGAATCTTTTGATTCCTCTTTGAACTGCACTCCAGCATGCGTCTCTTACTTTATGAATGGTGCTGCTCAGGTGGAATGCAGAGTGGTATTGCTCGTGACATTCTGCAGAAGGCTCCTCTTGAAGACTTCCTGAAGGAGGGCCGCCTCATGCTTGAGGCACTCGCATGCGATGCTGAAAAAAATGCAGATCTGAATATCACTGTGATGGTTGACGCAACCCTTCCGGCGACTGAAGTTCCACTCTTTTCTGAAAATATTACTGTTGAGAAAGTCCCTCCCGGCGCGAACGGTTCGTCTCTTCTTGCCGTGGCCTCTGAGTCTGACCATATCATTCTCGTCGGGCCAGAGACTCAGGGCATTCTACTCCAGTCCCTCATCGCCTTAGAACAAGCAGGTCTTGGAGACAGGCTCGTCAATTGCCCATCGCCTTTTATCCGCGCTGCAAGCGACAAGCAGACGACATGCGCGATGCTCGCCGCAGCTGGCATTCCAACCCCGGCTGGCTGCACTCTACCCGCCGGTGAAAGCATTCCTACCGGATTTCGACTTCCCGCCGTCCTCAAAGCTCGTGAAAGTGCTGGGTGTGATGGTCTGAGAATTATTCAGAACCGCTCCGATTTTGTCACGCCAGAAACAGACTCACGGCTTGAATGTCATATTTCAGGCATCCCAGGCAGCGTCTGTTGTCTCTGTCGAACTGATTCAATCGTTCCATTACTCCCATTCGAACAACTGTTCACTCACGCACAGCAGCCGGTGTACATCGGCGGTCGCCTTGCTCACGAAGATTATCATGCTCGAATGCAGTCTCTTGCAGTACGGTCGATCGAAGCTCTCAACAAAGCAACGCAGGCTACAGCCCGTGGCTGGGTCGGAGTTGATATGATTCTGGGTAGCCGTGACGACGGGAATGACGATCGAGTACTCGAAATCAACCCTCGTCTCACGACTTCTTTCATTGGCTTATCCCGAGGTCAGCAAGGTGGCCTCATTTATCCGCTCCTCAATCACATGCATGGTGGAGAAATTCACCTTACCCCATGGAACATAGAAGCCTGTGAGTTTTCCGTGGCGTAACATTTACACGTAATGGTTTTCGTTCATGTCATTAACGTCGATCAATTCATGGCTGGCTTTTGATATTGGAGGAGCCAACATAAAGGCTGCTGACGGACGAGGGTGGTCCCATAGTGAACCTTTTGCAATGTGGCAGGACTGGAAACGTCTCCCTGATGCCATCGCACATATCAAAAGTCTCCACCCTGCCACCCACTATGCCGTCACTATGACAGGGGAAATTGCCGATTGCTTTTCTGACCGCCGCGAGGGTGTCGAGCATATTGTTGGGTCGTGTTCCATCGCCGCAGGAGAAAACGCTGTTTTCTTTTATAGTGTCGATGGCACCCTTCTCAGGGCAGATAAAGCCACGCACCAACCGCTCCAAGTCGCTGCTTCGAACTGGCATGCCTTGGCTCGGCTCGCCGGTTCACTTGCCCCTTCAGGGAGAAGTTGGCTGATTGATATCGGCTCAACAACAACTGACATTGTGCCTCTGGCATACGGACAGCCAATTCCTCAGGGGATGACTGACTGGGATCGGCTACTCTACGGCGAACTCGTTTATACCGGTATGGAACGCACGCCTGTACCTGCCCTCGTACGGTCGCTGCCTCACCGCGGGAGCACACGACCAGTTGCTTGTGAGTGCTTTGCCACGTCACAAGATGCCTGGCTCCTCCTCGGCGGCCTGCCTGAAAACGCCACGTCGAATACCACAGCCGACAAAAAGCCGGCCACCCGTGATGCGGCTCGTATTCGTATGGCTCGTTCTATGCTTCTTGAACCAGCATCATTTACCTTTGCCGATGCGATTGAAGCTGCAACGGCAATCGTCGAATCACAGACTCTTTTAATTCAATATGCCATGGGGTCACTGATTCAGAACCCACTCCCAGAAGATCATGTCGTACTAAGTGGACAAGGTGAAATTTTAGCAAGAAGAGTCTTTGATCATATGGGCTGGAATCCGCAGACAGTTTCTCTCAAAGACGTCTTAGGACCTGAACTCTCACGTGTGGCTCCAGCTCACGCCGTAGCAATGATAGCGCAGCAGAGAGTATGAATAGAATGTCATCACAGGAAGAAAAACCATGGGAATGGGATCACGGCTGGCTTCGCCAACCATGCGACAGAAGCAAACGACCCCGCGTTGTAGTCAAGGTCGGTGGTAGCCTTTTCTCAACGCCTGGATGGCAGCATGCTGTCCAATCTCTCATTGCACATGAAGCACTGTCCAGCCATTCGATAGTCGTCCTCGCGGGGGGCGGTGCTCTTGTAAACGGGCTACGAATCATTGATGCAAACAGCTCACTGCCACCCCTTTTGGCACATGACCTCGCACTCGAGGCCATGGGGATCACGGCTCAACTCGTTGCAACGATGCTGAAACTACCACTTGGCGAGGAAGAGACAGGTGCCTCTCCGGTAGTACTCGACATCAAAAAGCGGGGTGTGGTCGGCAATGCAATTGAATCTCTTCCCCCTTCATGGGACACAACAAGTGACTCAATTGCGGCTGCTGTTGCGGCTACAACGAAGTCTGCTTTACTACTCGTAAAGAGCACTCCACCACCGATACATGACATTGAGTGTCTTGCTTCCAAGGGCTGGGTAGACCACTCTTTCCCGACGGCCTGCATCAACTTAGAAGCCATTCGCTGGGTAGCACCGCGGCAGTAGAACGAGTCAGGTCCTTAGAAACCGGGCACCGTTGCAGTGAACATATCATTCCCAGCAAATGCCGGCCTCAGGACGGGAGGCCAGTGCCAGCTTCCGTGCAGAGCCAACATCTGGAGTCTCAATAACTTCTTCGAGAAAAGCCCATGGCTGAAACTGAACACCTCCAGAAGCACTAAGAACCCATCGGCTCCCTCGCTTGATGCCATGCGCAACTGTGGGCACCTGCTTTGGAACTTCATAGCTTGAAAGCTGAACTGATGACGCGTCCTTCAATAGCGAGAGATCCAGCCCCGCTCGATCGGCCAGTTGCCTGCTGTCGATTAAAGCTGCAACAACTGCCAGATCAACACAATTCATTAACTCTCGGAAAACAGGCTTGTTTGATGCCAGATCGTCGTAGCACGCTGTCATTTGCTCACACCACAGTGCAGCATTCTTGTCAGTACGTCCGCTTCCTCGCTTCATACCCTCTCGAACCAGAAGATCGGTTTCAGTCAGGCACACCATTTTTCCACCTGTGAGTTTCCAACCGAGTTCATCAGGATCTCGTGCAATGGGGCTATATTGAGCTTCTAACCAGAAACGGGGCAACATTGTTGAGCCGGCAGTAGCCTGGACCATTGAAAGATAACTCGGCAATTCAGCAACTTCTGACGACTCCAGCCCCATACCGATTCGCTTCATTCGATAATCTGCAGCTACGAGAACTTGCGCGAAGTGCGTATCTGCTGGCACACCCCCAACTGTCACTTGCTGAGGACCCAAAGCCTCTTCCATTGACCGAAAGATTTTCTGTGGATTTGGCATCTGTTTTATTGAGCTCAGGATTTCCTGCAGCCGAGCAATGCCCTCGGGTGTTGGATCAATAGAGCAACGCATTCCACCCATGCGTGCTGCGTCAATCGACCGAAGAGCCACGACCAAATCTTCAAGCAGCAAGAGCGGCCGACCACTAGTTGCACCAACGAAACTACCATTTCCATCAACAGCAACTTCATCACTCGGTCCAGCCAGAATTAAATCGTGTGCGTCAGGGTCAACAAACACATATTCGATTTGCTCAAGCCCACCAAGCGTTAAGACTTCTGGAGAAACAAGATCGTGTTCTGTTACAGCCCGCTGAACATCTTCGAGAATGCGTTTCAGTGAAACCTTTTGAAGTTCACAACGCTGCCCCGTCTTCGGTGGGTTTGCACTGAGTATTTTTTTTCGCTGGGCGGCAATGCTCTCAAGTGCCCGTGGCTCAATCGTGCGAACGATACCGTCAGTATCTACTGAAATACCACCTACTGCCTGGGCACCGAACCCAGCTCCTTGGCCGAATACATGCTTGGTAAAAAACAGATTCAGGACTACAACCAGCACAAGAGCACAACACGTGGTTGCAAAACTGTTCTCAAAGACCGTAAAAACATTTCTTCGTGTGCAGCTACGCATAAAAACCCTCATCATGACGTTCAACTGGAAATCAAAACAGGCAAACTGTTCGAGCAACGGTATGGATTTGTGATTGCACGACAATGTAGATGAGATGCTAGCCTCAGCACGCCCTTGAGGGCAAACCCTCTTTACTGGAGCAAATGCAGCCCGAAAGGCCTATTCTTCAATGTTTTGATGAATTCTGTGACTTTTTCCTGTTAAATTAGGGCTTACTACGCGATGACGTTTGGGTTTGTTTTTGATTGATTCTTGCGTAGCGTATCGCAGGGAGAGCTCCAATTGGCCATGATGTAAGCATGAATAACGACAAATCCATTCCACTTGCCGATGCTCATGTCCTTGTTCGGGATCCTGCCAATGGCCCGATGCTTAATCCGCTCACTCCCGGGGAAGTCCTCAGCCTTGGCCGTGCACCCGGTAACACCATTGTGCTACACGACGAACGGGCAAGCCGAAATCATGCCGAGATACGGGTTAACGATGACGGAAAATGGGTTATCCACGACCTGAAAAGCCGAAATGGCACAACAGTCGGTGCGAATGAAATCACATCAGAACATACGCTTATCGACGGAGACACGATTCAGATCGGATCCATTACGATCCTTTACTGCGAGGGGCCTCCACCATCGTTATCTGAGGCGGACGAATCTGACACCGATGGCACTGGTATAACGGGCGAAATGTCTGCGGAAATCGCAGAGTGGCATTCCACAATTCGCTATCGGCGAAACCGTAGTCGTTTACTCGATGACATACGCGAATCAGCACGAACTGCTCCAAAAGTAGGGCAAGCAGCAGCAGAACTATGCCGACTCGCATTTACGCTAGGTCGCACCACAGAAGTTCCATCTGCTGCAAACCGTGCTCTCGAGTCTGCGATGCTTGGATCGAATGCAAGCAAAGGAATGGTTTTGCTGCCAACGCCAGAGGCCATCCATGAAGAGAGAATGACAGTAACTGACTTATATGGTGTTGCAGCAGTGCCCTCTGACCTTCGCATTGATGCCATTCCAACAAACCTGATCGAGGCAGTCCTTGCAACCGATGAAGCGATTTTGGCCGGACCGGAGACCGTTGGTGAACAACCACCAGCAATAACCATAGCCGCCCCCATACGCGTGAACGGAAAGCCTATCGGGGCAATCTACCTCAGTAGCGAGCCGAGTGATGATGAAAAATCTCCTGACGACCTCGAGTTTGTAATTGCTGTCTGCGACGCCATAGGCCAGGTCTACACAAACCTTGAGGCTCGAGAAACTCTTTCGACTCGACTCGCAACGGCAGCCAGTGAAAACAAACTGCTCAAAGAGCGACTTGGTGAAAGAACGCGTATGGTTGGTGCAAGCCCTGCTCTTGCAATAATCACAACACAGGTTGAGCGCGTTGCGGGCACAAAAGCCACAGTCCTTGTGCGAGGTGAAAGCGGTGCAGGCAAGGAATTAGTCGCACAAGCTATTCACGACGCAAGTGATCGCAAGAGTGGCCCTTTTGTTTGCCTGAATTGTGCTGCTCTTTCAGAGACGCTCCTGGAAAGCGAGCTCTTTGGTCACGAGAAAGGTGCGTTCACTGGTGCGACTGATAAAAAGGCCGGGAAATTTGAACTTGCTGACAACGGAACTCTCTTCCTGGATGAGATTGGTGAGATGAGCCCTACGATCCAGGCAAAATTCCTGCGAGTGCTCGAGGGGCATGCATTCGAACGAGTGGGAGGCAGCACTCGACTCAAGGTCGATGTGCGAGTTGTAGCAGCTACAAATCGTCACCTTGAAGATGCCGTTGCAAGTGGTGGATTCCGACGAGACCTTTACTTCCGACTGCGTGTGGTTGAAATTGCTGTACCTCCACTCAGAAAACGACAAGAAGACATCGAACTCCTTGCACATCACTTCCTAGACGTATTCAGTCGAGAGACTGGCCGAAAAATCGAGGGCTTCAGTGCTGCAGCCATTCGTGCGATGCAGGAATACCATTGGCCCGGAAATATCCGTGAATTAAGAAACTGCATCGAACGTGCTGTTGTCTTGAGTGCGAGCAGCACCATTGATGTGCCAGACCTTGCACTGAGTACTCTTGCTTCTCCGGGTGATACCGGACAGATAGAACCCACAGCCCGTAAGTTTACTCCTGAAACGTTAGCCACTATCGAAAAACGTCACATTCTGGCGACACTCGAGTGTACCGGGGGCAATAAAACAAAAGCAGCGAAACTTTTGGGGATTGAACGATCTACCCTTGATCGTAAATTTGCTCGATGGGGCAAAGCCGATTGAACAGAGTTCATCTATTTCAATTAAAGACCAAAATATCGCTTCCAAGCTTCAACGTCTCCTGGCCCCGGCTCCGTCGGCTTTGTTTCCTTTTGTCGAACACGTTCGTTCATCGCACGACGCCTTCCTGTGAGCCATTCATTGCTATCGATGGCGATCGCTCGCCGACGACGTGCGGCTGCCTGCACTCGCCTATCACTGGACACGACAACCAGGCCTGATGGTGATTCCTCCTCGACCATTTCCTCGATGAGCGTATCTGCATCTGGATATTCCCGTGCAAACCACACTCGAATAGATCCGTGCAGGTATCGTGCAGGAAGACCATCGGGGGCATCGGCCGCATCAAAAACAACAATTGTCTGTTCCGCTTCAGCCCCAAGCAGCTCTAAAAGGTGGTCAAGAAGAGCTCGACGAGACTGCTCAAACCCAAGCGGCCCTCGCGCATCACCAAACACACCAGAGGCATGCAGTAGGTTGTACCCATCGATAATGATCATTGCTCTTCAACTAGCTGGAGAGGCGATATTTCACTTTCCCGTGAACAATTGTCGCAACAGCTCGCCCGCGTAGCGTCCATCCATCAAATGGTGAATTCACACTTTTTGATGCAAAAGAATTGACATCTACTTGCCATTCATGAGATGGATCGATAAGTGTCACATCAGCAATCGCCCCTGGCCTGAGGGTCCCTCGATTAATACCAAGGATCCTCGCCGGCAGCAGACTAATCGCTTCGACAAATCGTGGCCAATCAATACGACCAGACTCAATCAGACGTGTTACAGAGAGGCCGACTGCTGTTTCCAGGCCGAGGATGCCAAACGGCGCCCGGTCTAGTTCGAGTAACTTTTTTTCCGGTGCATGCGGAGCGTGATCTGTTGCAATACAATCGATTGTGCCATCAGCAAGCCCGGCGAGAATACCTTCGACATCTTTTGCTGTCCGCAACGGTGGACTCATTTTAAAGTTTGAATCAAACCCTCGAAGAGATTCATCCGTAAGCGTAAAATGATGCGGGCAAGCCTCCGCAGTAACCCGAATGCCACGTGATTTTGCTTCTCGGATAAGGTCGACTCCCTGAGCTGTCGAAACATGCATTACATGAAGACGACCACCAGTCACATCTGCGAGTGCGATATCTCGCCCGATCATCACTTCTTCTGCAGCTGCTGGCATTCCCTCTAGACCAAGCGACATGGAAACAATGCCTTCGTTCATTACACCACCATGAGAAAGCTCGAGAACTTCTTCATGAGCCAAAATTGGTTTGTCAAACATTCGGCAATACTCGAAAGCCCGACGCATCAACTCGGCATCGTACACGGGCGATCCATCGTCACTGAACGCAACAGCACCGGCTTCAACCAATTGCCCGATTTCAGCAAGTTCTTTCCCGTCTCGTTCACGGCTTACACACGCAACAACAAACACATTGCATGTATCTGCTCGTGACGCCTTCTGGCGAATAAACTCCACGTTTGCCTGGGTATCAATCGCCGGCTCTGTATTGGGTATACAGGCAACACTCGTAAACCCTCCCGCTAGGGCTGCTTGTGTCCCCGTCTCGATGGTTTCATCCTCTTCACGACCAGGTTCACGAAGATGCACATGCATGTCGATCAGTCCCGGCGTGACGATAAGCCCCTGGGCATCAATCGTCTCATCAACTTTTCCAAGCGGCTGACTACCGTCATGCCCAATGGACATAATTAACCCATCACGAATGAGCAGATCATCTACTCGATCAATTCCCTGATCTGGATCTACCACCCGTCCACCACGAATTAACATGGATGCCATTACTGCTGCCCTTTGTTTTCTGAAGAATCTATTGTGAGCCCATTTCTCTGCACTCCGCAGATGAGCCAAAGCACTGCCATCCGCACGGCCAAGCCATTTGTAACTTGATTCAAGATGAGTGACTGAGGGCAATCGGCTACATCAGCAGTCACCTCAACACCACGGTTAATAGGGCCAGGAGCCAGAATCACCAGATCATCTTTCGCGCGACGAAGACGATCCCGGTTCATGGCATACAAATGGGCATATTCTCGGACAGAGGGAAATGGTCGTGTTTTTTGTCGCTCAAACTGTATCCGTAAAAGATTGAGAACGTCACATCGTGGCAAAATGGCATCAAGATCATGTGAGACCTCTACTCCAAACTCTTGCCAACTATCAGAAACAAGAGTGGGCGGGCCGCAAAGAATCACTTTCGCACCAAGTTTGGTGAGGCCCCATAGATTCGACCGTGCCGTTCGGCTGTGCGCAATATCACCGACAAGACCAACCGTTAGACCTTTCAGATCACCAAGGCGTTCCCGAATTGAGAAGATGTCCAACAATCCTTGAGTAGGATGTGCATGCGGTCCATCTCCAGCATTGATAACACCAACATCAAGATGGGAAGCGAGCAGATGGGGTGTTCCGGGTGTTCTGTGCCGGACGACTACCGCGTCGACTCCCATGGCCTCAAGATTTTTGGCAGTGTCGATAAATGATTCGCCTTTGGACAAACTGCTCGTTGAGGCTGAAAAATCGATAACGTCTGCTCCCAGACGGCGAGCAGCCAAAGAAAAACTTGTTTTTGTTCGAGTGGAATTTTCAAAGAACAGATTCACAATAGCAGCACCCGACAGAACATCGATCTTTTCGCGACATCCTTGTGTGGCTTCCTTGCACATGACTGCAGTGTCAAGAATAAGGCTGATTTCCTCAGCCGAAAGTTCTTCTAAGTCGAGTAAATGGCGATGCGTCCAACCCGTCGGTGGGAGATTCCCCCGAAGGACCACAGGTGCGACGGTGGACGATTTTGATTGCGACATGAAACGGGCCCTGCACAACAGTTAAAGATGGGCAAAAGAAGTCAGCCAGGCAGAGTCTACCAGCGGTTTGTCGCGTCGTCATTACCTGAGAATGCTGGACTTGCTCTAGGGCCGAAAAAAGTTCTACCTTCTCCTTCGAAATGTCTTCCTGTTGCTGCCGCTGTCCCACAAAATAGCGAGTTGCTGCTGGAAGAATGGTTGCTCCCCTCGGTTCAAAAAAACTTCATGCACCGACCATATACATCGATTCTCATTGAATGTCCTACCCCGCGAACAGATTCTCGTAGTGATTATCTATCCGGAAACTGGTTGCACGTAGCACTGCTCATTCTCAGTGTCGTGATAACAACTGGCTGCAGTTCTGCCATCTCAATGAGGGAAGCACTTCGGGACAGCATCGAGCAGGCCGCAGCAGTATCCCAACTCACTGTTCTCAGTGACGTTGAATCTGACCCGTCGAAAAATATGACTTCTGACGAGGCCGCCACTGCTTCGTACGCACCAGAAACTCCTGACTCTCCAACCTATATCGACGATGGTGAGTTCGGAATGCATGAGTCATATGACATCTCTCTCGATATAGAAACAGCTGTCAGCACGCTTTCTGAAACAAACAGTCTTGATACGGCATCAAAAGCTGCACTCGTTGAAACACTTGAAATGACTCCGCAGGCTGATTGGCCGGTTGTCATTGAAGAGTTCACCGCCACGCTCAATGCTCTTCGAACGACAGAGACCGCACCGGCTCTCTATCTAGACACCACAGAACCAGACACCACAGAAATCGTGCTCAACACTGAGGACAGCATCTCAAGCCTTCCCGCGATCGATGAAGAAGATACCAGCGTGACGGCTCTTCAGGAGCCGGTGGAAACAATGCAGCACGCTCCTTCCAAAACCACAAGTGAAACGATTGAAGAAGAAATAGACAGTACGTATGACAGCGTAGCCATTATCTCTTCTCCGATGCGATCGTCCTTCCAAGAACCGGATGCCGAAGTACAGTCGAATCAGCCACTATCGACGAAGGCACCAAAAGTTTTGCAGATCGATTTGCCCGTGGACGATTCTGTAGAGGCTTCACCAACGCAACAAACACCTCTCACCATCCACAGGCCATGTATTGCGCAGAAGGTCCTTGGCTGGGGAATGGTTGAGGCTTTCCCTCAAAATGAACTCTGCGCTGGTAGTGAAGTCATCGTTTACTTTGAGCTGACCGGGATTGAATCTCACAAATCTAACGAAGGTTTCGAAACCAGTGTTGAAACGGCTCTACGGCTTGATGATGCTGCTGGACAGCGTCTCCACAGTTGGTCATTCCCTCCTCTTGTAGAGGTCTGTGCCTCCGTTCGTCGCGATTACTTTGCTCGCTTTTTCGTGGAACTCCCAAGCAATCTTCCTCCCGGTGACCATCAGCTCATCTTGACTGTGACTGACTCGCATGCGGGAACCACAGCAGAAACAATGCTTCCATTTGCTATCGCTCCAAGCGGATTTGTTGCTGGAACTGCAGAGTAATAAAGATACGGAACGACTACGTTGTCACTGCGGTGGCGGTGGTATCAGTTCTGGAGGTTGTCTTTCCATGGCATCTTCTTGCTTTACAAACTCAAGGTCGATGGCTGCAGGGGTTGCCATCGTGAGCGGAAAATCTTCTAACTGGAGCAGGTTTGCGATTTCAGCGGCGCTAGCCCACCGAGTTCCCTGAGATTGCACATACGACAATTCTGTCTCTGTCAGAATGCGCTGCGCTTCAAGTAATCTCAGGAATGTAAGTTCGCCTTCAGAGTACAGAAGCTGAGTGACGCGAACTGTTTCTTGAGCCTTTGGTAAAATAAGTTCTTGATACCACTCTGCCTGCCGACGGGCCTGCCGATATTCATTGATGATTCTTGCGGTCTGCTCAGCGAGTCCTATTTCAACTGATCGCAGCCCTGCTCTTGCCTTTGCAATCTCTGCACGTGCCGCTCGGATATTCCCTTGATTGCGGTTAAAGAGGGGGATAGTGCAACTAACCTCAAGAACCCCCTGATCCTGCTCAGGTGCTCCGACGAGGCCAACGGGGGTTACCTGCCGTTGGTACCCTCCCATAACTGTCACATTAGGAATCGGTTCAACGACGGACCGCTCCAACTGCCACTGAGCTCGTGCAATATCTGTTTCTGCAGCTTGCGGGTCAGCGTTTCTTGTAATAACGATTCGCTGCAAATGCTTGAGATCGAAATTTGGCAGTACTTGAAAAAGGTCACCTTCAATACTCCCAACATCTGCCATGGGCAGCCCAATTGCAGTCGCTAGTTCGCGTCTTCCTGTCTCAATGTCAACAGTCGCATTGAGTAATCGAACTTCCGCACGATCCCGCTCAATACTCCAAAATAATGTGTCCGCTTTCGTCCCCTCTCCCGCGGCAGCCAAATCCTGTCCGAGTCGGTAGGAACGATTTGAAATGTCATACAGTTGTTTGAAGATGATAAGTTTTCGCTGGGCAACAAGTAATTTATAGAATGCCCGGCGAACTCCTGTAAGCACCTCGTATCGCGCTCTGACCAGTTCGTATTCCGTTCGTTGAACGCCTCGTAAGGCCGCCTGCTGTGCCAATTTCAGTTTGCCTGCAGTGACAAATTCCTGCGAAACAAAACCATTCCATTGACTGTCTGCGCCGGCTAATTGCGGGCTCGACCCTGCTAATGTTGGATTTGGATACAGCCGAGCCTGTACAGCCTCACCTCGTGCCCCTTCGACCGAAGCTCTCGCTGCTTTCATGCGCGGGTGATTCTGAAGTGCTAACGATGAAAATTCATCGAGTGTGTTTGGCGAAGGGCCCCGATTAGTGGATTCTGTTTTATACCCCTGAACTTCAGGAACCGGCACCGGCTTTCCGGCAGGAAGAGGTACTGGCAAGGTAAGATTCGGCCCATTTTCATTGAGGCGCAATGAGTCGGCTAATGAACTGTCTTGCCAAGGCTCTGCATGCACAGGCAATTGCAGCACCACGCACAGGAACCCCAGCCACAAGGCACACTGAAAAGAGAGACTTCGTGATTGCGGCAGTTGTTTCATAGGCCTGAAAAATCTTGTGGTACACCATCAAGTATTTTCGGAATCGTTGGGCCGTAAAGTTAATCAAAACCACCGGCGTTGCCTGTCTTCACAGGCTTCGCTGCAGGCCGCAGAGCACCACATTCCATGATTGTCATCGAGGCATTATTTTATGCCGATTCTTACTAACAGAACCTAGGACTTCTCACGGATAGTTCCATGGCCATAAACTTCGATGTTTTGTCGTATGAAGCCCGCTCCCTCCTCTACGCTGAATTGGTTCTCCTGCACACTTCTCTTCTTTCTATGCACCGCGGGGCCTTCAGCGTGTGGCCAGGCACTTGTAGATGAGGGTATCTGGACGGCCTACTTTTCACAGGGCGAATTTAATAGTCCACGAATTCAAAGTGACAACAGCCTTTGGTGGCTTGATGCCCATTGGAGATACTCTGGTGACGACCTTGTATTCATTCAAGGAATTATTCGGCCAGGTATCGGACGTCGACTGAATGACGAGAATTCCATCTGGGCTGGCTATGCGTGGATTGGGGAGAGGATTCCTGGTTTTGATATTCATGAAAACCGATTCTGGCAGCAGTGGATAACCACACGACAGCGAGGCGATGTTTCATTCCAATTTCGTAGTCGGCTGGAACAGCGTTTTGTCTCAGCCGGGGCTCAGGTTGGCTGGCGTTTTCGACAGCTTGTGCGAGCACAGAAGCCACTTGAGCATCACCCGGACTTACTCTGGGTAGCCTGGGATGAAATATTTTTTCATCTTCGCGATACCGATTGGGGAGCAGTAACCGGTTACAACCAGAACCGAGTGTTTGTTGGCATGGGACGCATTCCGAATAAGCGGAGTCCCTGGAGAACGGAAATCGGGTATCTCTACCAGCAAATCGACATCCCTGAGGATGGCGCTGATCTGAATAACCACATTCTCTCAGTAAATTTCTACTTTAATCCGTAGGTCATTATTGTTGGGGGCAGTCTATTTACTGAACTCCGTCCTGCCTGCTACAGAGCTTTTCAAATGCTTTTTCAGCTGGCATAGCTGCTCGTGACCTCCATCGTACGTTGGGGTTATGTTCAATCGATTCTTGAATTTGGTGCACTGAGCCATCGCAATAGAGAAACTGGATCACGCCACCAGAATGATCTGAAGAATATCCCGAGCGTCCTTCCTCGGTGGCGTTTCCAGAAGAGTCCGGTGGAGTATTCAGGCGAGCGTTTGCAGTACCAAGCGTACGTTCTATCGTCTGCGCTTCAGACCTAGCCCGCTTGAGATGGATTAACCCTGCTTGCCCACTTGCTGTTGAACGCTCACCTATCATGATCGTTTTGGAAAGACCATCAGGAATCTGACTGATTTTTAGTTTGGAACCTCGCCAGAAAATCCCTGAGTTACTGGGGCTTTCAATATTTCCATATTGGTTTCCCTTCCTGACGTCCGCACCCACGAAACGACCTCGGTCACTCCATCCAAACCACGTGTTGTTTCCAACGTAGTTTGACCGTGCAGAAGGCATGATTGTTGCGCCTGAATGGCCTGGTGGCTGTGGACCGGGCGGAACAATTGTTGGTGGATTCCCGTACACGATGACATCTCTTTCACTCCCCATATTTACATCTTCTCCGGCATAATCTGACGGGCACATGAACCCAGCGATTGGCTGCTGAAGAACATTCAAATCAATGTTATTGATCACGAAGTAATTCCATGGTGCCAATGCAGTATCAAAATTCCCAGCAGCATCTGCTTCCATGAACGGCAATATATAACTACCCCACGACCAAGCAGTAGTATCCTGACCTAGCCAGATTTTTTGATAAGGTGATACGCCATTGTTCATCGCCGCATCCGGAAGCACGTCGTTATATCCAGGTGGAAAATGCCGATGTGACGTTTCATAATTATGAAGCGCGAGGCCAATCTGCTTGAGATTGTTCCCACACGACATGCGCCTTGCTGCCTCACGAGCCATCTGCACCGCGGGAAGTAAAAGGCCAACAAGAACGCCAATGATGGCGATCACGACAAGAAGCTCAATAAGCGTAAATCCGCACCGTTTCGTATTTTTCATATTCCGCCAAAACCTTATTCGAAAATGAGAGATATCGATCGATACCTAAAAAATATCTCAAAAGTTATAATTTCTCAATGCAATTTGCGCATGCCAGAACGCCCCCAAGAAAAGCGGGGGTTCTGTGCGTTTTTAGACGGAAAACAACGTCCTATCCATCCTTTTCTTGTCATCCTTTTCTTGATGTACTCGTTCTCGTGAATTGTGGAAGCTGCCGTTCGATTTCGGACA
>ERZ802819.670-NODE-670-length-22558-cov-13.2415_pt1 | contig 22558 bp, 26 predicted proteins | sample MGYA00345647_ERZ802819 | MGnify/ENA primary metagenome ERZ802819 (study PRJEB30503, sample SAMEA104212355) | marine metagenome | biome: Westerlies Biome; feature: [SRF] surface water layer (ENVO:00010504) within the epipelagic zone...; material: water...
AAATAAGTGGTTACCTAGTTGGAGAATACTCGAAAAAGCTGATGACAAATAAAGCTAATTTGAATGCTTTAAAGGATTTATTGCATGAGTGGCATGCTACATATTCTTTTTTTCTTACTATTAAAGATAAAAGCCAAAGAACCGAATATTATCTTGGAAGTCTCTTATGGATTGAGCGCAGTATTTATAATTATGGTATTAATATTACTGAGTTAGATGGATTTGAGTATTATAAACCTGTTATTGATTCTAGAGGGGTAGAGAATTTAAATGATGCACCATGGTTTTCGGTAGATAGTGATGAATTTGCAAAAGAGCATAACTTAAAAGATATGAAATTGATTGCAGAAATGTATTTAAAGCGACATCCACTTGCACCCATAAAATCAACAAAAGACTTTACCCAAAGCCAGGTCAGTAAATTTATGGAGTATCTATGGAATCATCCATCTTATGATATCAAAGACAACCCAAATCATATAGCACTAATTCAATCTCTTCATTTTAATAAGTATAGAGGAAATTGGCTAAATAAGCGTTTTGGCAAGGTCAAGAATAAGCATTTCAAACATTTTGAAATTCAAATTTATAGGAGATATACTTCTATCCGTAAGTTGATAGCTCTCTTTGTGGGAGTGGAGGTTATGTCAGAAAAAGGAGACACATATAGTATTGATGCACTGCATCCACTCATCATAAATACTTTTAAAAACTCTTTTAAACAATGGTTTGCAAATTATCAGTATCATTCTTGGATAAAAGAAAAACCGCTTGGAGAAAATTGTTCAGGAGGAGACAATGCTGCCATGCCACATATTCGAGCAGTTAAGCGATCCAAAAGAGATATTAAAGAGTTAGAGAAACAAAGATTTTTCAAAAAAAAGCCATAATTTTTTTGTAGGTTTAACTGGTCAATTTCACAATTATAATAATGAATCATACAGACACTTATTCAACATATTTTTACCCTGAAAAAGAAGAAAGACTTAATGTGTTAAGTCATGGCTTTGCTTTTTTATGTAGTATTGTGTGCTTTATTTTCCTTGTGATAAAAGGAATTAATAACGGGAGTCCAATCTATATTTTTAGTTTGGCTGTTTTTGGTATTGCGCAAATGTTGACTTTTATTACATCAACTATGTATCATAAATCTAAGGATCCTATTAAGCGTAATAAATATAGAATGTTAGATATGTTTGCTATTTATACAATGATCGCTGGTTCATACACCCCTTATGCCCTTGTTTTACTTCAAGGAACTAAAGGATGGATATTATTTAGTATGATTTGGAGTATCGCATTATTTGGTATTATATGGAAATTATTTACTGTCGGGAAATATAATCTTATTTCAACATTTTTATATGTTGGAATGGGAGGAATTTGTGTTTTTTATATGCAGGATCTATTTCAGTTATTATCATACGAAGGTCTCTTATGGCTAGTAATAGGATGTGCATCCTATTTGATTGGAGTCTTTTTTTACTTAATGGACAAGCGCATTGAATACAATCATTTTATCTGGCACCTCTTTGTTATGGGCGGAAGTTTTAGTCATTTCATTTCAATATTTTTTTATGTTTTACCATCCTAAGATACATTTTTGCTAATAAAGAATTATGTATAACTCGCTTGTTTTTACTTTTTTTAATACATTATAGTGAAATTGAAGGGGGCAATATTCTATTCTCATCATAGAATGTTGCCTTTTTTATTATAGTAACTAAGTAGAGGAAAAAAATGGAATTTCTAACAGAGTGGTGGTGGCTATTATTAGTAGTAGCTGGCGGTTGTTGGTGGTACTCTAAGCAGTAACCAATAATTAACTTCACCTTTTAGGGGGATTGTTTTTAACTTAACATTGTGAAAAAAAAATACAATGTACCTAGGGATTTCTCATCCCTAACTGGCTATAATAGCCTCGAAGAGTATCTAAAACTTAAAACAGATGTTCATACAGACAATGAAGCATATTGGGCAAAAGTAGCAGAAAGAATTGACTGGTTTGAAAAATGGATCGATGTTAATAAAACGAATTATCATGATGCACATATAGAATGGTTCACCAATGGAAAACTTAACGCATCTTATAATTGTATTGATCGACATATCAAGAATGGCTTAGGAGAAAAAACAGCATTGATCTGGCAATCCAATGATGTCAATGTTAGCAAAGATGTTACTTATAATGAACTATTAGTACATGTCTCTCAGTTTGCAAATGCATTAAAAAAAGCAAATATTCAAAAAGGAGATCGTGTATGTATTTATATGCAAATGATACCAGAAGCTATTGTTGCGATGTTGGCTTGTGCGCGTATTGGAGCAGTACATTCTGTTGTATTTGGAGCATTTTCTTCTGATGCTTTAAAAAATAGAATCAACGATTCAGAATGCAAGCTATTGATTACTCAGGATAATGGAGTGCGTGGTACAAAACACGATATTCCAATGAAAGAAAATGCAAATCATATTGCAGATGAATGTCCTTCTCTTGAAAAGATTGTAGTGGTAGATAGATGTGGTAATGATGTAGTAATGCAAGAAGGAAGAGATATTTATTGGCATGATTTTATAGAAGGATGTGATACGGTATGTGAACCTGAAGTGATGGATGCGGAAGATCCTTTATTTATATTATATACTTCTGGATCAACGGGAACACCAAAAGGAGTGTTGCATACTACGGGTGGATATATGGTATATACTTCTCATACACATGAGATAGTATTTGATCATCATAAAGATCATATTTATTGGTGTACAGCTGATATTGGTTGGATTACAGGCCATTCTTATATTGTCTATGGACCTCTTTCCAATGGCGTGACCCAAGTTATTTTTGAAGGTGTACCAAATTATCCTGATTTTGGACGTTTCTGGCAAATTGTAGAGCAACACAAAGTAAATATTTTTTATACTGCACCCACAGCATTGCGTGCATTAATGAAAGAGGGAGATGACTTTCCAAATCAATATGATTTATCAAGCCTAAGAGTGTTAGGTACAGTAGGAGAGCCAATTAAATCACCGGAATGGCATTGGTACTTTCAAACCATCGGAAAAGAAAAATGTCCAATCGTTGATACGTGGTGGCAAACAGAAACTGGTGGAGTCTTAATGTCTCCAATCCCAGGTTGTGTTCCAACTAAACCTGGATCAGCTACATTACCATTACCTGGAATTGAACCTGCTTTATTAGATGAGAATGGAAATAAAATTACTGAGCCTAATACAACAGGATTTTTAGTCATGACACAATCATGGCCAGGACAAATGCGAACTGTCTATGGAGATCATCAGCGTTTTAAAGATACATATTTTGCTCAAGCACCTGGTAATTATTTTACTGGGGATGGAGCTTTCATTGATGAAGATGGTTACTATTGGATCACTGGAAGAGTAGATGACGTTTTAAATGTGTCAGGACATCGTATTGGTACAGCTGAAGTTGAAGGAGCTATTGGAGCTGCAACAGGAGTAGCAGAAGCTGCTGTCATCGGATATACTCATGATATTAAAGGAGAAGGTATTTATGCTTTTGTAACTCTAATGACTGGTGTTGAACCATCCGATGATATTAAAACAGATATTCTAGCTACAGTTACAAAGATTATTGGTCCTCATGCAAAGCCAAGCGTTATTCAATTTTGTGATGGATTACCTAAAACTAGATCTGGTAAAATCATGAGAAGAATCTTGAAAAAAATTGCTCAAAATGAAACAGATGATTTAGGGGATATTTCTACTCTAGCAGATCCAAGCGTCATTGATAGTTTGATAAATAAATAAATTTAATAGTCAAAAAGGAGAATATTGTGAAAAAAAGATTATGTATAATTGTGCTCTTAGTACTTATTTCTGCATGTGGATCGTTCAATAAAGGCACGGCAGAATTGCACATCAATAAAAATGTAACAACGGGTCAAGAACTAATGGATTTACAAACTGCTCTTGACAAAGGTATTATTACCCAAGAAGAATTTGATAAACTTAGAGAAGATATTATCAATGGAAATCAAGAATTTGAAATTGATATCGAAGAGTTTGAAAATTTAGATGGGGATAAAAATGAAAATGTAAAAATTCGCATTAATATTAATGGAAATGATATAGTAAATATTGATAGCGAAGACGAATAATATTTAAGATTTTTTTATTTTTTAGGTCCAGGAAAAAATATATTTGTTGTTTCTTGATAGGTTTTATAATCGGGACGTTTTTTTAAAGAATAGTATTCTGATGGAATAGCGCCTGTATGATGCACTAGTGTTGTATACATCATTCTAGAAGTAAATAATAGACCTAGTCCTAGCAATATCCATATAGTCATTGATTCTGTATCATATAAGAGAATCCACGATGGAATTGATGCAATTATTAATCCATTCCAAACCATCCATTCAGCAAAATAATTAGGATGTCTGGTATATTTCCATAATCCAACATTACAGACTTTATTTTTTTCACCCGACGCCTTCATTTTTTTTAAAAAGGAGATTTTTTGCATATCTGCAATTGATTCCATGACAAATGCGCCCAACCAAATAAAAACACCTACTATTTCAAGCATTGAAATCGTTGTATTAGAATTGGTTGCAATAATAAACGCAGGCATTGCTAGAAAAGAAGCATTGGCTAAGCCTTGAAGAATACCATCAATTTGCATGGCGAGCATGGTATTATTTTTACCTGCTTTCTTCCAACGTTTTTTCTGATATTCATAACGTGGAAATTCTGTTTTGAGCATCCCCAGTCTCCACATTTTGAGTGCACCCATTCCCATACGAGTTCCAATTAAAATATAAAGGATACTAATTGTAGCTATTCGAACACTATCACCTTCGCCATATAGCCAAGTGATGATCCCAATAAGAGCAACACCCCATGGCCAGCCAATATCAACATAGGACATACGTCCAGTACGCCATGTAGGTAAACATACTACCAATGCAAATAATAGTAGTTGAAGTACTCCATTAGTAAAGCTAATTGAGGTTAAATTTTCTGAAAAGAGTAACAGTCCCCAGCCTAGAATAAACGGGAATAACGGAGAAAAATACTTCATAATTTTATTTTTGGTCAGCTGATTTAAAGCGTGTTGAGGTAGAAGTTGAGCTATGTTTTGTCTTTCGACCCTTCACTCTTTTTCGCCATCTTTCAAAAGAACTCCTTTTTAGATTGGCCATCATTATTTTACGCACTCCATTTTCTTTTAATCCAAACTGGTATTCTATAGCTTCGAAAGGAGTACGATCTTCCCAGGCCATTTCAATGATGCGATCTAAATCTTTTGACCTATAGTCCAAAACCACCACCATGACACATTAGTATTTGCCCAGTGACATAGTTTGATTCAGGAATACAGAACATATAGATTGCTCCAGCAGCTTCTTCGGGAGTTCCTGGGCGCCCAAGGGGAATCATTGTCTTTGCTGATTGAAATACAGCTGAATTAACGCCTACTTTAATTTTGTTTCCTTCGATATCAATCAATGATTCTTCTTTTTCTGCATCTGCATCAGTTAAGCGTGTTTTGATAAGACCAAATCCTACAGCATTTACATTGACATTATAACGTCCCCATTCTTTTGCCATAGTTTTTGCCATTCCTACTACACCAGCTTTTGCAGTTGCATAGTTGATTTGTCCAGCATTACCATTCATTCCTGAAGTTGAAGAAATATTGACTACTTTTCTGAAGTTTATAATGCCTTTCTCTTTTTCTTCAAGAAATAGTCGTTTGATATGAGGTTGAGCCGCTCTTAAGATTCGAAAAGGAGCAGTTAGATGACAATCTAAAATAGCTTGCCATTGTTTATCATCCATTTTTTGAATGACATTGTCCCAAGTATAGCCTGCATTATTTACAATAATGTCTATTCCTTTAAATGTGTCCAATGCTGTATTAATAAAATTATCTGCAAAGTTGTCTTCAGTAACACTGCCAACGCACGCTACCGCCTTTCCTCCCATTGCAGTAATATCTTCAACTGTTTGATGAGCTGGATCAGCATCAAGATCATTGACGACGATATGCGCACCATCTTTTGCTAGCATTAAGGCTAATTCACGACCAATACCTCGGCCTGAACCTGTAATTAATGCCACTTTTCCTTTTAATTTATTTCCCATATTAAAATCCTAACGACTTCCCAATGATCTCTTTCATGATCTCAGTGGTACCGCCATAAATTGTTTGTACTCGTGAATTTACATAAGCTTTAGCAATTGGATATTCTAAGATATACCCATATCCACCATGCAGCTGCAAGCATTGATCTACAACTTTGAGCTCTAGCTCAGTAATCCACCATTTAGCCATTGCTGCTTTTTCTGGAGTAAGTTTTTTGTCATTTAACTCAAAAACACATTGATCATAAAATGTTCGTGCAATTTCTGCCTCTGTCGACATTTCGGCTAACTTAAATTTTGAATTTTGAAAACTACCAATTTTTTCCCCAAACGCTTTACGTTCATGACAATATTGAATTGTTAATTCAAGGACAAATTCAATGACTGCAATTGAACCAGCTGCAATAGATAATCTTTCTTTTGGAAGACTTTCCATCATATAGTAAAACCCCTTACCTTCTTCGCCAAGAAGATTGTCTTTAGGAACTTTAACATCCTTGAAAAACAGTTCAGCAGTATCTTGTGCTACTTGACCTATTTTATGAAGTTTATTGCCACGTTCAAATCCTTCCATGCCACGTTCTAAAACAATTAAACTAATACCATGTGCACCGTTTTTTGAATCTGTTTTACATGCTACAATCACTAAATCGCTTAATAAGCCATTTGTTATAAATGTTTTACTTCCATTTACTATATAGTGATCACCCATATCTTTTGCAGTTGTTTTAATAGCCGCTAAATCACTACCTCCACCTGGCTCTGTCATCGCTAATGCACCAATAGTTTCTCCACTGCAGATCTTTGGAAGCCAGCGTTTTTTCTGTTCTTCATTACAGTGTCTAATAAGATAAGGAACAACTAAATCATTCTGAACAGAATGTCCGAATCCGGGATTTTCTGCCCTTACACTTTCTTCAATTAAAATTGTATTGTATCGAAAGTCATCAATACCCATTCCACCATATTCTTCAGGTACATCTATCCCAAAAAAGTTATTTTCTCCAGCTTTGAGCCAGACTTCACGGGATACTATTCCATCTTTTTCCCATTGTTCATTATTCGGCTTGCATTCACGATCCATGAAGGTGCGGACAGCATCCTGAAATATCATTTGTTCTTCTGTTAAATTTTCTTTCTTCATAATTAATTCCCTCTATTATTTAGTATTGTATTTTACATATTTTTTTATAATTATACTTTTAGAACTTTTTTGAGTTATAAATCGAAAGTAATGTGTATAATTGACTTTAAAATATGTAAAGTTTACTTTACCTATTTACAAAATGAAAAAAAGAGGGAAAAATGACTACAAATAAAATTTTATCTATTACATGCGTTGTTGCAATTGCAAGTACCTTAGGACTAGCTTACTTCTGGGATGATTTTCTTGGTGGATTGAGTGTTAATGTATCTATGGATAGAGAGCTTGCCTTAGAAGAAGCAAAAGCTGCATCTGAAGATTTTGAAATACTGGGTGACAACCTTGATCAGGCAGCAGCCTATTCTTTTAGCTCAAGTTTACGTGACTATGTAGAACTCAAGCAAGGTGGACGTGAAAAGTTTCAATCGATTATTGATAGCGATGTTTTTTCCCCATACAATTGGGTTGTAAGAATATTTAAAGAGGGACAAGTAGCTGAAGCAACTTTTGCATTTAAGCCAGATGGTTCTTCAAATGGTTATCGTGTTAAAATTCCAGAAGATCATGATTCAGATAGTTTGTCAGAAGAAGACGCCCTCAGTTTAGCAACTCTAAAAATTAATGATCATTGGTCTGGAAATTTTGCAGACTATTCATTAATTGAATCATCTTTTGAGGAAATGCCTAATAGTAGAGTTGACCATTCTTTTGTATTCGAGCATAAACTACAAGATATTGGAGATGCGAAGTATAGATTAAATGTTGATGTATCAGGATCAATGGTAAGTTCTGTATCCCCAAGTGCTTTTATTCCAGAATCATTCAATCGTGAATTTGCTAATATAAGATCAGATAACGATACCATTGCAATGTTTGCAAATTTTGCATTCCTTGGTATTTATATGCTAGTAATTGGTGTGGGATCAATCATTATTTTCTATCGTACGGGTTGGTTAAGATGGAAATCATCATTATTAGCTGCAGCCTTTATTGCTACAACTAGCACATTAGTACAGCTAAACTTTTTTCCTACTATGTGGATGGCTTATGATACCGCTACTAGTAAGTCACAGTTTATGATTGAAGGGCTATTAGCGATGTTAGCTAATGGCGTAGTGAACTTCTTACTTTTTGGTGCAACTTTTGTTATTGCGGAGTCGCTAACAAGAAGAGCGTTCCCAGAGCATATTCAATTATGGAAAACATGGACAATGAATGTTGCTAATTCAAAGCGAGTATTAAATGATACAGTATTTGCTTATCTAATTGTACCAATTAAGCTGGCTATTGTCGGTGCATTTTATATTCTTATGGAAAAATATTTTGGATTTTGGTCTCCAGCAAGTAGTATGGCTGATCCAAATTATTTAGCGTCTATTTTCCCTTGGTATACAGGAATTGCTATTTCACTTCAGGCAGGATTCTGGGAAGAAATGCTCTTTCGTGCTGTTCCAATTGGTGCAGGAGTTTTAATTGGACAAAGATATAATATGCGTTTTACTGGTCTTGCTATTGCAATGGTATTACAGGCATTAATTTTTGGAGCAGGACATGCTAATTACCCTGCACAACCTTCCTATGCTAGAGTGGTAGAATTGTTTTTACCATCTATAATTGTTTATGGGATGTTGTATTTGAAATTAGGAGTAATCTTTGGTGCAATTACACATTACTTATATGATGTTCTACTATTTTCATTACCGATATGGTATTCAAGTGGCTATGTTGTTGATAAATTTATGACTGTGCTTTGTGGAGCTATCCCTTTGCTTGTGATCTTATATTTTAGAATGAAAGCAAACGGATGGTCTGAATTAGATGACAAGGCATTGAATAAAGGATTTAAACCAACCCCTCCAGAGATGTCAGAACATAAAGAAGAGGCAAAAGCTGTTGTACGGGATGGATCTCCATTAAATAAAAAGATCTTATTAGGGTCGATAATATTTATTGTGATAGGAATGACATCATTGAAGTTTAGCGATTCTGATGTTTCTATAGATTCGCCAAGCATAGATCGTGAGCAGGCTATTAGTATTGCAGAAGAATTTCTTTCTGCAAATGATATAGAGCTAGCTGCGGGATATGAAGGATATGCAATGATTACCACTACCTACCCCGGATCACGTTTCATTTGGGAAGAGTTAGGTTCAGATACTTTCAATGATCTTTTAGGTTCTTATGTATTAGGTCCAAGATGGAAAGTGCGTTTTGCTAAATTTGACGGCGAAGTAGAAACAAGAGCAAGAGAAGTAGTTGTTTCAGTGGATTTTGAAGGAAAACCTATTCGCTTTTACAACAAATTTCCTGAAAATGAAGCAGGAGCTATCTTAAGTCAAGCTGAAGCTAAAATAATAGCAGATCAGGCTCTGAGTGATCACTTTAATTTAAACCAAAGTATGGTAAGCTTAGTCAGTGCAATTGAATCTCAAAAGCCTGAACGATTAGACTGGATATTTACTTACAAGGAAGATAAGAATGTAAGTTATGAAGGTTCACAACTAGAAAGCGTCATCACTGTTTCAGGTGACCAGCTTGCTGGATTTTCACAATCTATTTATGTTCCCGAGGAATGGTCAAGAATGATACGAGACAGAGAAGGATTTTCTGGAATGCTTGCAATGTTATTTTCTATTCCGGGAGGTTTATTTATCGGTGGATTATTGTTAATTCGTTCGTTCAAGATGTTGATGGATAGTAAGCTTAATTTGAGAAAAGGAGTATTTTTTGGTGCAATAATTTTTGTTAGTGCTATTGTTGCCTTTTTCAATGATTCATCATTCTTTATGACATTACCTACAGATCAACCAATAGGAAATTTAATGACAACAATGTATATATCTGCGATGATAGGATTCTTGGTGGTTGCACTGGCTCAAGTCTTATTTTTTGGTGGTTTAGGTACCATGTTAAAGCCAACTTTAAATCGTAGTTCAATCTCTGATTCTATCGTTGGAGGATTTATTGCTGCATTATTAGCAACAACATTTGCTATGATAGCTGGGTCATTCCAATTAGATCTTAATCCCAATTTTCCTAGAATAAATCTGTCAGGATTATATTATCCTATTATAGATACTTTTAATATTTATGGCGGGTTTGTTGCTGTAGCATTCAGCTTATTCTTTGCTAAAACGCTATTCGAAATCACAGATGGATATGCTAATACAGTAAAGTCTAATATCTACGGAGTTTTGCTAGCGATGTTTGTCTATGGCGGTACTATTGAAATGCAATATACTATTGGACCATCACTGATAGCGATTATACTATATTCTACTTTATTATTTTTAATATATAAATTTATTATTAAAAATAACTATATGTTGATACCATTCATGGTGTTATTTGAAAGAATTATTAGCACTTTCTCAAGTAATGAATTAGGTGCGTTTAATTCTTATCCTAATGAAGCAATATTTATGGTTGTATCTTATTTAGTGGGAATAGTGGTATGGGTGCAATTAACAAAGTTCTTCTTTGATACAGATCAATAGTTTAAGTTGATATATAATGAGTAAGAAAATATTATTTTTCTTTGCAGCAACAGGATTACTGGTAGTGAATAATCTCTTTCTCTACTGGCAGTTCTTTGAATTCGATTTTGCTATTTTCCTAGATAATACGATAGGTATAGCATTATTTATCGAGGCATTTATGCTCATGCTATTGTTTGCCTATTATTTTAAGCATCATCCTATCGGTAAGTATAAATGGTATTGGTTAATTATTTTGTCTTTACTAGGCAGTTTATTGTTTGCTCTTCCTTTTTATTACTGGCTTAACACAAAGGATAAAAATTAGTACATTCCGTTTATGTCTTTTAAGAATAAAACCGTAATTATTACTGGAGCCTCGTCTGGAATTGGACAGGAAACTGCCAAAGCATTTTTGTCATCTGGCGCAAAAGTGATATTGGTATCTAGAAGTAAAGAAAAGATGGAAGCATCCTTCCAATCTTATAATAAAAGTCAATGCGTAATATATCCTTTTGACCTATCGCAATTAGATAAAATTGATTCATTTGTAAGTACAATTATTAAAAAGGAAGGTCCGATTGATATTCTGTTTAATAATGCTGGTATTGGCTCAGAGAGCTTATTTGAAGACATAGATTTAAGCGTATTCCATGAAGTAATGCGAGTAGATTACTTTTCAGTCGTTTACTTTACAAAATCTATTTTAAGACATATGATTGATAATGGAGGAGGTCAAATTGCTACAAATACTAGTGTAGCTGGATTAATTACTTCAAGAAAAAGAACGGTATATTCGTCTGCAAAATTTGCATTACATGGATTCCTTGATTCTCTTAGGCTAGAGGTTGGAAAGCATAATATAGATATAACTATTATTGCACCAGGTAAGGTGATAACAAACTTTGGAAAAAATAAATTAGACTCTAAGGGAAACCCTTTTGGCAGAAATTCCTTAATGCCCTTTGGATTATCATCAAAAAAGGCTGCAAAAATCATTCTGAAAGCTATTAAGAATAAAAAAAGACAAGTCATCGTTTCAAAATGGGGTGATATTGCATGGTTTGGAGTCCTTGTCCATAGATTTTTTCCTAGTATATATTTCTTTTTAGCAAAAAGAATAGACGCATAACAAAGCATATATGAAATATTCTATTCTAGAAGATCCGAGATATCGTCATTTAGCAAAGCCTAAATCAATTCTATTTAAAATTTTATCATTTGTTTTTGATTTATATGCTAACACAGTTTTGACATTTTATACTCCAGTTAAGGTGATAGGAAGAGAAAATATACCTAAAGATACCCCCTTTATTTTTGCAAGTAATCATAATAGCCATATGGATATTGCTGTATTAGCATATTCAACTCGACTGGGTTATGAACGCTTTGGATTTTTAGCAGCAAAAGACTATTGGTTTGATAATAATTTTAGACAAAAATTCTTTAAAAACTTTATTAATCTAATTCCAATAAGCAGAAAACAAAATCCAGAATCACTTGATTTGGAAGATACATTTACTTTATCAAAAGGATTTATTGGATTAGGCAATAACATCATCATGTTTCCAGAAGGTTCAAGGGGAGAGCCTGGTGTTTTACAGCGCTTTAGAAAGGGAACAGTAAAATTCTCAATGGGATTAGATATTCCTATTTTGCCTGCAGTTATTGTTGGTACTGAAAAAGCATGGCCTAAAGGAGAGAGTTTTATGAGACCTACAAATATTACTATTAAAATTCTTCCTCCATTTAAATCAAAAGACAAATCAACTTTAACAGAAAAAGCATATAATAAAGAGCTATCAACTCAAACAACAAAATTAGAGAAAATGATTACAAAGGCGTTGAAAGAATTTGAGAATAATAATTAAGAATTTTGAATAGTAATAATTGTACCTGCTGAATCTAAAGAACAAGTATAGCTTGTTAGTGCTCCGGTTGCGGGACCAGAAACTGCATTACCATTTAAATCAAAAATTGAATTATGACTTGGGCACAATAAATTATTTCCTACACTATTTATATTTACAGTATTATTGGCATGCGTACATCTTCTTGATAAAGCTCTAACCCCTGTATTGCTAGTTCTAAGTACAATTATTCCCCTTGAATCAAATGTGTCACTACCACTTAATTGAATACCATTTCCAGCAGTTTGAAGCGTAGTATAAATCATTGAGGTATCAATTGTGATTGTTCCTGTAGCAGCATTATAAGTGTATCCTGTGTCCGTATTATCGCCACCACCATTATTATCGCCACCACCGTTGTTATCACCACCACCATTATTATCACCACCACCATTATTATCACCACCACCAGGATCTTCAGGTCCTGTGGGTGATCCTCCTCCTCCACAAGCTTGTAAAATAAAAGCTGTGCTTCCAATCATGGTTAATGTGGTTGCTTGTTTCATGAAATCACGACGTGATGGATCGGAAGGTTTTTCCACATTACAATCACATCCACATGATTCAATTTTTTTTGGTAACTTAGAGTTGCTCATACTTAGTGTTAAAATTTACTACTAAAATATGCTGTTCAGAAGAAAACTTATAATATTATCGATTTTTTTATTATTCTCGACAATAAAAGCACAATCTGTTGTGACTCAGGAAAGCTATGATAACAGATTTACTCCTCAAGAAATTGGATTACCAGATAATATGCCTTATGTAAAATCTATCATATGGGGAAAAGAAGGAGTTTTTAGAAAACTAGATATTGGACCTGAGACAAGAATAGAAGAATTGAAACTCAGACGTAAAATGTTAAAACATCATCAATGGATAGGTATGTTGACTTTAGCTGGTCTAGCTTATCAATATGATGTAGGAAAAAAATTATATGATGGAGATGATAGTGATTATTGGGATAAACATTACGATCGACATAAAGCGATGGGATATTTTACCTATGCGACTTACATGACAGGTGCATCCCTTTCAATCTTTGCGCCTCCCGCAAGAAAGTACGATAATAATTTCTCTTCAATTAAATTTCACAGAACAATGGCAATTCTTCACTTTTCTGCAATGATGGCACAACCTTTCTTAGCTAAAGCAGCAGTAGCGGACGGTAAAAGATATAATGATTTGATGGATGCTCATTTAAAAGCAGGCACAGTAGCGTTTTTTGCACTAAGCCTTGATGCGTTAGGAATTACTTTTTTTAAATGAGAAAGCTAATCATCATTCTGTTCTTTCAAGCTACATTTGCACAAGGAGTGCCAGTGACAATCGATATAGAGCAAAGCTTTATTTCTTATGATGGCAAGCACCCTGCACATAATTGGACGGGCGTATCAAAGGAGATTAAAGGTTCATTTGTTTTTGATTTAGATAACCCTACCTTTTCTAATGTAGACTTATTTGTTCCTGTATTTAGTTTTGATAGTAAAAATTCAAATCGTGATTCCAATATGTTAGATGTTATTGAAGACTATTTTTATCCTACAGTGAGTTTCACTTCGTCACAAATAACAAAAGAAGATAATGGGTATTTGATCACTGGAATTTTATTTTTTCATGGCGTTCAAAAGGAAATTACCATTCCGGTAAACTTTATTTTAGATGATAAGAAAATTATCGTAGATGCAGATTTTTCTGTCAGTTTATCAGATTATAAAATTAAACGTCCTTCATTACTGACTATAAAAATGAAAGATGATATTACAATTAAATTTTACTTAGTTGGATTTATTTAATCGATAAGATAGTGCTGCTAAAATCACAGCAATCATAACATCTTCAATTGGAGATGCCGTGGGATATCCAAAATTCCAAATAAAAACCAGAGTAAGCCAAATGAAGAAAGTTTGATTGAGCACTGAAGGAAATATTAACCGAAAAAATACCAGGTTTTATTAGGGACCATTACCAGCATAAAAAAAATAAAGTGAATTACAGTAATTATTCCAAAAATTTTTAAAACTGTTATTGTGTTGTTATCCATATTTTTTATTTACCTATTAAGCGCTTTAATATAGTGATTTCTGGAAATAAAATATGAACCCTTTTTTGATAATCTTTGTAGGCAGGTCTTGTACGTAGTATTTTGATTTCAATCCAAGGAATACTAGCATACCAAAACATTAATGTCATTGCAATGGGAGCAAAAATCAAATATGTCATTCCGGTAAATGCATTACCAAATAAGAATATCCCCCACCAGAATAAGATTTCACCGTAATAATTTGGGTGTCTTGAATAACTCCATAAACCTGTTTCTATAATCCCTTTTTGGTGTGGATTTTCTTCTCTAAAACGATGTAATTGGGCGTCAGAAATAATTTCATATAAGACACCTATAATACATATAAAAAATCCAGCATAGGCTTGCATGCTTGTCTCTGGGATAATTTCCTGCAATGAAAGAGTTGCTCCCATTGGCATACAGCAAAAAAATACAATTAATGTTGGAAAGAAATGAATGCCGCCAAAGTTTCCTAGAATCTCAAAAGAGCTACCTAGATTTTTCCTCATATCAATATAGCGCCAATCTTCATGATGTAAACCTTCCCACGTTTTTATCCAATTTGTTGTTAAGCGAATGGACCAAAATAACATAGCGTAGATTAATAAGCTCGAAGTCCCGCTTAATACAAAGTCTTGTTTCCATATCCAAAATAAAAGAATAAAAGGAGGAATTACCGACCAATACGGATCATAGAATGAGGAGTTTTTATATGCAACACTGAAACCATAAATCACAAATGTTGCTATTATATCAGCAATAAATATTTGTAACATATCTCCTAAGTGAAGAGTGTATGAAATAGAAAGATATCCTAAACCTATTGCTATAGTGTAGGCGAATAATACGGTAAGCAATCCTTTAGTTTTTGTCGTCATTTACTATTGATCCAATATTAAGATTTTCAGATACTAAATATATATAACCTACTATAATACTGTACAGTAGAAAAATGCTATGCATAACAATAGCACCCGTTTGTGCTAACTCTAAATTAAAACCATATAAATTATGTAGACAATAAATGACTGCTAAATGATATGTTCCAATGGCAGCTGGAGCAATAGGCAGAGAAGTAACAATGCTAGATATGATGGTCAGCCCTAAAGACTGCTCTAGTGTTAAGTTGACTCCAATAGCTTTCAATGAAAAGATAACATATACAACAAAACTTATCCATAAAAGCATAGACCAGCTTAATAAACGAATCCTATTCTCTGAAACCAGCTTATATCCTGCAACAAAATTTGTTAATGATGGAAATGAGACAAGTAATTTATTAGATAGGGATTGTCGTCCAAAAATAATTAAAGAACTAACAAAAGATATAGCAATAACAGTTAATATAAATTGAAAACCAAATAAGTTAGTATATCCTAACAGAATTAATATGATAGTAAAGAGACCAATAACCCAAAGATCAATAATTTTTTCTGCAACTAAACTTCCAATCAAATAGCTTAGTTTTATATCTTTATCATGGTTTGATAATAATTTGGCGCGAAAAATATCTCCTGCCCTAAAAGGGAGAATATTATTTAAGAAATATCCAATATGTGTGGATGACGAATAATGTTGTAGAGTAAGATATCTTGGACTTTTTAGAAGAGTTTTCCATCTTAAAGCTCTAAGAAAAAAAGTGATAGCTGTAACGATTAAAGCTGAAATTATATAAGAAAGATTTGTGTTCGATAGAGCTGTAAAAACTTCTAATAAATTAACCTGTTGGAATGCTAGATAAAGACAGGCAAGTGAAACGCCAATCGAAAATATTTTTTTCAAGGATTCTTTTTATCTCGTTGAAATTCATAAGACACAATACGTTTTTTCATTGGCTCACCATTTTCATCAAGATGTTCGCTAATATCAGTTGGAGCATTATACTCTAATGGGACATCTGTCTTTACTTGACAATTACTCATTAATCCTAGCATTGCTACCAGCATAATAAGTGCTATAATAGTTGGAAAGTGTCTATTACCCATTGATATTAAAGTTTTTAAAAAATGTTGTCTTTTTTGCTAAGTAAATGATTTCAATTATACCCATAGTATTTGAAAGTGCTATAACAACAAACCAAATCTTATGATCATTTCTTGCTGCAAACCATACTCCAAGCATTGACCATAACCCTTGATAAAGAGATACAGCAATCATTGCTGCTGGGTTAGCAATTAAGTATTCTCCAAATGATTGTATAAATTCCATAATAGTGTCTTTTTTTAGGGATTAAAAAGTAAAGAGACAAGAAATACGAATAGTATTACTCCTCCAAATATTCCCCAATAGTATAATCCAAATTCCATATGCTATTTTAGCTATTAATATATATGATAAGAAATAAAAATATTTTTTCTTTCTTGATTGACCCTAGGTATATTCTTTCATGAATAAGTTAAGGCCAGAAAACACTGAAATAACTATTTACAGCACAGTTTGGTGTGGTCCATGTAAAATGGCAAAAAATTTTCTAACAGAACATGGATTTTCTTTTAAAGAGATAGATATTGAAAAGCATAATATTAGCAGAAAAGAAATGGCGGCAATGACAAAAGGAACAACAGTCCCTCAAATTGTTATTAATAAAATTCCCATTGGTGGTTTTACAGATTTATTGCAGCTCTTTGACAACTAAAATAATTAAGCCATAGCTTGACGGTCTACAACTTTTTTCCCTTTAGTTGCCTTTTTTAAATTTCCTACTAATTGTCCACATGCCCCATCAATATCATCACCTCTGGTTATTCTAAGTGTTGTAATATATCCCTTATCAAATAAATGCTTTTTAAATGCTTCAATATTTCTATTATTAGATCGTTTGTAGTCACATCCATCAAATGGGTTGAAAGGAATGAGATTAATCTTACATGCAAGTCCAGATAATACTTTACTAAGATTTCTAGCATGAGACATAGAGTCATTGATACCATCTATTAAAATATATTCAATTGTAACATATCGCTTATCTTCATGTACAGTTAGATAGTTTTTACATGCATTTAATAAGTCATCAATTGGATATTTTTTATTAATCGGAACAATAATATCTCTCAAATCATCATCTGCCGCATGCAAAGAGATAGCAAGTGAGACATCTGTTCTTTCAGCCAGCTTATTAATTTGTGGTACTAATCCAGATGTGCTAATAGTTATTCTTTTTTTAGACAAAAAATATGCTGATTCATCGCGCATAATTTCAGCAGATTCCATTACAGGTTCAAAATTTAAAAGTGGTTCTCCCATTCCCATAAATACGACATTAGTAATTGGAGTATCTTCCTTATCATGAAAGTTTGCTAACCAGAGCTGTCCAATAATTTCATCAGCTGTTAAATTTTTCTCAAAACCCTGCGCTCCTGTAGCACAAAATGTGCAGGCTAGTGCACAACCAGCCTGAGAAGAAATACATAGAGTTATTCTTTTCTTTTCAGGAATACGCACCATTTCTATAGACGAACCTGAATCTAACTCAATTAAATATTTTTTAGTTCCATCATCTGATACTAACACTTTCTTCAGTTTGGGAGGTATTAAAACAGCTATTTCTTTCATTTTTTCTCTAAGCGGTTTATTAAAATTGCTCATATTAGAAAAATCTAATTCACCTTGCTGATGCACCCATTTTAATAATTGTTGCGCCCTGAATGAGGGTTCATTTATATCTAGAAAAAACTGCTCAAGCTTTTTTTCAGAATAGCCTAATAAATTTTTTCTATTTTCCATAACCTCTTAATTTCATTTGAAAAATCCTTCTCTCTATTTTCAATGATGTCTACTATTACACCAATTGGATTTGAAAAATCTATTTTAATATTTTTACTCTTATTAAGCCAATCTTTAATCGTAGTTGCATTAATCTCTTGCGATACAGTGGCATATCCAAGATCATGAAGTATTTTTGCATTATGTTCCTGTTCAGGCTGACCTTTAACAGGCTTACAAAGTATTGGTTTTCCAAGAAATAATGCTTCAGAAGTCAATTGAAATCCAGCATTAGTAATCAAAGATCTACATGTCATTAGATCATATTTAAAATGTTTATTTGAAAATGGTTTTAAAGTAATATTTTCAATCTTTTGTATATGTTCAACGTTTGTAAAAATGATAAACTTTTTTGATACATTTTTCAATGTTGCAATAGTATAATCCAAATTCCATATCGAATATTAAATATTATTATCTGAGTTGAAAAGTATTAAAGTTTATTTTTAAAAATTTTGTTACCCCAATCAATAATATGCCAGTTTCCATCAAAATCCTCTCCTAATGCAGTGCAGCTATCAACCCAGTCTCCGGAATTTAAGTAATGAAAGTCATTAATTATTTTATTCTCAGCATGATGAATATGTCCACAAATTACTCCATCATATCCTTTTTTTTCTCCAGAATTAATTAAAGCATTTTCATATTTTGAAATGACATTTGATGCTATTTTAGCTTTTCTTTTAACATATTTTGATAGCGACCAATATTTACCACCAGTTTTTTTCCTCCACCAATTAAGGATTTGATTCATCCATAAAATTCTTTCATATACACCTCCGCCTAAATGAGATATCCAGCTAAATTTTGGAGTCATAAAGATATCAAATTCATCACCATGACATACATAATATCTTTTTTTATTTACAGATTTATAGGTGCAGAAGTTTTTAATTTTTATTTTTCCAAATTTATTGCCAGAAAACTCTTTAAATGTTTCATCATGATTTCCAGGTAAGTAAGTGACATGAATGCCTCGTTTGGCCATTCCCAGTAACTTCCTAACAATATTAGAATGAGACTTCGGAAATTTCCATTTTCTTTTTAATGCCCAAATATCAATTAAGTCTCCAACAATAAATAAATTATCAGTACCTACATCATCTTCTATATAATCTAAAAATTTATATAATAGTTTTGCTTTTGAACCTCGAGACCCTAAATGAATGTCTGAAATAAAAATAGATTTATATTTTGACATCATAGAATTAAGCACTTAAAAATTAGTATTGTGTTAGAGACTTGTTTGTTTTTAGAAAAAAATACTATATTTGCGCATGGAAAAAAGGACTCCAAAAAATACTACAATTAAAATTTATACCACATCCTGGTGCGGGCCTTGTAAAATGGCAAAAAGACTATTATCTGAAAAAGGTTATAGTTTCACTGAGATTGACATTGAAGAGAACGATATGTCACGCGAACAGATGGCTTCGATTACTAAGGGGCCAACAGTACCTCAAATTTTAATTAATGATTTACCTATTGGCGGATTTGAAGATCTTGTTCAGTTGTTTAATACTGAGCCGTTCAAATAATTCTCAAAATCTGGATCATTTAAAAAATAGTCAATTAAATAACTTATTCTTGCATGAGTATTTGTAATGATAGAATCCAAATTATTAAGCTCTACCCACTTACATTCTGTGATACCCTCACTTTGGTCAGGAACTAAAGTCGTTAAAGGGTCTCCAGTATAATTGATGATAAACCAATAATTTTTTTTTAAAAAAGCTTCACCATTAACCTTTTTATAGTATTTTGTTTTTGGAAGTTTATTTATGACAGTTAAATCATTTTCTTTAAGACCAGTTTCTTCTGAAATTTCTCGAACAGCTGTTGATTCTGTGGTATGATTGAATTCAATTTTGCCTTTTGGTAAGTCCCACATTCCTCTTTTATAGATAAACAACAATTTTTTATTGCAAAGAACAATGCCCCCAGCAGTATCAAACTTAGGTGTTGGATTGGATTCTGTATAATAAGTCATATTGTTCTTTTGTAAGATTTTTGAATGTGACACCATGAAATGTAATACTATTTTTGTAAGAATCCTTAGACCATTTTTTAGGTTTAAGCTCCTTTTTATTATCATAATGAATTGAAGATAAAACATATCTCATTGCATTAAGCCTGCCAATCATTTTATTGTTTGCATTGATTACTACCCATGGATTGGTTGCTGTAGAAGTATGATGAAACATTTGATTTTTAAATTGTGAAAAAATATCCCATTTACTCATAGCAATAAGGTCATTATTTGAAAACTTCCAATATTTTAGTTTATGAGATTGCCTTATTTTAAATCTTAAACTTTGACTGTCTTTGGAAATTGAAAGATAAAATTTTATTAAAATTAATCCATTTTGGACTTGTTTTTCTTCCCATTCATTTACTTTTTTCATAAAGTATTTGTATTGCTTTTCATTGCAATAACCCATCGCTGGTTGTATTAAAGCTCTTGAATACCATGATCTATCAAAGAAATGAATTTTTCCTTTTTTAGGTAAAAGTTTTTCATAAGTCTTAAACCATCGTTTATTTTGTTTTTCTGTTGGAATACCAAGCTCAATCACCTTGGCATTTTTAGGAATCAAATGTTCAATGAATCGTTTTATAGTAGAGCCCTTACCAGCAGCATCCCTACCTTCAAAAATAATTGCTATTTTTTTATTTTTATTTATAACCCATTCTTGAAGTTTTAATAATTCAACTTGAAGACGTCTTTTTTCTATTTCATATTTTTCATGATCTAGTTCAGCGTACGGAAAGGTATTATAAATTATCATTTGTATCCCAAATATCAATAATTTCATTTGAAAAATCAATCTCAGGGTTTTCAATAATTTTAATCATTAAATCAACAGGATTTTTATATTGAATTCTTCTACTAGAACTATTTTTAATCCAATCATTAATTGTTGAAGTAGTTAAGTTATTACATGTGGTAGCTAATTTTAAATCTGACAGAATTTTAGCATTATGCTCCTGCTCTGGTTGCCCTAGAAGTGGTTTACATAACAATTTTTTCCCTAAAAAAATACATTCGGAAGGTAACTGAAATCCTGCATTGGTTATGACACCTTCTGATTCAATTAAATCTTTTTTAAAATTGACATTTGAAAAGGGTTTTAGTATTACATTATTGACTTCAAATTGTTCATCGATGTTTGTATAGTAAATAAATTTTTTACTATTAATTTTTGAACAAATATCTAGCATTTTATCTTGCCTTTCCCAAGGCAAGTAAACCAAAATAACATCCTTTTTCTGTTTAGCATTATTGCTGTTCTGCAATTTTTCATCAATAAACGGTGGTAAGATTGGTTGGTTAAAATGATAGAAATGTGATGCAATTGATTTATCAACTGGGGTAAAAAATTTTGGAAAAAATAAACTAAAAAATTTCATTTTTATCGTCATGGGTATATTAGTATTGAAAGAGTATTGGTGACCAACGCCAATACATGGAATATTGAATTTTTTAGCCGCAAAAGCTGATATAGGTTCAAAATCAGTTACTACAACATCATAATCATTGTTTATTTTAAAAATATCGTAAAAAAAATTATATATATTTGTATTTAATAAAGTACTAAAATATTGAACCTTTCCATTTTTGATTTTGAAAGTAAATCCTTTTTTGGCAATGAAAGGTTCAAATTCTTTTGTATCAAATAGATCTTTTATATCTCTACCGCTAAAAAGTACTGTAATATTATGTCCTCTTTTTTTTAACGCAGATATGATAATTCTTGATCTAGAAATATGACCATTACCAGTAGCAGAGATACCATATAAAATATTCATTTAACATTTTAATTTAGTATTGTTATGAAAATGTTTGAAAGTAATTAGCTTTTCGAAAGTATTTTTCTTAGAACAGTACTTGAGGTATGAGTGGTGTAAGGAAAATAGATTATTTCAACTCCATATTGAGAAAATTCTTTTTCAATCTGATTCCATTGATCAGTGCCTTTCCAATCATCTCCAACAAACATTTTATCAAATTTTAAATTATTCCAAGCTTCCATTTTATCATAACTAGTTTGTGGTACTACCTCGT
>ERZ802819.673-NODE-673-length-22532-cov-15.3732_pt1 | contig 22532 bp, 23 predicted proteins | sample MGYA00345647_ERZ802819 | MGnify/ENA primary metagenome ERZ802819 (study PRJEB30503, sample SAMEA104212355) | marine metagenome | biome: Westerlies Biome; feature: [SRF] surface water layer (ENVO:00010504) within the epipelagic zone...; material: water...
AGCAATAGGCGAATATCTGGGTTGCGCCGAATGGTGCCGCTGCCTGTGCAGGGGGCGTCGATCAGGATGGCGTCGAAGGCCTCGTTGAACGGCAACGGGCTTTCGCCGGCGTCAGCGCAGCTCAGGGTGACGGAGTCCTCTTGGCCATCGTCTTGGTGATTTGTGTTTTCGCTGTGTTGGTCGCGATACTCCTCGGTGCGATGCCCAAGGCGCTGCCCTATACGAGCCAAGTCCTCTAGCCGGTTTGCCTTGTTGTCCAGGGCATAAAGCCGGTGCGCGATCCCTGCGACGGTCAACCTCTCTTTGAGATGGAAGAGCTTGCCACCGGGTGCGGCGCAGGCATCGAGTAGTCGCAGGGCACCGTCCCCTGTCGCATGATCGGTCAGCAACTGCATCATGATTTGGCTTGCGCATTGCGCGCCGAGGTCTTGTACCGCGCATGCACCGCCGTGCCACCCGGGCAGATCGGCAGCAGGCTGTGGCTGCTCGAGAGTCAAGGCCTCTGGCCAAGGCCCTTCGGTAAAATTGATCGCCGCTGCCTTGAGCTGGGCTTTGTAGTCCGCCGTGGAGATCACACATGGGTTGATGCGCAGGGTCATTGGCGCACGCTGGTTATTCGCTGCCATCAGCTGAGTCGCGGCATCGCCGTATTGATTCGTGAGCAAATCGGCCATCCAGTCAGGATGCTCCCCCCGAGGGTCACTGACTTGCGCCGACTCAGACAGCGACTGTCGCTGGATGGACCGAAGCACCGCATTGATCAGGCCCTTGGCCCAGGCTTTACCTAGCGCCTTGGATGCGGTGACGCATTCGTTAATCGCCGCGTGCTCGGCAATCTGGGTGTGATTGAGTTGGTAAGCGCCCACTAACATGACGTGCATTATGTCCAGATCCCTTGGCTTCAAGGGTTTTTTGAGATGCGATCCGACCAAGGCTTGTAACGACAAATAGTGACGTAACGTGCCGAACAGCAGTTCTTGATGCAGCGCCGTGGCCAACCATTGGGAACGATTGCCGCGAATCCATTCGAGAGTTCTGCCGTGTCGCACGATCTGGGTCAGGGCACGGCTAACATCCACACGCGCATTCGGGCGTTGAGTAGTCTGTGTCGCTTCTGCCACTAGGAAACTGCGCCGGCGGTAAAGACCGACTGCTCATCAAATAAGTCTGGATAGCCATTGCGTGCAGCGGCCGCGTCCATGACCAACCCTTTGCCTCGAGCCACTTTCAGCGTTTCGATTTGCAGCAAACCCTCGCCGCACGCCACGAGGATTGCTTTCCGGCCGCTTGCCACCTGCTGGCCCGGCATGCTCGCTTGGCTGGGCTTAGAGGAACTGCTTAGGGGGCTTGCTGATAGCAGCTGTATTTGAGTGTCATTTAATCGCGTGATGGCTGGCATGCGGTGGCTCAGAGCCCAAATCTGCCGGGTGATCTGCTCGGCACTACAGTGCCAGTCGATTAACCGGTCCGGCGCCGACAACTTGTTGGCATAACACGCCCCTACCTCGGGTTGGGGTGTTGGCTGCAGGTCTGGGTTATGCCGAAGCCGCTGCAAAACGTCGACCATCAGATCGCCGCCTCGCCGTGCGAGCTGTTCTTCCAGCTCGCCAACGTGGGCGCACTCAGCCATGGTGATGGACGCCGTAGCGTATACGGGCCCGGTGTCTAACCCTTTCTCCATCTGCATGATGCTTACGCCAGTGCTCTCGTCTCCAGCCATCACTGCTCGCTCAATGGGCGCTGCCCCTCGCCATCGCGGCAGTAGCGAAGCGTGCACATTCAGGCACCCAAAGGTCGGTAAATCGAGTACCTGCTGGGGCAGTAACAGACCGTAGGCGGCCACAATCAGCACATCTGGCGAAAACTCGGTGAGCACACCTATCGCGGTTTCATCCCGCAGACTCGTTGGCTGCAAAATCGGTAGGCCGTAGTCGATGGCGGCGGATTTCACCGCATTAGGCGACAATGTGCGCCCGCGGCCTTTGGGTCTGTCTGGCTGGGTTAGCACAAGACCGCAGGCAAAGTCCGATGCCTGCAGCCGCTGCAAAACGGTGGCAGCGAATTCAGGGCTGCCAGCAAATGCAATTTTGTAGGGTTGTTGGAAGGACTTAGCCAATGGCTTTGGCCCTATCCCGCAGTTTCTTGCTGATTCGGCCGCGTTTTAGGCTTGAGAGGTAATCGACAAATAGTTTGCCTTCTAGGTGGTCACATTCGTGCTGAATACAGATAGCGAGCATGCCGCTGGCAGTAAATTCAATGGGTTTGCCGCTGACGTCCTGAGCCGTCACATGCACCTGCTCAAACCGTTCAACCGACTCATAGATTTCCGGCACGGACAAACAGCCTTCTTCCCCTTGAATCCTCGCGCCAAAGGGTTCGAGAACCGGGTTGATGAGGGTATGGGCCTCGCTCTTGGTATCGCTGACGTCGACGACGATCACGCGTTTATGCACGTTGACCTGGGTGGCGGCCAGCCCAATGCCCGGTGCCGCGTACATGGTCTCCAGCATGTTTTTAGCGAATTCGGCCAGCTGGTCATCAAAGGTATCCACTGGTGTTGCCTTGGTGCGCAATCGCGGATCCGGGTGATGCAGTATTTTTAGTCGAGTCATATTCCCATCGAGTCTTCGTTGCAGGCGAGCCTTGATCTGGGTCGACGCTTTCTCGGGCGCTCGCCCTGTCCTAGGCCTTGGCACGGGCGCGAGTATAGCGGCAGTGCAGGAAAACTCGCACAGAGATTCCAGCCATTGGCGCTCAATTTGCTGCTGGGTTCGTTGAATAGTGGGACCCCAAGTTCACCATACAACATCTCATGCAACCCACTTCCCTGCAGATCAGCCCCGAAGCAGAGCACCTGTGTTCATTGTTGGTCGAATGGCCGCGTCAAGCGGTTGCCGCTTGGTTGGTTGAACATCACAGCAAATCCGAACCGGCAAATATGCGTCAATGGGACAGGCCGAAAACTCGCTTGAAGCGCCGGACCCCGCAGCGCACCTATATTGCTTCAACCTCGCTACCTAAGCCACTTTGGCCCTTCGACTGGTTCGCCGTCAGCATACTCGATACCGACTATCCGGATTGGTTGCGGTCCATTCCCGATCCACCTCTGGTGCTGTTTTGTGTCGGCGAGCGCAACGCCTTAGATCGACGCTCGGTTGCGGTTGTGGGCGCGCGTCGCTGTACGACGGTTGGTCGGTCTGTGGCTTTTGAGTTGGCGCGAGGTCTTGCGGAAAACGGTTGCAACCTTGTCAGTGGCTTAGCGCTGGGCATCGACACCGCCGCCCATCGCGGAGCGCTGGCCGTCAAGGGCGGCGTCACAACAGCAGTGTTGGGGGCGGGTTTCAACCATCTCTATCCCAAGCAAAACAATAGGCTTGCCCGCGAGTTGTTAGCCGCAGGTGGCTTGCTCATCTCGGAATATCCCGCTGCGGTTACACCTCGCCCCTACCACTTTCCTGAACGCAATCGAATCATCAGTGGGCTGTCAGAAATGACGGTGTTGGTCGAAGCGAGTGAAAAAAGCGGCTCCCTGATTACGGCGCGGTTGGCGCTGGAGCAAGGCCGGGAGGTTTGCGCGGTGCCCGGTCCTGCAACCAGTCCGCTGAGCGCCGGGTGCCACCGGCTGATCCGTCAAGGGGCGGCCTTAGTGACCAATGTGTCAGAAGTGGCGCAGGAGTTGGGTTGGTCACTGTCAGATACCCCGGCGGTTGATCACGCGGTCGCTGGCTCGCCGTCAACGTCGAGTGGCGGCGCTGCAGCCGAGCCGTCCATAACCGGACTCTCCGCAGAGATTTGCGGGGTGATTAGTGGCGAAAGCAAACAATTTGATGAGATCGTCGCGCTTGTTCGCACTGATCCACAACAGGTCAGCCAGTGTTTGATGGAGCTTCAACTGAGCGGATTTGTTCGACAAGGGGCGGACGGGTATATTCGCGTGCTTTAACACTGTCGGAGAAAGACATGGGCTGGGTAGCGGTTTTGATGGGTTCAGAGTCTGATTGGCCGGTGATGCAATCCACGACCTCCATGCTGAAAACTCTGGGTATTCAGTATGAAGTCAAAGTGACCAGCGCACACCGAACGCCCGCTGGCACCCAAGCCTATGTCAACGACGCTGAAGCGCGCGGTTGCCGCGTGTTCATTTGTGCAGCCGGTATGGCAGCACACTTGGCCGGCGCAGTAGCCGCACACACCCAACGCCCCGTGATTGGCGTACCAATCGACAGTGGACCACTGCAGGGTTTCGATGCACTGCTCTCAACCGTACAAATGCCTGGTGGCATTCCTGTGGCTACCGTGGCGGTGGGCAAGGCTGGGGCGAAAAATGCGGCTTATTTGGCGGCGCAAATACTGGCCGTTGCCGACGATGCGCTGCATCAAGTCGTCGTGCAGGATCGCAGTGACAACCGCGCAAAGGTAGAGGCACAAAACGCGAGTGTCCAAGCTTCGCTGGAGTCGTGAACGACATCGACAATGCCGCCGCCTGCCTGCAATCGGGTGGTGTCATTGCGCACGCGACAGAGGGTGTATGGGGGCTTGCCTGCGATCCGTTCAACGATAATGCCGTCAGCCGGATATTGGCCATCAAGGGTCGAGACGCCGCAAAAGGCATGCTCTTAATCGGTGGCAGCCCAGCAGACTTTCATGCGGCACTTGAAGAGCTCGCACCGGGAATTATGGCCCAGGTTTTAGCAAGTTGGCCCGGCCACGTGACCTGGCTGCTGCCAGGCGATGCCTTCCCTCAATCCATCAAGGGCCAGCACAGTACCATCGCCTGCCGAGTGCCAGACCACGCGCAAGCCCGCGACATTGCCACAGCCTTCGGTGGCCCGATGGTGTCGACCTCGCTGAATCGAGCGGGTGAGCCGGCGGTGCAATCTCACGCTCAGGCCATAGCGCAATTTGAGGGCGTCGTTGATGTGGTCGTGCGCGGAAAAACCTCGGGCTATGTTGGTGCCAGCGCCATCATCGGTTTAGATGGCGCCGTGATTCGCGAGGCTTCTGCATGAGCAACGCTACGATAACCCTCGGCGTCGCGGGAAACCCCATTGCGCACTCCATGTCACCAGATATCCACCACGGGTTTGCCAGATCCTTAGGCCACGATGTTGATTATCAACGACTGTGTTTTCCGCTTGACGGGTTCAACACTGGCGCCAAGGAGTTTTTCGCCACTGGCGGCTTGGGCTTAAATGTTACCGTGCCTTTTAAGCGCGAGGCTTATGATTACGCGGGGACGCTCGATCCCTTGGCCGCCGCCGCTGGTGCGGTCAATACGCTGGCGATGCACCACGGTGAAGTGGTGGGTTACAACACCGATGGCATTGGCCTCGTGCGCGATTTGCAGGATCGCCACGGTGTGAAGTTAACAGGGATGGCGGTATTGGTGCTGGGTGCTGGAGGGGCTTGCCAGGGCATCGTTCAGCCTTTACTCGACGCTGGGGTGGAGAAAATCAGCATTGCCAACAGAACACTGTCCAAGGCACAAGCACTGGTTAACCACTTCAGGGTGCTTGGCAGCGAGACGTCCGACAGCGAGCAGCCACCTTTATATTCGCCGCGGTCTGCAGTGAATACGCAGATGCATCACAGCACCGCGATAATAGAAGCACTGGATCTGACCCAGCTCGCCACGACGAACCTTGATGCACAGTTGATCATCAACAGTACCGCCCTAGGGTTGGATCAAAATGCGGCAAAAGCGTTACACAGGCTTCCCGCAAATCTGGCGCAGGGGCGCATCTGTTACGATTTAAGCTACGGCGCGCAGGCGCACTTCGCGCGCTGGGCCGAAGTGCATCAGGCGAGTCGGGCCTTCGACGGGCTTGGCATGTTGGTTGAGCAAGCTGCGGCAAGTTACGCCATATGGATGGCGAAGCACCCATCGACGCAACCGGTGTATCAGCAGTTAAGAGATCGGCTGGCTTAGTACGCCATGGGCATCACGCCGGTGCATCGCTGGCAGGTAACACAACAAACCGCCCTAATCGGGAGACGAGGCCATGACCGGATCGAAACGCTTTATTTCTGGCGCCGTATGCCCCTCTTGCCAAGCCGTTGATCGTATCGTCATCGAGTCGCTCGGGGCAGATGAGGGCCTCGACCCGGCAAACGAGTTGGCAGAGCTTGGCGCGCCAGTGATTCGTCGACGCTGCGTGGCCTGCGGTTTTGTTGAGCACCTAGAGGCCGACGCACCCAGTGTTTCGGCGCCCCTGCCTAGAGCCCGCTACGACAGGAGTCGCCGCACCACAGATCGGGTGGAAGTGGTGAAAATTTTGGATCCGGGATCACCCAAAGATTCTTCCTGAGGTAATGAAATACGCCAGCTAAACTGTTGGAATTGTCCAAGTTTCTTAGCCCATTGAAGTTGCCGATCTGCATCCGACTGCTATACTTCCGCCGTTTCCGCACAAGTCAGTTTGTGTGGCCAACCAAGACAGACTGTCCGTCACACGAAAAGTAGAGAATGGTATCGGGAGGAGAAGGGACCGAGACCAGAGGATACGGCTCGATAGCGGAGGGGCCTAAGCCCAACAGTCAGTCTGGGTAACGAAAGTGATCCCCAATATCGCTTCACATTACGCGTCGACCTGCGAGCAAACGCTTGCGAGGCTTCGTGATGAGAAAAATTTGTCGCCACCAACAAGCGTCTTTGCGGCGCGGTCTTGGCACAGATCGATCACTGGGACCCAAGGACGAAAGCGGTTAAGCGCGCCAAATACAGGGCTTGCGCAAGCCGCTAAACGATGGCCAAGGCATCGCGAATTTAGTTAGAGAGACAAAGCAAATGAAACATCAGCTTTTGCGCACCATGGTAGGGATGACCTCGTTGTTGCTAGCCGGCCTTGCCGCTGCAGACGAACTGAACCTGCGCGTGGGAGTCACGGACATCAGTCGACAAGTCTATGACCTGCACATGACCATCTTCCTGATCTGTGTCGCCATCGGGGTCGTAGTATTCGGGGTGCTGTTTTGGTCGGTATTTAGCCACCGCAAGTCCCGAGGTGCAGAACCCGCCACCTTCCACGAGAGCACTAAGCTAGAGCTTGCGTGGACGATCGTGCCTACGCTGATTCTTATTGTGATGGCGATTCCTGCAACGCAAGTACTCATCGCCATGTATGACACCGGTGGCGAGGACATGTCCATCGAAGTGCGCGGCTATCAATGGAAGTGGCAATACAAGTATTTAGACGACGATTACAACAACACGCTGTCGTTCTTCTCGGTAATGTCAACGCCACGGGAAGAGATTTATAACCAATCGACGAAGGCAGATAACTACTTACTCGAGGTAGACGAATATCTGCGCATTCCAACCAATCGCAAAGTACGTTTTTTGATTACTGCAGAAGACGTCATTCACGCTTGGTGGGTGCCCGACTTCGGGATTAAGCGCGACGCGGTACCGGGCATGCTGAACGAGCTGTGGACTGTGGTCGAAGAGCCCGGCATTTATCGCGGACAGTGCACAGAGCTGTGTGGCAAAGACCACGGCTTTATGCCGATCGTTGTAGAGGTTATGCCCGAAGCAGAATTCGATGCGTGGTATGCATCCAAAGTGTCATCTGAAATGGTGCGCCAAGAGACCATAGCCGACGCACTCACCCACGAAGCGCTGATGGCGCAGGGCGAAACCGTTTACGGAACCTATTGTGCCTCTTGCCACCTCGCTAATGGTGAAGGTGTGGCACCGGTCTTCCCGGCTATCGCGGGGTCCGCGGTGGCCCAAGGTCCCAAGGAAGAACATTTGTCCTTGGTGATCAATGGAAAAGCTGGCACCGCGATGCAAGCGTTTGGCCGTCAACTTGACCCAGCGCAGCTCGCCTCAGTAGTCCACTACCAGCGACACGCATTCGGCAACGACGCTGGCGATATGTCCCAGCCACAAGACGTCATTAATTTATCTAGCGGTCAGTAAGGAATAGTCATGAGCGAAGTTATTCACGCAGATCATCACGACGACCACGCTCACGGTCCTGAAAAAGGATTGAAGCGTTGGTTGTTTACGACGAACCACAAAGATATCGGCACGCTGTATCTGTGGTTCAGTTTCGCCATGTTTTTGATTGGCGGCGTTTTGGCGCTGGTCATTCGCGCTGAGTTATTTCAGCCGGGACTGCAGTTTGTGCAGCCAGAGTTTTTCAACCAGATGACCACGAACCACGGTCTGATCATGGTATTTGGGGCGATCATGCCGGCCTTCGTTGGTCTGGCTAACTGGCTGATTCCGATGCAGGTCGGCGCGCCAGATATGGCGCTACCGCGCATGAACAATCTGTCGTTTTGGATACTGCCCTTTGCCTTCGGCATGATGATCTCTACCCTGTTCATGGAAGGTGGTGGTCCGAACTTTGGTTGGACGTTCTACGCGCCGCTGTCTACGACTTACGCGCCGCCCTCCGTCACCTACTTTATTTTCGCCGTTCACTTGATGGGCGCATCGTCGATCATGGGCAGCATCAATATCATTGCAACCATCTTGAACATGCGCGCACCGGGCATGACCCTGATGAAAATGCCCATGTTCGTCTGGACTTGGTTGATCACTGCCTACTTGCTTATCGCTGTTATGCCGGTATTGGCTGGCGCGGTGACCATGATGCTCTTTGATATTCACTTCAACACAAGCTTCTTCAATGCGGCTGGTGGCGGTGACCCAGTCATGTTCCAGCATATCTTCTGGTTTTTCGGGCACCCGGAGGTATACATCATGATTCTGCCGGCATTCGGCATCGTTTCGCACATTATTCCGGCCTTCGCGCGTAAGCGATTGTTTGGCTATACCTCCATGGTTTATGCCGTTGCATCAATTGCCTTCCTATCTTTCATCGTGTGGGCACATCACATGTTCACCGTAGGCATGCCCTTGGCGGGGCAGCTGTTCTTCATGTACAGCACCATGCTGATCGCGGTGCCAACGGGCGTGAAGGTATTTAACTGGATATCGACCATGTGGCGCGGTTCCATGACTTTTGAAACGCCCATGTTATTTGCCATCGCCTTTGTCGTGCTGTTCACGATGGGCGGGTTCTCAGGATTGATGCTTGCGATCACTCCGGTGGACTATCAGTACCATGACACCTACTTTGTGGTCGCACACTTCCATTACGTGTTGGTTCCAGGAGCGCTGTTCTCGATCATTGCCGCGGTTTACTTTTGGTTCCCCAAGTGGACCGGCAAGATGTACGACGAAACCTTGGGCAAGATCCATTTCTGGCTGTCATTTGTCGGCGTCAACGTCACCTTCTTCCCACAGCACTTTTCTGGCTTAGCGGGTATGCCACGTCGTATTCCCGACTACCCACTGCAGTTCGCGGATTTCAACATGATATCCAGCGTAGGCGCCTTCATTTTCGGCTTGTCACAGGTGTTCTTCCTGTACGTGATCATCAAGTCGATTCGCTCCGGCCAGCCTGCTGAAGGGCGCTCTTGGGAGGGCGCGAAAGGCTTAGAGTGGACATTGCCATCACCAGCGCCATATCACTCCTTTACCCACCCGCCAGTGGTTAAAGACGAAGAAGTGCTGGGTTAAACCGGACAGAGCATGTCACAGCAAGCGCAACAAACGCAGATCAAAAGGACAGTCAAGCGACTGTCCTTGATCGTTATTGGCATGAGCGCCTTCGCCTTCGCGCTGGTGCCGCTATATGATTTGTTTTGCGAAATTACGGGCCTCAACGGTAAAACCGGTGGGCCCTATGTCTACGAGGAAGCAAGCGTTGAGCCAGACCGCTCGCGCTTAGTGAAGGTGAATTTTTTAACGAATACCAATGAAGGTATGCCGTGGCAGTTTTGGCCTGGCAAGGGTGCGGTGAGGGTCCACCCCGGCGAGGCAAAAACCGTCAGTTTTTTTGTCAAAAACACGACGAGCAAGCCCATGGTTGCGCAGGCGATCCCATCTCTGGTGCCAATATCGGCCACAGAGTTCTTCCACAAAACAGAGTGCTTTTGCTTCGAGCAGCAGCTTCTGCAGCCGGGTGAAGAAGTGGAAATGCCAATGCGCTTTATTGTCGGACGTGAACTGCCGAAGAACGTGGGTTCAATTAATTTGAGCTATGCACTCTTCGACATCACCGACCGAGTAGATATGTCAACCATTCAGGGAAACCTAGTAGAAGATCAGCTGTCGACAGTCGGCGGTTAATACAACGTTAGTGGAGGAGTCTCATGGCGAATTCGGCAGAAGTCGATAAGTCGATCTATTTCGTACCAGAGTCCGGTTGGTACCCCGTATTTCTCGCCTTTGGGCTGATGCTGACGGTCACCGGTCTTGCCGGATGGCTTAACGATGTGAGTGCCGGTGGTTCCGGAGACTCGACCCAATCGTTGGTCGGTTTCGCCATCGTCGCCCTCGTGCTGTACAGCTGGTTCGCCAAGGTGATCGAAGAAAATACCGCTGGGCTGAACAACGAAGCTGTACAACGCAGCTACATCTGGGGCATGGGCTGGTTTATTTTTTCCGAAGTGATGTTTTTCGCGGCGTTTTTTGGTGCTTTGTTCTATGTCCGAACGTTCGTCGTACCATGGCTCGGCGGCGAGGGCGACAAGGGTATTACCAACTACTTGTGGCCGGCCTTTGAGGCCACCTGGCCGGTGGTTCAAAATCCAGACGCCGCGCTATTTGTAAATCCCGGCCAAAGCATGGAAGCCCCAGGGGTGACGGACGTCAGCGTGGTTCAAAATCCAGACGCGGCGCTATTTGTAAATCCAGGCCAAAGCATGGAAGCCCCAGGGGTGACGGACGTCAGCGCATGGGGTGCTTACCTGCCGTTTTACAATACCGTGATTCTATTAAGCTCCAGTGTCACCGTGCACTTTGCCCACGACGCAATTAAAGCAGAAAACCGCCAAAAGCTGATTGGCTGGCTCGGTCTGACGGTGTTGCTCGGCGCGATATTTTTGGTGCTTCAAGTCGCCGAGTACATCCACGCCTATCAAGATCTTGGCTTAACCCTCGGCAGCGGCATCTACGGATCTACCTTCTTTATCTTGACCGGTTTCCACGGCTTTCACGTTACGCTGGGTACGTTCATGTTATTGATCCAGTTGTTTCGCGCCATCAAAGGCCATTTTTCACCCAAGGATTGTTTTGGATTTGAAGCATCCAGCTGGTACTGGCACTTTGTCGATGTGGTCTGGGTGGGACTGTTTATCTTTGTATACGTCGTCTAGACGAGGGCAAGGATTGTGCAAAAGGGGCGCAAGCCCCTTTTTTTTGCCTCAAGTGAACGGTAAGCGGAGTTTGTTGGACCAACGAGATTAGGGATCTACCGGCACCACCTGCTGTCCAGCGCTTGCGCCATGCCACGGCGCGTTGAGGCCCATGCGCAGTTCCCCGGTGTAGAAGCCGTAACCGATTGTCATCAACAGTAGTGTCGCAAAGGTGATTCGGACGCCAAGTGCGTACCACAGCCTGCGGCTGTTAGGCTTGCCCGTATCTTTGAATAAAAACACCAAACCGCTCATCAAGCTGAGAATGACGCAAATCAATAAAATAACGATGACTACCTTAAGCACGGGTACGGCGCTCCAAGCTGCGGAAGCCGCATTGTATCAGCGGGCTGTGATGATCAAGTGATGAAGAAGTTCACCCCAGGTTGGCGGATGACCGCTTTTGTGATCGTCATGCTGCCACTGCTACTGAGCTTGGGTTATTGGCAGGTGCAGCGGGGTGCGCTTAAGCGCCACCTTGAAAATCAATACTTGGAGAAGTTAACCGAGTTACCTAAGCCAATCAGCAGCAATGCGATGTCTCAGCCCTTTCAAGCTTTAAAGTTGACCGGGCGTTATCAGCCCGAGACATTTCTAGTGGATAATCAAGTCTCGAACGGAAAGACCGGCTATTGGGTATTCCAAGTGTTCGACGATACCAGTATCGGCCCAGTGTTGATAAACCGCGGCTTCATCGCATCGACAACTCGAGACCAGTTACCGCCAGTGCCCATACCAAAGGAATCATTAGCCTTGGTGGCGACTGTGTGGCCGGAACTGGGCCTCATTCCCGCATGGGGGCCGCAAGAATGGTCAAACGACTGGCCGAAGCGAATTCAGCGCGTCAACATCGCGCGTATGGCGGCGGCGGCGGCAACATGGCCGGCAGAGCTACGGTTGGAGGCGGGTCAGCCCAGCGTGCTGGATCCTGCGCCTTTTGCTTCGCGCTTATCGGATGACAAACACAGGGGTTATGCCGCGACATGGTTTGGCTTGGCCGTCGCACTGCTGCTGGGGTACCTATTTCTTGGTTTCAGCACCGCGGCGACCCGACAGGGCGCCCAAGACGATAACCTTGGCGATGATTGAGAGACAAAAAGAGACAACGTAATGCAGCAGCAAACGGTAAAAAATAGCGGGCGACGCCAGCTCACCATCATTCTGGTCATGGCGCTGTTTTCGCTTGGTGGGTCCTACCTGCTGTTCTTTTCAGCTAAGAGCGGCTCCAGCTGGGGCACGACAAACAATGGCGCGTTTGTGCAGCCGCCTGTCACCGTGCAGCAGCTCGATTGGCGATCGATTGAAAATGTACCCCTGGGTACGTCTGGGCAATGGTGGCTTTGGACAGTAAGTGACCAGTGCCGCGATAGCTGCCGACAGGCATTGCAGAAGCTTAGGGCCGCCCACATATTGCTCAATCGAGAGGCAAAACGTGTGCGCCGTGGCGTTACTACCGGTTCTGCCTTTGTAACGCCAGAAGATCAGCCGGATTTGGTTCGTATCGCCGCCAGCGGCGGACGAATGGACGAAGGCATCTATATTGTCGATCCCAATGGCAATCTGGTGTTCTTTTATCCACTCGACATCAATCCAAAGTTGCTGCTCGCGGATCTCAAACGTTTATTGAAGGTTTCTCAAATTGGTTAACACACAAATCAAAAGACTCGCAGGCTTTGGGGTCTTGTTCGCGCTGCTTGTGGTATCTGTCGGAGCCTACACTCGATTGGCAGACGCTGGACTGGGTTGCCCGGACTGGCCGGGCTGCTATGGCTTTTTAACCGTCCCTGAACAGGCAGAAGACATTAGCTTAGCTGAAACACGCTACCCCGACGCACCGGTGGAGTTTGTTAAGGCTTGGTGGGAAATGGGCCATCGGTATATTGCTGGTGCTTTGTTGGTGCTGGTGTTTTCCATGTTGGTCATGGCCTATCGCGGGCGTGAGCGGGAGGATACCCCACTTACGCTGGCCAGCGTGCTGATGGTGATCATCCTCTGTCAGGCGGCATTTGGGGCTTGGACGGTGACCCTAAAACTGTGGCCCCAGGTGGTTACTGGCCACCTATTGGGCGGGTTCACTACCCTCAGTCTGATTTGGCTTTTGTATTTACGCCAAGGCGGCTTTGCGCAGATCGTATCGGCGCTGCCGGCGCCGACCCTGCTAGCGAGGTTGGCTTTCGCGGTGGTCGTACTGCAAATCGTGCTGGGAGGCTGGGTGTCATCCAACTATGCGGCCCTTGCCTGCTACGACTTCCCCAGCTGTGACGGCACCTACTCACCCCCCATGGATATGCAACAGGGATTCAATATTTTTCAGAGTGTTGGCCCCAACTACTTGGGCGGCATCATGACCAGTGAGGCCCGCACGGCCATTCATTGGGTGCACCGAATCGGCGCGATTGTCGTGCTCTTTGTGGTGGGTGGCCTCGTGCTGCAGATGGTTCGGCAGGTGGCCGTGGTTGGCTATGCGTTGCTTGCAGCTCTGTTGACACAAATCACGCTGGGCATACTCAACGTGGTTTGGGTGTTGCCGCTGCTCAATGCGACGGCGCATAACACCGTGGGTGCGCTCTTGCTGCTGGTACTGGTTACGATAAACTTCGCGCCTCGATTACGAACCGTCCAGTCTTAACACTGTTACGCCCCACTATGAGTGAACTAGCCTTGCGTGCGACGTGGCGCGATTATCTGGAAATGTGTAAACCCCGCGTCGTGGTGCTGATGTTGCTCTGCGCGGTGGTGGGCATGTTTCTGGCGACGCCCGGCACAGTACCCCTAGACTTGGTGTTATACGCCAGCCTTGGCATCGCCTTGGTGGCGGGGTCTGCAGCGGTCGTCAATCACGTGGCGGATCAACACATTGACGCGAAAATGGCGCGCACAGAGAGTCGCCCAGTCGCTACAGGCCGTGTCACGAACAGCCAAGCGATTATGTTTGCCGCCGTCACCGGTGTGTTGGGCATGGCACTGCTCTGGTTTTTGGTGAACCCACTAACAGCATGGTTAAACCTTGCGTCTTGGGTGGGCTATGGCCTGATCTATACCCTCTATCTCAAACGCGCGACGCCGCAGAACATCGTCATTGGTGGGCTCTTCGGCGCGGCACCACCGCTCTTCGGCTGGACTGCTGTGACCAACAGCATTGACCCAGGTGGGTTGCTGCTGGTGTTGATTATTTTTGCTTGGACGCCGCCACACTTTTGGGCACTGGCGTTGGAACGCAAAGACGAGTACGCCGATGTAGGCATGCCGATGCTACCGGTGACCCACGGCGAGGCGTATACCCGACTGCACATTCTGCTCTACACGATATTGTTGGTGGTGGCTTCTGTGCTGCCCTTTGTGATCGCCATGTCTGGGCCACTGTATTTGGCCGGTGCCTTGGCCTTGGGTGCAGGTTTTCTGTATTGGGCGATTGTGTTGATGCGCAATAACAACGACAGAGCGCCGATGGAGACCTTCCGCTATTCGATTGTCTACCTCGGTGCACTCTTTCTCGTCATGCTGATTGATCACTATTTGTTTCTTGGTGTGAGTAGTACGGCTCCGATTCAAATGACCCCTCTATCGGCCTAATTTATGAGCACTATCAAAAGCACGGTTCTTCTTTGCCTGGTTTTTATTTCCATCGTGCTGGTCATGTTTGTCATCAGCGTGCTGCGCGTACCTCAGCTTTCCGTGGAAGAAATGCGCAGCAAGGGTGTTTTTCTGCTGCCGACACCGAGAGATATCGCGGCCTTTGAGCTAACGGATCATAATGGCGAACGTTTCGACCGATCGCGCCTTGAAGGACAGTGGAGCTTCGTATTTTTTGGCTTTGTGAGCTGCCCAGACGTCTGTCCGACCAGTATGTCTGTGCTCGGCACCGTAGATCGGCAACTGCAGACCAGTGAGCCAGAGCTGGCGGAACAATTCCAAGGCATCCTAGTCTCCGTGGACCCTGATCGCGACAGCACCGAAACCCTCGCCAGATACGCAACGGCCTTTTCTCCACGTTTCCTGGGGGTAACGGGTCCGCGAGAAGATTTGGTCGGGCTGACTACACAAGTCAATGTCGCATTTGCCAAGGTACCGCTGAGTGTGCCAGCGGCAGACCTTGTGCCCTCTGACGCTGCCACCTCAGAGGTTGCGGCAGATGCATATACTGTTGATCACACCGGCAACATCGTGATCATCAACCCCAAGGGTCACTACCACGGCTTCATCAAGTTGCCACATGATCCAGAGACCATTAGGCTCACATTCCAAACGCTAGCCTCTCAATTCTAGCGTTCTGGCAGCTCGGCATGCGTTTGTTGGGCCATTGCAGCAAAACTCGGTACCCCCGATAAGGGCAACTATGACCGTAGTTGGCGACTCTTCAAGCACCATGCCTGCCCAAGGGACACACTGTCTGCAAAGTTTGCTGGCCGATGTTCAAACAGTACGCGAGCGCACCCAATGGCTATGCACGCACCTTGAAACCGAGGACTACGGGGTTCAGCCAATGCCGGACGCGAGCCCGCCGAAGTGGCATCTCGCGCACACCACTTGGTTCTTTGAAACATTCCTCATCAAGCGTTTTTTGCCGTCGACACCGGTTTTTCATCCACATTTTGAGCAGCTGTTTAACTCTTATTACAACGGCGTTGGTGAGCCCTTCCCGCGCGACAAGCGCGGCACTCTCTCAAGGCCCACGGTATCTGAGGTTATGGCGTACCGCGCCCATGTCGATGAAGCGATGCACGCACTGGCCGCGATGTCTGTATCTGACGAAGACGAGCAATCTATCCGGCAGATCATGCAGCTGGGCCGGCATCACGAGCAGCAACACCAAGAGCTATTGTTAACCGACATCAAGTACAACTTTGGCCACAACCCGCTCTATCCACCATTCGTCGATACAACGGCGCTTAGCTGCAGTCATGCCCCCCCACAATCCGCGCTGAGTTTCATTGACTATGATCCTGGTTTGGTAGAGATCGGTGCTATGCCGGGCTTTTGTTTTGACAACGAAATGCCTCGCCACAAGGTATATCTGACCGCATTTTCGTTAGCGAATCGATTGGTGACTAACGCGGAGTTTCAGGCATTTATGGAGGACGGCGGGTATCACCGCCCGGAACTGTGGTTGTCCGAGGGCTGGTCACAGCGCCACCAGCAAGTTCGAGACCATCCGCTTTACTGGCGCCAGCAAGACGGTGTTTGGTTTGAGTATCGACTGGACGGTTTGTACCCACTTGTTGCCAATGCACCAGTCGTCCATGTCAGCGGTTATGAGAGCGCCGCCTTTGCGGCATGGTCCAACGCGCGACTTCCCACGGAGTTCGAGTGGGAGTTCGCGGCGAGTTTTGAGCAAGATCTAGGCGGCAATTTTGCGGAACAAAACCTGCTGCATCCGCAGCCACAACGCGACGGGCATGCGCAGATGTTTGGCGATGTTTGGGAATGGACCAGCAGCCACTATGGACCGTATCCGGGCTATCAATCTTTGCCCGGCGTGCTCGGTGAATACAACGGTAAATTCATGAGTAGCCAATGGGTGCTGCGTGGCGGCTCCTGCGCCACACCACAAAACCATATCCGCGCCAGCTACCGTAATTTTTTCTACCCAAAGGATACATGGCAGTTCAGCGGCATTCGTTTGGCGAGAAATCCGTGAACGCCGCAGGCCAACAATTTGCGTTTTTTGATCTGCACCCCCCGGTGGATGACATGACTGCGGAAGTGCAAAGAGGACTGCAGGAATCACCGAAAAAGCTCTCCCCTAAGTTTTTCTACGACGAGCGTGGTTCGCAGTTGTTTGAGGCGATTACGCGATTGGAGGCCTATTACCCAACGCGGACGGAGCTGGGTTTGTTTGATGCGCACCTGCAGCAAATTGCGGCATTGATTGGTCAAGACAGCTGCGTGGTTGAATACGGTAGCGGCTCATCGCTAAAAATTCGTAAGTTGCTGCAAGCCTTGGCGCCTAGCGCCTATGTGCCCATCGATATTTCCAAAGATTTCCTACTGAGCAATGCGCAAACGCTGGCGAAAGATTTTCCCTCGCTTCATGTGTTTCCGGTCTGCGCTGACTTTTCCCAAGCCATTGCCCTGCCTCCACAGACCAATGGCATGCACCGAGTGGGATTTTTCCCCGGCTCGAGCATTGGAAATTTTGAGCCCGAACAGGCGCGAACCTTCCTAACACGGGTTGCCGGTACCCTTGGCCGTGGGGGTCATTTACTCATTGGCGTTGACTGCAAGAAAGAGACAAAGACGCTGGAATTGGCCTATAACGATCCGGACGGCGTGACGGCGCAGTTCAACTTGAATGCATTGGCCCACCTGAATCGTGTGCTGGATGCAGATTTTAACCTGCGGGCCTTTGCCCACGAGGCACACTACAACGAAGACTTAGGCTGTATTCAGATGTTTTTACGCAGTTTAGTGGAGCAGCGTGTGGACATTTGCGACGAGCATTTTCACTTTGCCGCGGGCGAGTGTCTGCACACTGAGAACTCGTATAAATATGCCCCAGCAGAATTCGCGCAGTTGGCTGGATCGGCGGGTTTTGACTGTCAGCAGCAATGGCTCGATGAGAAGGCCTACTTTGGCCTGTACTTGTTGCGGGCGCGTTAAGCCTCAGTCAAATTCCCATAGCACCCAACTGGGTACCAAGGCATCAACCCGCTGCAGGTCGCCAAAACCCTGGGTGGGGTCTAGGGGTACCAAGTAATACGGTTTGCCCACGTTTGGCACGATGCGAATCATCCGCAGCTCGCCGTTCTGCCGAAACTCGTAAATCATCTTGTCTTCTTCCGCGATGATCACGACATCAGGTCCGCGCTGGGCGAACGCGAATTGCGGCAATGCCGCCATGGCAAGTGCGATTAAAAGAACCACCAATGTGTTCGCTACAACGCGCCGCGTTTGTGGTGATAGCAGGGAAAGTAAGGCCATAATCACACCGTTTAGATTGCGAGATATAGGGAGCCAAAAGTGGCAGATAATGTAACCCCCAAGTTGCCAGAACACCAAGGGCCCGTGGTACTGGTTGACGGTTCCTCGTATTTGTTTCGCGCTTTTTACGCCCTACCGGATCTGCGCAGCACGACGGGACACCCAACGGGTGCGATACGCGGCGTGATCAGCATGCTGCGGCGTCTCGCCAAGGACTACCCCGACAGTCCGTTAGCCGTGGTGTTCGACGCCCCGGGTAAAACCTTTCGCGATGATATGTACAGCGAATACAAGGCCAATCGCAGTGCGATGCCCGACGACCTACGCGAACAAATCGCGCCTATCCACGAGATGATCAAGGCCATGGGCCTGCCGCTGATCAGCGTTGCGGGTGTGGAGGCAGACGACGTCATTGGTACCTACGCGGCTCAAGCGACAGCCCTGCAGCGAGAAACGGTGATTTCCACCGGCGACAAAGATATGGCCCAGCTGGTGACACCCTATGTGACCTTGGTGAACACCATGACGGAAACCACCATGGATGCGCAGGGCGTCAAGGATAAGTTCGGGGTAGGCCCAGAACTCATCGTCGATTATCTGGCGCTGATGGGAGATACCGTTGACAACATACCCGGCGTGCCGAAGGTTGGGCCGAAAACGGCGGCCAAGTGGTTGAACGAATTCGGCTCTCTAGATGCCCTGATGGCCTCAGCAGAAGAGGTGAAAGGCAAGGTTGGCGACAACTTGCGCGAGAGCCTAGAACAACTGCCGCTGTCGCGAGCGCTTACCCAGATCAAGTGCGATCTGGAATTGCCGATGACGTTTGCCGATCTCATCCCGAGCGCACCTAACGAGGAGGTGCTGGCAACGTTTTATCGAGAGTTTGAATTCAAATCTTGGTTAGAAGAATTGGCTGCAGCGCCGATACCCAGTGGCGTGGAGGAGCTTCCAGAAGCGGCCAAGCACGCCCCCGCCACCAACTACGAACTCATTCTCGATAGCGCCCACTTACAGCGGTGGATCGAAAGACTTGCGGGTGCTGAGCTCATCGCCGTTGATACGGAAACCACCAGCGTTGACTACATGAAAGCAGAGCTGGTGGGATTTTCCTTCGCGGTGAGCCCCGGTGAGGCAGCGTATTTGCCCGTTGCTCACGATTATCCCGGTGCCCCGGAGCAGGTGAGCTTGGAGGAAGCGCTGGCAGCGCTGAAACCGGTGCTGGCGAACACCGCGATTGCCAAGGTGGGTCAAAATCTCAAATACGACATGAGTGTGCTGGCGCGCTATGGGGTGGTCATTAACGGGCCGTTACATGACACCATGCTGCAGTCCTATGTCCTCAACAGTGTGGCGACCCGGCACAACATGGACGCGCTGGCGGGTTTCTACCTCGATCGCAAGACCATTCATTTTGAAGATGTCGCCGGCAAGGGCGCGAAACAGCTCACGTTTAACGAGGTGCCCTTGGAAACCGCTGGCGACTATGCCGCCGAAGACGCCGACGTGACGTTGGCTCTACATCACCACCTGTACCCACAGCTACAGGCGGCGCCGAGCCTGCTCAGCGTCTACAACGATATTGATATGCCGCTAGTGCGCATACTCTCGCTGATCGAACGTCAGGGCACGCTGGTAGATGGCCGCATGCTCAAACAGCACGGCGCCGAACTGGCGGATCGCCTGAACGAACTCACCCAGCAGGTTTGGCAATTGGCGGGAGAGAATTTCAATCTCGATAGCCCGAAACAACTACAGACAATTCTTTACGACAAGATGGCGCTACCGGTGCTGAAGAAAACACCCGGCGGGCAGCCTTCCACTGCTGAGGCGGTGCTAGTGGATTTGGCCCAAGACTACGAACTGCCGCAAATGATCCTCAGTTATCGCAGTCTGGCCAAACTGAAGTCGACCTATGCAGACAAGTTACCCCTCGATATTCAGCCGGCGACCGGGCGTATCCACACGTCCTATCATCAGGCCGTGGCCGCCACCGGTCGGCTGTCTTCCTCCGATCCAAACCTGCAGAACATTCCGATTCGCAATGCGGAAGGTCGGCGCATACGCCAAGCCTTCGTTGCACCCCCGGGGCGCTCGATATTGGCCGCCGACTACTCACAGATTGAGCTGCGCATCATGGCGCATCTCTCAGGTGACGCGGGCTTAACCCAGGCTTTTGCGGAGAACCAAGACATACACCGCGCTACGGCGGCAGAGGTATTTGGGCTCGCGCCGGATGCTGTTGCCGATGAGCAGCGGCGCAGTGCCAAGGCGATTAACTTTGGCCTGATCTACGGTATGTCCGCGTTCGGCTTAGCCAAACAGCTGAATATTTCGCGAGGTTTAGCAGCCGATTACATTGACCGCTATTTTGATCGTTACCCTGGAGTGCTGCGTTACATGGACGAAACCAAGGCCTTGGCCGCAGACCAAGGCTATGTGGAAACCGTGTTCGGCCGTCGTTTGTATCTGCCCGAAATCAATGCCAAGGTGGTACCTAGGCGCCAGGCTGCAGAGCGCACAGCCATCAACGCGCCCATGCAGGGGACGGCGGCGGATATCATCAAGTTGGCGATGATGGCGGTGCAAGACTGGTTGCCGGAAAGTGGTCTCGAGGCGCAAATGATCATGCAGGTGCACGATGAACTGGTGTTTGAGGTGGCGCAAAGCGACGTTGAGGCGCTCAATACCGGTGTGGTGGAACGCATGGCCGGGGCGGCCTCACTCAGTGTGCCCTTGGTTGTCGATACGGGTGTGGGTGAAAACTGGGATCAGGCGCACTAAGTTGCGCGCCCATGCGGATGTGGGCACGCGAGAAACGCTGACATCAACCCTCGGGCTCGCTGCTTTGGGGAGCCAGGTCGTCTAGGGGGATGCTGAGCCAGTCGAGTAGGTGCTCCATCAGCGCGGCTTTGCCTTCACCCCGGGCTGCGGAAAAGGTCTGGAATGAGGCGGTAGGATGCTTGGCATAGCGCTGCTGCACGCGCGACAGGGTTTGCTTTCGCGCCCCAAAGCTGAGCTTGTCCGCCTTGTTCAACAGTATGCGGATGGGAAGCTCGCTCGCGCCCGCCCAATCCAGCATTTGCTCATCAAAGGCCTGACACGGGTGTCTGATGTCCATCACTAAGACGATGCCGACCAAGGCGTCGCGATAAGAGAGGTAGTGATTGACCGCGTTCTGCCAGTTTTTCTGCGCCTCCTTGCCAGCTTTGGCGTAGCCATATCCTGGTAAGTCCACCAAGCGGCCACCGCTGCGCACATCGAAAAAGTTCATAAGCTGGGTTCGGCCTGGGGTTTTACTGACCTTGGCGGTGCGACGATTGCCCGTTAGCTGGTTGAGCACCGAGGACTTGCCGGCATTGGACCGGCCTGCAAACGCTACTTCTGCTGAGACGATTGGTGGACAACGCTTCAAATCCGGTGCACTGGTCAAAAAGGTCGCGTCCAATCGTTCTGGCAAAGACACATTCTCAGTCATCTTGTATATAATCTCGCCGCTTCGTTGGTGCAGATACGTGCAGGATTAGGCAAGTGTATCACCGCTGGCGTACAAACCTGCCGCAGCGCGTCAACAGCACTGCGAAATACCGTTAACGAACTGCAAACAGCCGTTAACGCTCGTGGGGATATATCGAAATGGCGCAGCCGGGGTGGATCACAATCTCGGTGGCAAGCTTTTGTTTCAGTGGTTGACCGCGTTACGAGGTCGAAGCAACGCAGATTCAACGCCAAAGAATTAGGGAAAACGAAAATGAGTGTTCGTAAAGCTGCTGCAAAATTACGGATTGGCATGTTAGGAGTGGCCGTGCTCTTAGGCTTGTCCTCAGTACAGGTTCTCGCTGCTGGTGATGCCCAAGCAGGCAAAGCCCAGTCCATGGTGTGTGCATCATGTCATGGTCAGGACGGTGCCTCCGCCATTGATCCTTCCTACCCCCAGTTGGCTGGGCAAAACGAACGCTACCTTGCCCGTCAACTGAAAATGTTCCAGTCTGGTGAGCGTGATGTGGCGCTGATGACTGCCCAGCTGATCGGCAAAAGTGAGCAAGACCTTGACGACCTTGCAGCCTACTACGCGAGCCTGCCGGCGAAGGCCGCAGAGGCCACGGGCAGCGACGCAGAAATTGCGCTGGCACAACGTATTTATAAGGGCGGTATTGCCGAGAAAGGCGTGGCTGCCTGCAGTTCTTGCCATGGCCCCAATGGCGCGGGGAATGCACAGGCAGGTTTCCCGCGTGTCAGCGGCCAATCCTCCGCTTACACCGCGGCTCAGTTGATTGCTTATCGCGAAGGCAATCGTAAATCCGATGAAATCTTCGGCGGTATGATGCGCGGCGTTTCCAAAGGTTTGTCAGACCGTGAAATAGCCGCCTTGTCTGATTACATCAGCGGTCTAAACTAGT
>ERZ802819.688-NODE-688-length-22224-cov-20.8051_pt1 | contig 22224 bp, 19 predicted proteins | sample MGYA00345647_ERZ802819 | MGnify/ENA primary metagenome ERZ802819 (study PRJEB30503, sample SAMEA104212355) | marine metagenome | biome: Westerlies Biome; feature: [SRF] surface water layer (ENVO:00010504) within the epipelagic zone...; material: water...
GCTCCAACTCCTCCATGCGACGACGGTGTTTTTTGAGTTGCTTGCGGTCACCCCATCGGTGGGCGGGATGCTGCTCTAACTCAGACTCCAGCTGCTGCACCGCAAGGGCTTGGGTGAGCACCTCTCCCTCCAGATCGTATTGAGGGGTTGTCATGTCATGGCGTTGGGCCATATGGGCCACAGCCAAAGCGAGCTGTCCACTGGCTTGATCCCCATGGCGGATCTCACCCGACCGCTGCAACACCGGAGGATCCACGCCATCCACCAAAAGGCAGCTCAGTTCGGCATGAAGACTGACGACGCCCTGACAAGGCAACAACACCCAAACGTTGTCATCCGTGAGACAGAGCAATCGAGGGAATTGGCCTGGGCCATTCACCTTTTCAACAATCACTGCCGGGGTGACCCGTCCGCGAAGCTGGGGTGACTTCAAACTCACCAAGGCGCCGTTGCTGGCGAATTGCAACGCCTGAGTGAGCTCATTGGCGAGGGTCTCCTCCGCTTGTTGCTGAAGAATCCTCAGCAAACGGCGATCTTCCCGCAGACGTCCGCGCTCTTTTTCATAGTCTTCAAAATCTTCCCAGGGAACATCACCGGCAACCCCATCCAGCTGGCTGAGCTGAAGCCGCAGCTGGGAGAGCACCTCTTCGTCATCAACCAGATCTAAACCTGCGAGATAACGACCGAAGCTGCGTTGCACTAACTCCCTGGCCTTATCAAGACTGTGCCGCTGCAGGAGATTGAGCACCATTCCGTAACTGGGGGTGAACTGACTCACCAACGGGTCGGCCGGACTGGTAGCCAACTGCCCTGCTTCCCGAACCCCCTCAAACCGGCTTTGAACCGTAACGACATATCCCTGGGAATCCAAGCCACGGCGACCGGCGCGGCCGGCCATCTGCAAAAACTCACTCCCCATCAGCGGACGATGGCCCCGTTCTGTTCGCTTCGACAACGACGCAATCACGGTGCTTCGAGCCGGCATATTGATCCCCGCAGCAAGGGTTTCAGTGGCGAACACCACCTTGATTAACCCCTGCTGAAACAGTTCCTCAATCAGCTCCTTCCAAGCGGGCAACACCCCCGCATGGTGTGCCGCAATCCCTCGCATCAGGGCATCGGCATGGATGCCATCCCGCACCGCCTCTGGGTTGGCTGCGCTGTAGGCCGCAAGCCGAGCCTGGATGCGTGCCTGTTCGTCTTGGGAGACAAGGCATTGAGCACCCAAATCCCGAACCGATTTGTCGCAATTTCGGCGGCTAAAGATGAAATAGATCGCCGGCAACATGTCGCGTTGCGCCATCTGCGCCACAACGAAACTGATCGGTGGGGCTTCTGGCTGAGGTGGCTTATTGCTGCGCCCCTTTCGCTTTTGTCCCTTCGGAGCCCGCCACACTTTGCAGTTGGGGTGCAATCCGGTGCCGGCCTCATTCAACAGAGGATGCAATCCTTTGGCACTACAAAAGCTGAATTGCAAAGGCACGGGGCGGTGGTCGCTGACGATCAGCGTTGTGGGCCCATGCACCTTTTCGATCCAATCGGTGAGTTGGCCCGCATTGGCCACAGTGGCCGACAAGGCAACAAGTTGAATGGGAGGCGGGCAATGAATGATTGATTCCTCCCAAACGGTGCCTCGCTGGGAATCATTCATGTAGTGGCATTCATCAAGCACCACAGCTTCCACATCAGCGAGTGGATCGTCATGCTCATCAGCCTCGGCATAGAGCATGTTCCGAAAGATTTCCGTGGTCATCACCACGATTGAGGCCTCCCGATTCACACTCAAATCACCGGTCAACAGACCAACGTTCTCGTCGCCAAACTGTTCTCGAAAATCACGAAGTTTCTGATTGGAGAGTGCCTTAAGGGGAGTCGTATAAAAAACTTTCTGACCATGGGCGAGGGCCCGATAAATGGCGTATTCACCCACCAAGGTTTTGCCCGATCCGGTGGGGGCACTCACCACAACTGAGTGCCCTTGGTTGAGCGCATCGATGGCTTCTAACTGAAAGTCATCCAGCGGAAATGCAAAGCATTGGCTGGGGTCAAGCCCTGACCCTGAAGCTGCAGCATCGGACGCCTGAGTTGAAGGTTCCGGCTGAGCTTTAGTCATCACTGAATCTTAGGGAGCATCGCCACCGCACCCTGAAAGAACGCGCCTCGGGAGAACGTGCTCTAGGACACCGAGCCTGTAAACCGATGGATCGCAAATGCATGCAAAATCCATAAACCGAATCAGGCGGCAACATCCCACAACGAGACCGCTGTGATTTTGCCGAGAAAGCCTCAAGCTTTGTGGCAAAAACAGGTGCTTTTGTGGCGGAAGAGATGACAGAAGCACCGCATCGGTGCCATGACTGAGACACTCCGGCGTAACGATGTGGCTACCAGCCAGCTTTTAAAGACCCTTCCATCCGAAGACACCTTGATCGACGCCCTGCGCGGTTGTCGGCATACAGAGGAATTGGAAGCCCTCGAGCAACGGCTCAGGGGGGTGAGCGAGGCACCACCACTTTTCGAGTGGATTTGCGACCTCCTCGTGGCGCGACGTATCTCTCGCGGACTGGCCGCACGATTGCTGACACAACTGCATTCCCAACAGCAACCCAGCACTTAGGCCTTGGATTGTTGACGGCTTTTCTGACGCCAGATGGCCGCCAAAGCACTACCAATCAGGCAATGAATCACCGCCGAAATAGCCCCGGGAAGCGCAGTGATTGGGCTGGTAAATCCACCACTACGGGCTAGCACCACTGCCAAGCCCGAATTCTGCATGCCCACTTCAATGCTGATGGTGCGTTGAACGAGAACCCCTTCACCTACCAAAAGGGGCACCAACCAACCCAGCAGAAACCCAGCGCCATGCAGCAGGACACAGGCCAAGAACAACCTTGCCCCCTGCTGTTGCAGCACGTTGGCTTGGCTGCCAACAATGCTCGCCACGATCATCACGATGGCAAGCACAGCCAAAGGAGCCATCACTGGCTCCACCCGACTCGCCAACCGCGGCAGCCCCTGCTTGAGCAGAACACCCAATGCCACGGGGAACAGCACCACTTGCAGAACTTTGATCAGCAACAACCCACCATCAATGGGTACGTACTGACTGGCCAACAACGCTGTGAGTTGGGGTGTGAGGACCACCGCCACCAGCGTGCTCACCGTGGTCATCACCACGGATAAAGCCACATCGGCACGACCAATCAATGCCACAACATTGCTTGCCGTTCCACCTGGACAACAGCCCACCAAAATCAAGCCCACCGCCAAGGGCGGCGAGAGGTGCAACGCAAAGGCCAATAGGGCCGCAATCGATGGCATCACGATGAACTGCGTCAGCACCCCAATCACCACAGGACGGGGACGCTGCCCAACCCGTACAAAATCTTGAGGCGTCAGTCCAAGCCCCATCCCCAACATGATCACCCCAAGGCCCATGGTGATCAGGTCGCCCCTAAACCACGTAAACAGTGGCGGGTAGAGCAGGGCCAACCCCGCCCCCATCAATGTCCAAAGAGGGAACAGAAGGGTGAAACGCTCGGAATTCATCGACGACTCAAACCGTGAACCATCCTTATTCAGACTGATGGCATGACCAGCGAGCCAATCAGCTCCGTTGAATCAAGCCGACGCCGGTCGTTGCGCAGCTGGCGGCCGGGGGATCAGCCATGGGAACTCAAGGACAGCAGCACCGGTCGAAAGGGCCTCCGGGATCTGGCTAGCAACGACTATCTCGGCCTCGCGCATCATCCAGCGGTCATTGAAGCCGCGGCCCTCGCCCTTGATGTTGATGGCGTTGGCGCAGGTGGGTCGCGCTTGGTCACAGGGACGCGACCACGGCACACCCGCTTAGAGGAGGAACTGGGCGAATGGCTCGGACGAGACCAGGTGTTGCTCTTCCCCAGTGGCTTTCAGGCCAACCTCGCTGCGGTCGCGGCTCTCGCAGAGCGCCACACCACTGTGTTGGCTGATCGGCTGATTCACTATTCCTTGCTCGTGGGCGTCCGCGCCAGCGGTGCACGGCTACAGCGCTTTGCCCATAACGATCTTGAGGATCTCGATCGCCGGCTTCATCGGCTAAATCGAAACAACACGGCGCCCGTGGTGATCAGCGAAAGCCTGTTCAGCATGGAGGGAACCAGTCCGGATTTGAAGGCCATGGCCGCACTATGCGCGCGACATGGGGCTCAGCTGTTGGTGGATGAGGCCCATGGTTTGGGGGTCTTGGGCCCCGGGGGGCGGGGACTCTGTTGGGGGGTCAATGATCCGGTTCATCTCATCAGCGGAACATTCGGGAAAGCCTTCGGAAGCGGCGGTGCGTTTCTGGCGGGGGATGCGGCCATGGGTGAACGGCTCCTGCAAACCAGCGGTGCCTTTCGTTACACCACCGCTTTAGCTCCACCATTAGTAGCTGGGGCCCAGGCGGCCCTCGATCTCATCAAGGCGAACCCGCACTGGGGACAAGCATTGATCCAACGGTCCGAGGCCTGGCGAACCGCCCTCGCATTGGCTGGGTGGCAGCGTCCGCTTGGAATCGGACCCGTCTTGCCCCTGCTGCTGAACAGTGATCAGGCGGCCCTTGATTACCAGCAACAACTCGAGCAGTACGGACTCCTCAGCATCGCGATTCGACCACCAACGGTTCCAGAAGGAACCTCCCGACTGCGCCTGGTGCTGCGCAAAGACCTACCGGATGACACGTTGGAGCTGCTGCTCGGTGCCCTCGCTGCCGGATGACACAGATCCTCGCGGTGCATGGATGGGCCGGGCACGCCGAACAATGGACCTATTGGCGGCGCTTGATGGAGCGACGGAAGTGGCCCATGCAGGTGATGGAACGGGGCTACGGGAACAACACACCAACACGGCCGAGTTGGACCGATAAGGCCGGTCCGCGCGTTGTGATTGCGCATTCCCTCGGGCTGCATTTCCTGCCAGCACCACTGCTTCAAGAAGCAACAGCCTTGGTGTTACTGGGGTGCTTTACGGCTTTCGTGCCCGAAGGACGCAACGGTCGTTCAACACAAGCTGGCCTAAAGGGGATGCGGGCAGCCCTTGGCTCAGAGGGTGAAGGAGCCATGTTGGAGCGTTTCTTTCAACGGGCTATTCAGCCCCTCTCCCTGAGCTCCTGTCCTCCTTCACCACTGCTCAAGGGCATCTCTTCAGACGGACGGCAACGCCTCCATGACGACCTGATCTTGCTGGAAACATGTCGGAACCTCCCTCTCGGATGGCCCTCCAAAGCCCGTGTTCTGGTGATTCAGGGAGGGCAAGATGCAGTCGTGCACCCCAGCAGCCACCAGCAACTCCTCGATCAACTCGGCAGCCAAGTGGAGCGGATCCACCGCGGTCCCGATTGGGGACATGCCTTGATCACCACTGAGGTGTTGGCGGTTGTGGAGCGATGGATCGAACGCCTGTGATCGCCTCAGAAGACATCCTGAAGCAATTCAGCGACGCTGCCGATCGGTACAACCATGCGGCACGCCTGCAAGAGGGCATGGCCTGGAGACTTGCTGGCCATTGCCGCCACCTACGGATTCCCAGGGGATTCTGGGTGGATCTGGGAAGTGGAACGGGACGGCTGGCCGATGCCTTGGAGGTCACCCACCCAGGGCAGTCCGTTCTGCGCGTGGATGGCAGCGCAGCAATGCTGCAACAACAAAAGCCCAGCGCCACAACGTTGCAGTGGGACCTCAGCCGAGGGTTGCCGCCCTGGCCCAAGCAGCCTCAATTGCTGAGCTCCAGCTTTGCCCTGCACTGGTTGCCAAATCCCGTTCAATCGCTGCGAATGTGGATTCAGTCGTTGCAACCGGGCAGCTGGCTCGTGCTCGCGGTGCCCATCGATGGCAGCTTTACCCAGTGGCACGCCGCCGCCGCTGCCGCAGGCGAACTCTGTACTGCGTTGCCATTACCGGTGGGCGAAGACTTGACGGCCGCCATTCCACCGGGGATGGTCCAACGGCAACAACTGCTCCAATTCAGCCAAACCGCAGATTCACCAGCTTCATTACTCAAACCAATGATCGAAATCGGTGCCGGATCAACCACCGCAGACCGACTTCCACCGGGGGCTTGGCGTCGAATTTTCAAGGCATGGCCACAGGCCAACATCACCAACCGGTTTGCATTGTCCTGGAGAATTCAGCTTCTGATCTTGAGCCGATGACGTCCCCATCGCGTCGCATCGTGGTTTGCGGAACCGACACCGATGTCGGCAAGACCGTGGTGAGCGCATGGCTCGTGCAAGGCCTTGAGGCCAGCTATTGGAAACCAATCCAAAGCGGTTTAGACGGCGGCGGAGATCGCGAACGGGTCCGCAACCTGCTTGATCTTCCCCAGCAGCGACTGCTCCCTGAAGCCTTTGCCTTCAGCCAGCCGGTGTCGCCGCATTGGGCCGCCGAGCTCGATCAAAGCCCACTCGTGCCAGAACAATTGACCATCCCACCTTGCGATGGTGCGCTTGTGGTGGAAACGGCAGGGGGCTTAATGGTTCCGCTCACACGGCAGCTCCTACAAATCGACCAGTTGCAACATTGGGGCTTACCCATCGTTCTTGTGGCTCGCAGCGGCCTCGGAACCTTGAACCACACCTTGCTGAGCCTTGAAGCCCTCAAACACCGCAATCTTCCGATTCTTGGACTGATCCTGAATGGACCGCACCACAGCGATAACCCCACCACCTTGGAAACGTTTGGCGGCATTCCAGTGCTGGCCCAACTCCCCCCGCTTCATCCCCTCAACCGGGATGCACTTCAACAGCAATGGCAGGACCAACGGCTCAGCCCTAAGTTTCAGGAATTGTTGGATCGGACATCCCGTTGAATTCACGTCAAACGCTGGCAACCGTTGCTGTATCAGCGCTGTGTGTCGGAATCCTGGTGATATTTACGGATATCGAAGTCCAACTCGTCCGCTGGGTGAATTGCGGAGCGATCGCCACGGAGGCTGAGCGCTCGAGTGAGATGTGTCGGTAGCTGATCTGATGGAGCGGATCAAGGAGCCAAGCGACAACAACAATTGAGACAGCCCGAGCTTCTGGGCAAGCCCATGGCAGTGATGGCCAGTCCTTGAGGTTCCAAACTGACAGCACTGCAGTCGGCGGCCATGGTGCTTCAGCGTCACCCCAATCTCTGGCCTCCATTTACTCAAATGGCCAGTGCAGCTGCAGCGCAGCGGGTCACAGCCGGTGATGGCGCCCTGCTGTTGCGCGAAGAGGGGGCCCCATTAATTGACGCGATTAGTAGCTGGTGGGTGACCTTGCATGGCCATGCCAATCCAGTGATGGCTGAGGCGATCGCCGATCAAGCACGACGGCTTGAGCAGGTGATCTTTGCCGATTTCACCCATGAACCCGCCGAGCAATTGGCTGTTCGACTCAGTGGAATCACCGGCCTCCAACGGCTGTTTTTCTCCGACAACGGTTCAACAGCTGTGGAGGTGGCGATCAAAATTGCCTGCCAATGGTGGGCAAACCGAGGCCAGCCACGGCATCAGATCGTTGCCTTCGATGGTGCTTATCACGGAGATACCTTCGGAGCCATGGCCGTTGGCGAGCGCAATTTGTTCAGCGCTCCGTTCGAAGACAAATTGTTTCCCGTCGCCCGAGTGCCCTGGCCCAGCACCTGGTGGAACGACGACGACGTTGACCGAAAGGAAACAGCCGCACTTCAAATCCTCGAAGACACCCTTCAAACACCAACGGCAGCAGTGATCCTCGAACCTCTGCTCCAAGGGGCAGGGGGAATGACCATGGTGCGTCCGGAATTTCTTCGGGAGGTTGAACGCAGGACAAAAGCTGCCGGAGCCCTGCTCATTGCCGATGAAGTCCTTACTGGATTTGGACGTTGCGGCGACTGGTTTGCCAGCCGCCGCGCCGGGATTCGTCCGGACCTCATGGCGCTGTCCAAGGGACTCACGGGAGGCTGCTTACCGATGGGGGTAACTATGGCCAGTGAAGCGGTGTTCGAAGCCTTCATTGGAGACGACCCCAACCTCACGCTGTGGCATGGCCACAGCTTCACGGCCAATCCCCTGGGCTGTGCAGCCGCCAATGCCAGCCTGACGTTGCTCGAACAAAACCCAACGGCATTCCAAAACTTCGAGGCACGGCACCGGCCGCAGCTCGAAGCTCTTGCCCAACACCCGCGCGTTGAACGACCACGGTTGCTGGGAACCGTCGCTGCATTCGATTTGGTGGTTGGTGGAACCGCTGGCTACCTCAACCCGGCAGGCCCCACGGTTAAACGCATCGCCATGGAGCACGGCGTTTTTCTTCGTCCCCTAGGCCAGGTGGTGTATCTCTTACCTCCGCTCTGCATCACTGATGCCCAACTTGAGCAGTGCTACGAAGCCATCCAAACCGCTCTCGATCAACTCTGATCCATGAAGTCCTGGAGAAGGACACGCACTAAGGACCAGCCTGAATCGCCGCCTCCACGTCAGCGCGTGATAGCCCGTAGGGGAGGGAGCATTGCGTGTCAGCGCTGGTCCCAGATGCCTGCCAAATCACCTTGAGGTCTTCACGGTCCAAGAGAAGAACGGCGCTCCAATCAGGGCGTTCCAATTGCCATCGGCACGGATCATTGTCGATCCGGATGGCGCCCAATTGAAGCAGCCATTGCTCAAGCGCTCGGAGGGAGTGCTGATTCAGTGGTGAACTCTCCGGTGGGAGGGAGGACGACATCGGATCGCACGTTGGAGGTTCTCAAAGTCTGCTCATCGGTGAGCCAGGACGGCGACACTTGCCAATCCCGGCCTTGAACAACCGCCACTCCCAATCCCAACAGCAAGCTGAGAAGGAGCGCCAAGCTCAGTAGAACCAAGGAAAACCATTCACCTCCTGACAGCGGACGCCGTTCACCAATCCCGTTCCAAGGATCAGAGGTGGACTTCTGGACGACGGGAGGCCTCGCAGTGGTTTCGCGCAGCATGGCGTCATAGGCATCGCGACGCCCAGGGTCCGCCAAGAGGGCGTAGGACTCCTTGAGTTGTTGAAACGCGAGGCTGGCCTGAGCTTCAGGTAGCGCCGTAGTGTCGGGATGCAATGCTTTGCTCTTGCGCCGGAATGCCTGGCGCAATGCTTCCGGATCGACTCCTGGGGCCACACCGAGCCGTTGGTAGTGGCTGATGGAGACGTCCGGCACAGACTTGATCTGGTCCTTCATCTTAAGAAAAGTTGCCCACGCAGCCCATGGCCGATGCCACACCGGGAGCTGAATATTGGACGGCACTCGGTTGGCAACCGTCGACGGAGCAAGTGGATCAGCTTGCAACGCTGCAAACCCTGTTGCGGGAATGGAACAAGAAAGTCAACCTCACCCGACTTGTGGATGGCGATGACTACTGGATCAATCAAGTGTTTGACAGCTTGTGGCCCTTGGCTAATGAGTTAAAAACACCTCATCAACCCAGAACGTGCATTGATGTCGGCACAGGTGGTGGGTTTCCAGGATTAGCGATCGCCATTGCCTTGCCGGGTTCACATATGACACTGCTGGACTCCGTGGGCCGCAAAACGGCAGCGGTGGAGGCGATGGCCAGCAGGCTTGGCCTCGCCGATCGCGTGGCCGTTCGCACCGAACGCATCGAAACGACCGGCCATGATCGCGCCTGCCGCGGCCAGTTCGATCTCGCCATGGCTCGAGCGGTGGCGGCAGCCCCTGTGGTGGCGGAATACCTCGTCCCCCTTTTGAAACCCAAAGGGGAAGCACTGCTGTTTCGGGGGCAATGGTCCGAGGAGGACACCACAGAATTCAGCTCCGTGATATCACCGCTCAAGGCTCAATTGACTGGCGTACAGACGTGTCAACTGCCAGCCAAGCGCGGCATCCGTCACCTCTTGCGGGTGCAGCCCATGGGGTCGTGTCCATCGTCCTATCCGCGGGCCGTGGGGATTCCTAGCCGTACACCGCTGGGCTCCTGAGGAAGCCTCAAAGACTGGTGAGCCGCTTTTGAGAGTCGCCCGCCAACCGCTGTTTGAGCTCCGCCAGGATCATTGGAATCCTGGTCCGCCAAGGACTAGCCCCGAGCACCGCCTGAAGGGCCGACGCACTGACCTGATCATCAAAGGAATCGGCATTGGATCCGGCAAACCAATGCCCCCCTTGGCCAAGCAGTCGATACCGCGCCGTTGCAAAGCTTTGAAGGTCCCAAGCCTCCAGCAAATTGTGGAGCCAAAGCAAAACGGGCAAGTTGATCTCTCCAGGCGTGTCTTGCCAAGAGGGAAGCCCCACATGCCATGTGGCCATCCATTCGGGACCTAGCGCATCCACAGCCGCCCTCTCCAGGCGTTGATGCACCGGTTCAATCAGATCAACGGCTTGAGGCAAGAGCTCAATCGCCTTGAGATGGCGATCAAAGTCCTGCGGTGAGGCGGCACCAACGCTGATGGTATGAACGCGTTCATCCTGAAGACAAAACAGATCGTTAAACACAATCGGGTGCAGTGGCGCGCAAAGGTCCAACAGTTTCTGGGATGGGCTGTGGAGGTGGCCCCCTTTATCCGTAGGACTAATGATGAAAACACCCATGTCTTGACGACGGGCCGCATCCAAAGCGGGGCCATTGTCCTGACGGATGTAATACCAATGCAGATTGATGTAATCGAAGGCACCGGTATTGCACGCATCCACAATCAACTCGGTGGGTCCATGGGTTGAAAAGCCCACCGAACCAATCCGGCCCTCTGCTTGCCAGCGACGGACCACCTCCATGCAACCGCCAGGACGAAGCGTCTGCTCAAGATGTTCCGGCAAGTTGATTCCGTGAATGGCCAGAAGGTCCAACCGGTCACAGTCCAGGCGTTCAAAGCTCAGCTCCAGCTCCGCTTCAAAGGCAACGACATCGTCGCGGGGAGGAACTTTGCTTTGCAGCAAACGCTTGGCATCGGGGGCCTTGGGCAAGGCCCAACCCAACTGTCGTTCCGAAGTGCCGTAGTGCCGAGCCGTCTCCACATGATGGAATCCCTCAGAGACAGCCCGATTCAATGTGGCTTGCAACTGCGATTGCGATGTTTCTGAGATCTCCTCTGCCGGAAGATCGCTCCAACTCTGCTGGAACCGCATGGCCCCGAGCGACAACAGGGGAATGTCCAGCTCAGTCCGCCCAAAGCGTCGCGTTGGAAGCGAAGCCATCAGCCCTGGGGACGTGCTTGGAGGTTTTGGCGCACTAAATCTCGTTTCAACGCTTCAAGGGATTCGAACGGAACCCAATGAATGCAATCAACGGGACAAGTATCGATCGCCTCTTGAATTCGCTCGGTGCTATCTCCATCCTGACGAATGGCTCTGGAACGACCGAGATGGGGCTCCACCACAAACGTATTTGTGGCGACATGGGCGCAGTAACGACAACCAATACAAACCGCTTCGTCGACCCATACGGCTTGATCCCTCAGATCGCCACCGAGCAATGGTTCCCGTCCAGTCGACTGAACAGGATGGGTTGCTGGAGCAGAAAAAGCGAGGGATGGATCAGCCAGGATTAAGCGTCCCAGCGAGTCACCACGAGTTCGATTGAGCCATCCTGCGCTTGGGTTTGTTCAGCAACCTGAAACCCTTCATTCGCAGTGGCAGCCAATACGGTGTTTAGGGCATAACGCTGGGTGAGCTTTGCCAAAAACCGTTCAATCGGAATTTGTTGCTTCCAGAGATCTAAATCAGTGACCAATTCGTAGGCACCGGATTGAGCGTTCCAGCGGAAGCCAAGATCGCCACCCACTTGCATCGTGACGGCCAAATCAGCCGTCACTGTTTGCCCTTGATAACCGCGTACAGGCCGCTCGCCCTGCTCTGGGGGATAACCCATGTCTTTCAGAGCCTGGACCAAAGGGTCGAGCTGGCGCAGTTCTGTTTTGACGGTGCTGAAATGCGACATCAGTTTAATTGCGCAGGAAGGGACTGGGATTGGGTATTCGGCTGCTGGAATGATTCAGCAGTGGGTTCTTGGCGTTCAACGGTTCCAAGCGCAGCTTCCAAGCGTTCGGTGAGCTGCTGGCACGCAGAGCCGGTTACCCCTTCGACCCTTTCTTCCACGCGACCGTCAGGTCGGATGGTGAAACGAACCGTGCGTTGGGGCATTCGACCTACGTGAGATGTCGCGCAATCTAATGGTGGTCTTGAGAAGTCGTTGGTCCCGACCGCTAGATCAGAAATCCATCGTTCATCAAGGTCTGTAGGCGCCCTAAAACCATGGGGTCTTCCAGCTGCTCAAGGGCGGTTCGAGCCTCGTCCTGTACGGAACTTTCACCGTCGTACAACAAGGACTCCACCAGCACTTCAACGATCTCCTGCTGACGAGGCTCAACCAATTGATCCATCAATCGGCCCAAGGCCCAAATGCAGTTACTACGAACCACCGGTTCACTATCGATCTGAAGACTGGCGGTTAACTGACTCGCCGCCGGGTCCGCTTTTGCAGGCGAGCGACTACCCGACTCAGCCAAGGAACCAGGGCACCACAACCGAACCGCTGCAACATCGGTTTGCAACGCATGGATTAGGGGGTTCAGGATCGGCGCGTCGGGATAATTCCCCAGGCTCCAAGCCGCTGCTTTTCGGACGTAGGCATTGCTATCCACCTGCAAAAGTTGAAGCAGTGGCTCGACCGCCGGCGGCGACGGATTCCGGCCCAAGGCATACACCGCGCTCATCCGCTCCACTGGACAGGGGCGTTGCAGAAGGGGAAGCAACAAAGGGAGAGCCCTGGGATCGCGATGTTCACAGAACACTTGCAAACCCTGCAGGCGCTGGTCGTGGTTGCCACGGAGGGCGAGCAGGCCCTGATCGCAGGCCAAAGCGATCGATGGCGAGGCGTCATCGACGGCTTGGTCGGGCTCAAAGGCGTCAAGCGGATCAAGATTTTCTTCCTCGGCCAGCTCACGCGCCAGCAAATCAGGATCCAACGAGAGGCTGGTAGGGCCTCGATCCCGTTGTTGGCTTCGATCGTCCGTCATAAGACGATGCTACGGGACCCGGTCAAATGCCTTGGGTGCTCAGCCGACGGGAGCAGGCGCCAGCATGTCGCCAGGCAACCAGATCCTTGCGCTCACAGCGAACAACGCCAAGGCGAACAACAACACAATCAGCGCTGGGAGAACCGTGGAACGAAAAAAAGACAAGGGACAACCAATCTCGCTGTTCATTCTGATGATGATTGGACGGCGAGCGCTGGCCGACGCAAGACCAGAAATGACACCACAAGCACGCTGAGGCCACACCAGCCGGTGATGTGTTGATGCAGCAGGAATCCGCCAGTGCCCAACAATCCCCCGAATAACAGCCCACAAGCCCATACAAAACGCTGAAGCATCACTGGGAAGCTTTCAATCGGGGTGACCTCAAAACGACGGCGCAGGTGGGCCCAACCAGGACCCGGCGGTCGCACCTGGCGCACAAATCGCTCAAGCACAGCCTCAGATTCCGGAGGAGTACATAACATCACGGTGAGCCATACGGCAGCGGAAACCCCCGTGATCACGGCCAGTCGCACGCCGTAATCGTCGATGCGCACTAAAGGGGTGATCGAGGTGAGCACGCCTACGAGAAAGCCGCAGAGCATGGCGGACAACTCAGCAGCAGCATTGACCCTCCACCAAAACCAGCGCAACACCAACACCACCCCTGGACCGGAGCCAATGGCAATCACGAGTCGGAACACCGACCCGATGCTGTTGCTGACTAAGGCCGTCATCACGCCAAGCACGAGCAGCAACACCGTGGTGGCCTGACCAACCAAAAGCAATTCCCGTGGGCCTGCTTGGGGCCGAATGAAACGTTCGTAGAGATCGTGGGTGAGGTAACTGGCGCCCCAGTTCACCGACGTGCTCACGGTGCTCATAAAAGCGGCAACGAGGGACACCACCACCAACCCAAGCGCCACAGGAGGCAAGAGATCAACCGCCAACTTTGGATAGCCAAGCTCTAAATCCGCCTGGGCAGGTAATAAAACGAGGGCAGCCAAAGCCACCACCACCCAGAGCCAGCTGCGAATCAAGTAGTTCACAACCAGAAAAACCCAGCCAGCTAGCCGTGCCTGCTGTTCGTCACGGGTGGCCAGCATGCGTTGGATGAATTCACCGCCGCCATCACTGCGACGAAAACTCCACCACTGCACGGCGATGTAAGCGGTGAACATCGGCACACTGATCCCTGCGCCATCGAGCCAGGTGAAGCCCTTCTCGTCCCAAGTCCAGGGAACCAACGACAACAATTCAGGTCGATTCAGGGCTTGAAGTTGATCGAGCAGTGATGCCATACCGCCCGTTGCATGCAAAGCAGCGACAGCAACCGCCAAGGCACCCAGCAAGGCGAGCACGAGCTGCACCAAATCAGTCATCACCACCGCCCACAGCCCACCAACCACCGTGTAGCTGACCACCAACAAGGCAACAATTGCGAGCAGCCACACGGTGTCGGACAGCCCCAGAAAGCTCGGCTCACCGCGCACAATCCCCAACGCTTCCACCACCTTTCGCAGCGCCAGAAACGCGTAACCGATCCCAATGCAGTTCACGGGCAACGCCAAAAGAAAGGCCTTTATCCCGCGAAGCCATGCAGCAGCAGCACCGCCATAGCGCAATTCCGTGAAGGCCGCATCGGTTAACACTCCGCTCCGGCGCCAAAGCGGCGCAAACACCACCGCCATCGCAACGTGGGCCAGGCCAAAGCTCCACCATTCCCAGTTACCCGCCAAGCCACGACTACCAACGAGTCCTGCGATGTACAGCGGGGTATCAATCGAAAAGGTTGTCGCCGCCATGGATGCGCCGGCCAACCAGCCGTTCAGACGCCGACCTGCAACGAAGTAATCCTCTTGACCGCGATTCCGGCGGGCAAGCCAAAGGCCCAACAGAAATGTCAGCAGTAGGTACAGGCCAAGAAGAAGCCAGTCGACTGCAGCCATTCACCCTGTCCACCAATGCCTCAAGTCTTGAACAAGGAGGGAACGATCAGGGCTGAAGAGACCTAAGAGCATGCAGATCGACATGAAATCATCACCTCACCAAACAACATCAATACACCGCAAAGATCATCAACGAATGCAGCAGATAGAAATCAAAAAGTCCAGGCAACATATAAACGAACAACGAATAATTAATACCTCAAAACACCTCACGGATGCTTAAGTTAGATCAGGCCCTGTCAGATGTTGCCGACGCAATTGACCACAAGCAGCATTTTGATCCAAACCGCGGCTCGCTCGAAGACTGACGGCAACGCCACGGCGTTCTAAAACACGACGAAAAGCCTCAATTCTCTGGAAGGTTGGGCGTTTAAATTCTTCCTCTTGAATCGGGTTATAGGCAATAAGATTGACGTGGCTTTGGAATCCACCCACTCGATCGGCCAATTCAGCAGCGTGCTCGGGATGATCATTTAACTCACCAAGCAGAATATATTCAAAGCTGACACGACGACCTGTTAGGTCTAAATAGTGTCGACAATCATCCAGCAAATCGTCATAGGGATACGCATGAGCTGTAGGAATCAACTCTTCCCTTAACTGCTGATTGGGGGCATGCAAACTCACCGCAAGGGTGAATTGAGCTCGCCCAAGTTTCTCCATCGCCAACTCTGCTAACTGGGGCAGTGTTTTGGGCACACCAACGGTGCTCACGGTGATGCGCCGCTGCCCAATGCCAAGGTCTGTATTCAAACAACGAATGGTCTCCAACACCGCTTCGCTATTGAGCAAGGGCTCTCCCATCCCCATAAAAACAACGTGGGACGGACGACGATCCATCGCCTCACGCACACTCAGAACCTGATCGACAATTTCATGGGTTGCCAACGATCGCTGCAAGCCACTTTTTCCAGTCGCACAAAAACGACAGGCCATCGGACACCCCACTTGGCTAGAGATGCAGACCGTGAGTCGCTGATCCGTTGGAATACCGACCGTTTCAATGGTTTCGCCGTCGTCCGTCGCCAACAACAATTTTGTTGTGGCATCGGCAGCCACCGATTGATGAACAAGCTTCAAACGGCCAACCCGGAAGGTTTGAGCCTCAAGCTCAGTCCGCCATTGCTTTGGAAGAGCGGAGATCTCTGAAAGAGATTTGACGCCTTTGTTGTACAGCCAATCGTGGATTTGGCGTCCTCGAAAGGACTTATGACCCTGAGCAATCGCCCAGTCTTCAAGCTCGGCCGCACTGCGACCGAGCAAGACATTGTTCACCAATTCAACAACCCATGACCGAGCTTGAATTCCACAACCAACAGGGCAATGAAACCGAGCATGGCCATACGCCCATTCAACTTTTCGGTATGGCCATGGAAGCCATAACGGGGTAAGCGACGTTGGGGGATTTCGGTAGGTTCAATCATGGATCAATCAATAACGAGCGCAAAGGTGAGCGGTCAATCGTCGGAGAGCAAGCCCTCTTCTTGAAGGCCTTCAACAGCCTCGGCATCCACAACTTGCTCTTCCTTGAGCTCGTTATCAACATCCGGCCGTGTAAATGCAGCATTCGTGCTGGCGGAAGGATCGATGTTGTGGCGGGTCCGCGTGGCCTCTAGATCAGCATCGCTGGGATCAGCGAGCAAAGCACTCGAGCTTGCCGCGGGGGGCATATCCACGGTGTAGTCCGGACGCAGATTTTGCATCCGGCGGTATCCCGCAGGGTCCTCCGAAAGGATGTCGGGGTGTGGACCAGCTTCTTTCTGGAGCTCCTCTTCGAAGCCACTGAACCCGGTGCCAGCAGGGATCAGGCGACCAATGATCACATTCTCCTTGAGACCACGGAGCCAATCACTCTTCCCTTCGATCGCAGCTTCAGTGAGAACGCGAGTTGTCTCCTGGAAGGATGCCGCAGAGATAAAGCTATCTGTGTTGAGGGAAGCCTTGGTGATGCCCAGCAAAACCGGAGTGAACTCAGACGGAGCCCCACCCGTAATCGCCATCGCCTGGTTGGTGTCTTCCACCTGTCTTAGCTCGATCAACTCTCCAGGGAGAAGGGTGGTGTCGCCAGCATCTTCAACCCGAACCTTGCTGGTCATTTGACGCACAATCACTTCGATGTGCTTGTCGTCAATCGAGACTCCCTGAGACTTGTAGACGTTCTGAACTTCCGTCACAAGCCGGTGCTGCAGATTCGCAATCGCTTCTTGAGCAGCGTCCATCAAAGGCTTGCGGCTACGGAAGTCTTCGAAGAAGCATTCCAAAAGCTCGTGGGGGTTGATCGGACCGTCTGTCAGCAACTCCCCAGCCGTCACCTGCTGGCCATCGTTGACCATCACATTGCGACCCAAAAGGATCGGGTATTCCCCGATCGCATCGTCGGACTCGATCACATTGACGGAAAGGGAATCGTCGTCTTCCCCTTGCTTAATTTCAACCGTTCCAGGCTTCCGGCAAAGAACGGCTGAGTCCCGAGGACGACGGGCTTCCAGAAGCTCCTCAATCCGAGGGAGACCCTGGACAATGTCTCCAGTCTTCTGGCGTTCGAACACCAGGAGAGCCAAGCCGTCACCCCGTTGAACTAAGTCACCATCGCGAACGTGGAGCAGGGAGTCGGGAGACACCATGTACGGACGGCCAAGGCGAAGCGTGACGCTGTTGCCACTCACGGCTTCCACCTCACCGCAACAAGTGGAAGGCTGTCCGCTGGCAAGCAACTCACCATCGACCACACGATCGCCGACCGCGACGGACGGATTGCCTGACGTGGAAATAGTGGTGGTATCTTCCGGCCGCTCAACGATTAAGCGACGAACAGGCTCAGCCTCCGTGGCTTCAGGCAGCTGAACGACACCTTCCTGCTTGCACAGAATCTGGGTGGTGGCAACAACATCGCCAGCCTTCACTGAGATCCCATCCTCCACTTGAAGTTCAGTGTGGGTCGAGCCATGGCTGGAGTCCGACATGGTGTCGCGACGAACCAGGATCGATTCGAGAATGACCAAACGCAGGCGGGAGATTGTCTTGGCTCGCTTATCGGGGGCCTTCTCCACATCCACCGTCATTTGTGGAGTGGTATCGAAGGTTTCCAGCAGCAGTTGCGTCTTCAGCAGTTCAACACCCTCAACCGACTTGATCAGTTCGTTGTCTTTAAAAGCCAAACGCTGAGTGGCTTTGATTCCCAAATGAGGCCCATTCGCCTGCTTCACATGAGATAGCTCAGGAAGCTGAGCTTCATTTGGAATGGTGTATTCCTCAACGGGCCGTAGTAAGAGGCCTTTGCCCTCAGGGGTTTCGACCGTTTGTACAAATTTCATCGTGTCGACAGACACACCCTTAGCGACGTCATCGCCGGGGTTCACCATTTGTCCATCGCCTTCAAAGCGTTCGAGCGCTTTGTTATCGCTACTCAGGTGAAGATCTCCACCACGAACAATAATTTCACGAAGGATATCGTTCTTTTGAGTGACAGTAACGACGCCTGCAGTCTGACTAAAGATATCTTTAACAACCTCAGTTCCAGCTTCAATCCACTGACCATCAGTAATCATCAACAAAGAAATATCTTTATTGATTTCATGGGTTTCCTGAGGAACCCATAACAAGGTTCCACCCTTATTAACTTCATATCCGTTTTTGGCAGAACGTGCTTTTTTGATTGCCAAACCGGGAGCGAATTTGACGAGACCACCCGTGCTGGTGCGGAAGCGATCATCAGCCAGTTCGGCGATCACCTCGCCGTTACCAATCTTGCTGCCAGGGATGGTATTTAAGCGATAACGGGTGCCATCTTTCGCCTCAAGATTCCACAGTTCGCCGGAATGGGTGGATTCCTCCAGCAACTTGAAGTCTTTGAGGGTCATCGCCGTCGTGACGATTTGCACCTCTCGGGAATCACCAATGGAGTCGCGCAGACGAACATCACCGCCGTATTCACTACGTTGGCTGGCTTCTGCAAGCACCTGACCTTCCGTCGCAGTGGACTTACCAGCAACGACAGGCAGGGCATTAGGGGGGAGGTTATAAACATCACCGGCGAGGACCCACATCCGACCAAGACGCTGAGCTTTCAGGGTGATATTTCCCTGACGGTCAGTCACTTCTCTGGGTTGAATTTTTTCCTCATAACGAACCTGACCCGCCAAATCGCAGATCACGTCCTTCGTTGCTTTTTCAACGCTCTTCTGCACAGCACCTGCTGCAATCTGCACAACTGTGACGTCAGATTCAATGGCCTGACCGTTATCAACGAACAGCAATGAACCCAGCGTGATATCGATTTTCTGAGGACGACCCTTGCCAGAGGGCTTAATCGTGAGCGTGAAATCCACCTCAGCCTGTTGAGCCTCGACACCGTGGGGCGTGCGGTAAGGGCGCACGCGCGCTTTGCTTCCAAACTCAACATCGCCGGCAACTTTGGATCGCACAACACCACTTTCCGCAGTGGACACACCACCGGTGTGGAACGTCCGCATCGTGAGCTGGGTTCCTGGCTCACCAATGGACTGGGCAGCGATGATGCCAACCGCTTCGCCTAAATCCACCAATTCGTTGTGAGCCAGAGCCCAGCCGTAACACTTACGGCAAACAGAGCGGTTCGCTTCACAGGTGAGGGGAGAACGGATACTGACAGCAGTGACGCCAGCCTTCTCAAATTTTGCCGAGAGGGCAGGGTCAATCTCAGTGTCGCGCTCAGCCAGCACCTCACCCTCAGCATTCACCACCTGTGCAGCCGTTAAACGGCCCACCAAACGTTTGGCGAATTTGCTGTCTTCTGCCTCAACAACAATGTGACGGGTCGTTCCGCAGTCGTCCTCTCGAACGATCACATCTTGGGCAACATCCACCAAACGACGGGTGAGATAGCCCGAGTCGGCCGTGCGCAGAGCCGTATCAACAAGGCCCTTCCGCGCGCCGTAAGAGGAAATCACATATTCAGTAACCGTTAATCCTTCTCGGAAGTTGGTACGAATCGGCAAATCAATGATTTCACCCTGTGGGTTGGCCATCAAGCCACGCATACCCACCAACTGACGCACCTGGGACATATTTCCCCGAGCCCCAGAGTTAGCCATCATCCACACCGAGTTCAGCGGTGCGTTCTCATCAAAATTCTTTCTAACTGCGTTAACGAGACGCTCATTGGTTTCTGTCCAAGTATCAATCACCTTGGTGTGGCGCTCCACCTCAGTAATTTCGCCAAGCCGGTAACGCTCCTCCGTTGCAGTGATTTGCTCTTCTGCCTGACCCAGCAGTTCTTTTTTCGCCGCAGGAACTTTTAGGTCGTCAACTGAAATTGAAACAGCCGCCTGGGTTGCGTATTTGAACCCGAGATCTTTCAAATCATCCGCCATCGAAGACGTCACAGCCGTGCCGTGATGCTTGAACGACCAAGCCACCAAATTTTTTAAAGCCTTTTTGTCAACAATGTGATTTCGAAATGGAGGCGGTGTTTTCGAAAGAGGCTTAGAAATCTTCTCCAGAGCAGCTTTGGCTGCTTTGGCCGCCTTGGCGGCTTTGGCTTTCGAAGGCTTACGGGGCTTGGAAGTGGTCATGACTGCGCGCAGATCAGGTGGTGAGAAAGAAAAAATTCAGGCGTGATTCAGGCCGTGGCCACCGCATCAATGATGGTGTGATTCATAACCACGCGGCCAACAGTGGTGAGGATGTAACGGCTGATCAGCGCTCCCTCCTCATCGAAGCGATCGCGTCGATAGGTCCACTGTTCAATCCGTGTTCCATCGCTCAACGTTTCCGACTTCAGTGGTTCCTGCAGTTCATCATCGTCTTCAACTTCTCCGTTGAAACGAACCCAGACCCAATCGTGGAGACCAATGCGGGTGTCGTCGAAAGCGTGGATGACATCGTCGAGGCCTGCAAACGTTGCACTGCGATCGCCGAATTCAGGCTGGGTTGCACCGGGCTGCAAGGCGGTTAAGTAATAGGACCCCAACACCATGTCCTGCGATGGAGTGATGATCGGCTCCCCTGTCGCTGGAGAAAGGATGTTGTTGCTAGCCAACATCAACATGCGGGCCTCGGTCTGAGCCTCGAGCGCAAGGGGAACATGGACAGCCATTTGGTCGCCATCAAAGTCGGCGTTAAACGCCGGGCAAACCAGAGGATGGAGTTGGATCGCACGACCATCAACCAGCTTGGGTTCAAAGGCCTGAATACCCAGTCGGTGCAGGGTTGGAGCACGGTTCAACATGATTGGGTGACCATCAATCACCTCTTGTAGAACCTGCATCACTTCATCATCGGCACGCTGAATGAGTTTCTTAGCCGCCTTGATGTTGTTCACGATGTTCTGACGAATCAGACGGTGAATCACAAATGGCTGGAACAACTCAATCGCCATTTCCTTTGGCAATCCACACTGATGCATTTTCAGTTTTGGACCCACCACGATCACGGAGCGGCCTGAATAATCAACACGCTTGCCAAGAAGGTTCTGACGGAAACGTCCTTGCTTACCTTCAATAATGTCGCTAAGTGATTTCAGCGGCCGATTATTAGCACCAACAACCGTGCGACCACGACGACCGTTGTCGATCAATGCATCAACGGCTTCTTGAAGCATCCGCTTCTCATTGCGAACAATGATCTCGGGCGCCAGGATTTCTTGCAACCGAGCCAAGCGGTTGTTCCGATTGATCACGCGGCGGTAAAGATCATTGAGATCGGACGTAGCAAAACGTCCACCATCAAGCTGAACCATCGGACGGAGATCCGGTGGAATCACTGGGATAACGTCGAGCACCATCCAGTCGGGACGGGCACCAGTCGCGATGAAGTTATCGATCACGCGAAGACGTTTGATCAGCTTGGCGCGTTTTTGGCCCTTACTGCCATTGATGTCTTCACGAAGCTGCTGCGCGACTTCCTCAAGGCTGAGATCCTCAAGAAGTTGCTTCAGGGCTTCAGCACCAATGCCAACAACCGGTTCATTCTCAATTTCAGATTCTTCTGCGTAAATCTCATCTTCGATTTCCAACCATTCATCTTCCGTCAGCAGCTGCTTGTACTTCAGATCCTTGTGATCACCTGGATCAAGAACGACGTAGCAGTTGAAGTAAACAATCTGCTCTACATCGCGGAGCGGCATATCCAAGAGAATGGCCACATAGCTCGGGATCCCCTTGAGGTACCAAACATGGGATACCGGAGCGGCGAGCTTGATGAAGCCCATCCGATGACGGCGAACCCTGCTCTCCGTGACCTCAACACCACAACGTTCACAAACAATGCCGCGGTGACGCACACGTTTGTACTTACCGCAGTGGCATTCCCAATCCTTAGAAGGGCCAAAAATCTTCTCGC
>ERZ802819.691-NODE-691-length-22090-cov-5.92063_pt1 | contig 22090 bp, 22 predicted proteins | sample MGYA00345647_ERZ802819 | MGnify/ENA primary metagenome ERZ802819 (study PRJEB30503, sample SAMEA104212355) | marine metagenome | biome: Westerlies Biome; feature: [SRF] surface water layer (ENVO:00010504) within the epipelagic zone...; material: water...
AAATTGGATCATATTGTTATATGAATAATGAAGTGAGTAAGAAGGGTTTAAAAGAATATTTAGATGAGAAAGGAATAAATATCTTTTTGCCGAAAATATCAGAAGTAAAAAATAATAAAAAATTAAATTTTTTAGAATATTCAAGAGAGGATAGTCTTATAGAGAATAAATATAGTGTACTAGAGCCCTCTAAAAGCATGAATGAAATAGAAATAAAAGACCTTGATTTGATATTAATTCCTTTAAGAGCTGTAAATAAAAATCTTTTTAGGTTGGGATATGGAGGAGGCTTCTATGACTTCTCTTTATCTGGAATTAAACCAATCAAGTGCCTTGGACTTGGATATGAATTTCAAATAGTGAATGACCTTGATATTGAGCCCCATGATTTAAAATTAGGAGGATTGATAACTCCTGAAGGCTATTTTAAGAATGCTTTGTAACCGGCATTATCCGAAACTCTTAAAAATGGGTATTCAGTTTTTAACAAGTCTTTATTAAGATTTTCTAATTGAGATGGTTTTAAGGAAAACCCTACTAGAGCACCCCCATATATAGAACCTTGGTTTTTGTAATGAAACAAGGTGATATTCCATTTATCTTTCAATAATTCTAAAAATTGCATTAACGCTCCAGGCCTTTCTGGAAAATCTACTTTAAAAACTTCTTCCACATTTCCATCTAAAAATTCTGGCGCTCTACCGCCTGACATATATCTCAAATGAACTTTTGATATTTCGTCATCACTTAAATCAGTGATTTTATATTTTTTATTTTTCATTGATTTAACAAAAGATTTTTTTTCTTCTTCCCCTTTACTAAACTCTAATCCTAGAAGAATTTTAGCCTCTTGAGTTTTATCTGTTCTGTAACTGAATTCTGTAATATTTTTTTGACCAATAGATTTGCATAATTTTCTAAAAGTTCCTTTTATTTCAGGAATATTGATACTAAAAATCATTTCTTTTCTCTCTCCCATTTTTGATCTTTCAACAATATGAGCAAGAGATTCAAAATTAAGATTTGATCCACAATAAGTAGCAATCAAATTTTTATTTTTTATCTTTTTGTTAATTACATATTTTTTCAAGCCCGCTAAAGCTAGAGCTCCAGTCGGCTCAGGAATAGTTCGGGTATCTATAAAAGTATCCTTAACGGCTGCACAAATTTCATCTGTTGTCACAGTGATAGAGCCATCGATCCATTCTGTTATCAATTTATAATTATTTTTACCAATTTGTTTGGCGGCAGCGCCATCTGCAAACAATCCTACTTCTTTTAGTTTTATTCTTTTTTTGGCGGCTAGAGAGCTATTGAGTCCAGCTGCGTCTTCAGCTTCAACAGCAATTATCTTTATTTTCGGATTAATGGTTTTTATGAAAGCACCTACTCCTGAAATTAAGCCACCGCCTCCAACTGCTACAAAAATAATATCTATTTTTTCATTAAATTGCTCTAGAATCTCTTTTCCAATTGTTCCTTGGCCAGCTATCACTAGGGGATCATCAAAAGGATGAATGAAAGGAAGTTTTTTTGTTTTGCAATAAAGCAAAGATTCTTTTAGAGCTGCATCAAAGTTATCGCCAACAAGAATAACTTTTGAGCCTAAATTTTTTACTGAATCTACCTTAATGGATGGTGTAGTTTTAGGCATGAAAATTGTTGACTTAATCTTTAAGCTCTTTGCTGAATAAGCCACTCCCTGGGCGTGATTTCCGGCAGACGCAGTAACTACGTGTTTTATTTTTTGTGTTTCTACTAAATTAGAAATTTTGTTGTATGCACCTCTAATTTTAAAAGAATGAGTTGGTTGAAGGTCTTCTCTTTTTAAGAAAACGTTATTCAAAAATTGAGTAGAAACTGATTCCGCCTTAGTAATAGGAGTTTTGATGACAACATCGTAAACTTTTGATGATGAAATTTTGTCTATATATTTTTTACTATATTTATTCATAGTGATATTTGGAGCAAAGCATTATACTTTTAGAGAGATTAAGTTCCACTAAATTAAACGAAAGTACTCATGACATCAAAAGAATTAGTAGCTTCTTATACTTACGAATTAATTAAAGGAAGATTTCATAAAGATTTTATCTTAGGCATTGGAACAGGCTCAACTGCAAACTGTTTTATTGAAATTATTAAAAAAGAAAAGCCAGAATTCAAAGCATTAGTATCTAGCTCAGAAGCAAGTAGTGATATCTTAAAGTCCGAAGGATTTGAAATTTCAGAATTAAATGATGTTGGCGGCCCTGATCTTTACGTAGACGGAGCCGACGAAGTAAATGAAAAATTTGAATTGATAAAAGGAGGTGGGGGAGCTCACACAAGAGAAAAAATCATAGCTGCAGCATCTAAAGAATTTATTTGTATTATAGACGATAGCAAAATCGTAAAAAAATTAGGATCTTTTCCATTGGCAATTGAAGTTGTGCCTATGGCACGAAGTTACGTGGCAAGGCAGATAGTAGCGATGGGAGGAAAGCCAACTTATAGAGTAGGTTTCCTTACTGATAGTGGCAATCAAATAATAGACGTTATTAACCTAAACTTTGACGTGCCATATGAGACAGAAATAAGACTTAATAGAATTCCTGGAGTTGTAGATAACGGGATTTTTGCAACTAGAAAGGCAGATAAAGTCGTTAGCGCTGATTCCAGTAAAGCGAGAATTTTATAAAAGAGATTCTAGACCCTTGATCACTTGAGGACTATTAGGTTCAACGTTGCTTGAAAAAGTATCTACTATTCTGCCTTCTTTAGAAATTAAGTATTTGGTGAAATTCCAAGATGGCTGGGAGCCTGATTCTTTGGAGATTTGCTTATAAAATGAGTTCGCTTTTTTGCCTGTTACACTAGAAGTAGCATAAAGAGGAAAAGTGACACCATAATTTGTACTACAAAATTCTTTAACGTCTCCTTCGTCGTTGTATTCTTGAAACATAAAATCTCTTGAAGGAAACCCTAAAATAACAAAATCTTTATCTGAATAATTTTTGTATAGTTCTTGTAAGCTTTCATATTGATAAGTGAAGCCACATCTACTAGCAACGTTTACGGCTAAAATTACTTTATCTTTGTATTTACACAGATTTTCAGTTTTATTTGAATCCAGAATTCTTAATTCATGATCTAGTAAATTAGGGCATGAATCTAAACTTTTCTCTGATTCTGAAAGACTCAAACCTGAAAAAAAAATAACTACAGTGAATGCAAGGACTTTTAATATTTTCATAATGTCTTATATGGCTCCTTATTTGTAAAAATCAATACTTGAGTTCCAACTCTAACTTTTTTAAATATTTCTATAACATCGTCATTGAGCATTCTTATGCATCCTAAAGAAGCCGGCTTTCCGATCAACCCTTCTTCAGCAGTGCCATGAATATATATATATCTAGATTTAGAATCAACAATACCACCTCTATTTCTATTTTCTTCTAAGCCATCTAGCCATAAAATTCTCGAAGTTATAACGTCTTCAGGTATATCAATAGGTTCTTCTACAATCTTAGCTATTTCATTGGTCCAGATCCTACCTTTGAAAATAGCTCCCTTGGGAACACTATTACCAATTTTTTCCGAAATTATGTGAGCACCTAAAGGAGTTTTAAAACTATTTTTTATATTCCCAATGCCATAAGCCGAAGAGGATATCGGAAATATTTTTTCTTTATTTCTTGTTTTTAGTAACAGAGTTTGCTCATCTAAATTTATTAGAATATGAGTTCTATTTTTATTTAATTTACTAAAATTATCAGGCTCTATCATTGAATATTTCTCAAAATTTGGAGTAATGCTGCAGCTACTTATTAAAAAGGAAATGATAAATAAGTTAATTTTTTTCATCTTCTAAGCATTCTAATTAAAAAAGCAATGAAAATAATAAATAAAATAAAAAAAATTGAAGGCCATTTTCCAATTTTTACAAAAGGCGTATGACCGCTTCTAGAAAATACAATAGATTCTATCTCTTTAGAATTTAATAAGATATTTTTTTCATTATCTAAATCGATACTTTCAATAATATTTCCAAATTTATCTACCAATGCACTTATTCCAGTACTTGTGCTCCTTATTAGAGGCTTTCTATTTTCTGCAGCTCTGTATCTCGCTATTTGTAAATGTTGATGTGGCCCAATTGTATTTCCGAACCAATTATCATTGCTTGCGTTAAACAAAATATTGCTTTGCTTGCCATGTTTTAAAAATATATCTTGAAAAGCTATTTCATAACAGATAGCTGAAGATATATTAAGGCTGTCAGATTGAATAAGAACATTATTGTTTGAAGAAACTATATTTGGACGATTGAAATTAAAAAAATTAAATAAAGAATCAAAAATAGTAAATGGAATATATTCTCCAAAAGGAACTAATTTTTGTTTATCAAATTTACCATTCAATTTTCCCAAAGAAAATAAAGAATTTGTAATCCCTTTTTCTTCATAAGCAGTCTCAGCCAAAGTCCCAAAAATTGAAGCAATATTATAATCTGCAACATACTTTTCCATTTCATCAATCACTTTCTTATATCTTGAGCTTAAGCCAGGTAAAAATACTTCTGGCCAAAAAACTATTGATAAGATTTCTTTATTTTCTGATTTCAAAGAATGTTCTATTATTTTTGATTTGAAAAGATTGATTGATTCAATTTCTCCTTGATAGTTCCATTTTTCTTCGATGCTAATGTTAGGTTGAATAACAACAACATTTATTTCTTCCTTTTCTTTTGTCCATTCAGTTTGATAAGCCATAGAAGAAGAAAAAAAGATTAAAAGCAAAAAAGCTGAATAAGCTAGTTTTTTCTTGTATTCGTTTTTTCGTATCAAGCTTTTGAAAAGTGTAAAAATCAGTGCTGGAATAAAGATTAAGATAAAACTCATTCCAAAAACTCCGAAAATTGGAATAAAGCCAGAAACGAAGAAATTATCTAAAGTTGCATATCCTAAGTAAAACCATGGAAATCCAGAAAATAAAAATTCTCTCAACCATTCAGTGCCAACCCATATAGAAGGAAATAAAAGTAAAATATCGAATTCAGTTTTTGTCTTGAAATATGCAAATAAAGAAAAAAATAGACCACTGATAGTAGCCAAAAAAGCTGACAAACAAATTACTAAAAAGAAAGATGTAATTTTTGATGCTCCTCCATAAAAGTAAATACTATTTTCTATCCAAAAAATACCAAATACCCATAATCCAAATCCCAAAAACCAACCCAGAACAAAAGACTGTATGACATTTTTATCCTCAATTAGTAAGTAAAACGATAGGGGGATGAAAAAACTTAAAAACCAATAGTTAAAAGGTTCGAAAATTAAAACTATAGAAGCACCCAAGCCCAAAGAGCCAATTAAGCTAGTTAATTTCATTTACTAATTTTATAGCAATCAATGAGTATCTTTTTTAATTATTTAGAAAACCAATAATTAATCTTTAAATTATCCAAAATTTTACAAGTTTCAAAAATAGGCAATCCGACAACATTGGAATGACTGCCAATTATTTTTTCAACAAAAGTTGCTCCAATACCTTGAATGCCATAACTTCCTGCTTTATCCAATGGTTCTTTTGTATCCCAATATTTTCTGCATTCAAAAGCTGTAAGTGTTTTAAATAAAACGTTAGTTTCTACAATATCCATATGAAAATTTACAGTATCAGAACTGGATTTATCCATAACCCCAATTGCAACACAGGAAATAACACTGTGGAATTGCCCAGATAGTTCCAAAAGCATAGAAATTGCATGATCTTTATTTTCAGGTTTACCAAAAATTCTGTCGTCTAAGCTAACAATTGTGTCAGCTGTAAGCACGGGAAGAATTTTTTGTTGATTTTCTTGCAGATATGCAAAAGCTGCTATAGATTTTTCTTTGGTATTTCTTTCAATGAACGCATATGGAGATTCATTTTTAAACGGATTAGATTCTTTATGAGGATAGTCGATTATTTCAAATTCAACCTCTAAAGATTCCAAAATTTCTTTTCGTCTAGGAGACCTGGAGGCAAGATAAATGCCGGACACTTTACTTAATTTTTTCTTCTTTATATAAGACGTGTTTTTTAGCTTTAGGGTCGAATTTCTTCATTTCTATTTTATCGGGAGTGCTGCTTTTATTTTTATCGGTAGTGTAAAAGTGGCCCGTTCCTGCTGAAGATACTAGTTTTATTTTTTCTCTCATATTTTTTCTCCCCTTGCTCTGATGTCTTCTAGAACTTGGTCTATCCCTTTTTTATCAATGATTCTGAGCCCCTTTGTGGAAATATTTAAGGTGATAAAACGATTTTCAGATTCAACCCAAAACTTATGTTTATGTAAATTTGGCATAAATCTTCTACGAGTTTTATTAACTGCCTTGGAAACATTGTTTCCAGACATTGGTACCTTACCAGTTACTTGACACTGCTTACTCATAAAAACCTCAAAAGGAGTTGTTTTATACCAGAATCTAAACTTCTTTGAAACCTATCTGGAGTATAATTCTTAAGTAAATGAAACAACTAGCTAACAAACATATACTTTTATGCGTCACTGGGGGCATAGCTGCTTATAAAGCTGCAGAAATTATTAGACTATTTAAAACATCGGGCTCAAACATAAGAGTTCTAATGACAGAAGCCGCACAAGAATTTATCACTCCTCTTACTATGCAAGCTTTGTCTGGAAATCAAGTTCACACTGATCTATTAGACACAAAAGCTGAGGCTGCTATGGGACATATTGAACTGGCCAAATGGAGTGACATTATTCTTATTGCTCCTTGTTCTGCTAATTCAATAGCAAGATTAGCTTCTGGAAAAGGAGATGATTTAATGACTGCAGTCTGTTTGGCTGCAGAATGTAAGATATATTTTGCTCCAGCTATGAATCAAGCTATGTGGTCTGATTCTAGGACGCAAGAAAATTTTAAAAAACTAATAAATAATAATTTTATTTCTATAGGACCGGATTCAGGAGAACAAGCCTGTGGCGATGAAGGGTTCGGCAGAATGTCTGAGCCGCAACAAATTATTAATCAAATTGCTTCAAGTTTTTCACAAGGTCTTCTAGCAGGAAAAAAAATATTAATTACAGCTGGACCAACACGAGAAAAAATTGATCCAGTTAGATATATTTCAAACAGAAGCTCTGGAAAGATGGGATTTTCAATTGCTGAAGCTGCAAGAGATGCAGGAGGCCTTGTGAGTATAATAAGTGGGCCTGTAAACCTGGAAACACCTAACGAAGTAGATAGAATAAATGTTGAATCTGCAGATGAAATGTTGAAAGAAGTAGATAAGGCTATAAATAATTTCGATCTATTTATATCGACAGCAGCAGTTTCCGATTTTAAACCTGAAGAATATGAAAATCAGAAAATTAAAAAGCAAAAAAAAGCTAATAATTTAAATTTAGAATTAATCAAAAACCAAGATATTTTAAAATCTGTTTCAGAAAATAAAGGGGATCTAAAAGTAATTGGTTTTGCTGCAGAAACTCAAAACATCATAGAAAATGCAAAGAAAAAACTGAAAGAGAAAAATTTAGATTTGATTATTGCAAATGATGTTTCTGATGATTCGATTGGCTTTGATTCTGATGAAAATGAAGTTTATTTAATTACCAAAAAAATAGAAAAAAAAATTAGTAAAGTATCTAAAAAGAAACTATCAAGAAATATAATTGAATTCATAGCAGAAAATCTTTAAATGGTTAGATGGATCTTGACAAGAATTATTGGGTTTATTTTGCCAAACCTCATATCTAATTTTTTTAAATCAGATTCATCTTCAAAAAAAACTAACAACATTAATGTCCAAATTAAAATTATTGATAATAATTTAGGAGAAGATATTCCTCTACCCAAATTCAATACCGATGGGTCTGCTGCTTTGGATTTGAGAACTAATATAGAGGATTCTAAAGTTCTTGAGCCTAATGAAACATATTTATTTTCTACTGGCTTTTCAATCTTTATAGGAAATCCAGATTATGCAGCATTCATTTTGCCAAGATCAGGATTAGGCCATAAGAACGGTATCGTTTTAGGAAACCTTATTGGTTTGATTGACTCGGATTATCAAGGAGAAATTATGATTTCTCTTTGGAATAGATCAAAAAATTCTTTTACAATAAATAGAGGAGATAGAATTGCCCAAATGATGTTTATTGAGGTAGTTTCTCCAGTATTTAAAATAGTAGATCGTTTTGATGAAACCGAAAGAGGTGCAAAAGGATTTGGATCGTCAGGAAAAGATTAAAAAAAGGGAGAATTATGGATATTCAATTACAAGATTCACTTGCTGAAAGCTTAAGGTGGAGATGCAAAGAATCAGCTTCAGATATTGCTATAAAGTTTTTAGATAGAGAACAAACTTATGCAGAGTTTGATTCCAATTCAAATTTAGTTGCTCAAGGACTTCTTGACTTAGGTATAGAACCTAATTCTAGAGTAGCTTACTTGGCAAAAAATACTGATTATTTCTTTGAAATATTTTTTGGCTCGCTTAAAACTAAATCGGTTGTAGTTGGAGTTAATTGGAGATTAGCAGCTGAAGAGGTTGCCTATGTTCTAGAAGATTCAAAAAGCGAAGTTCTTTTTGTTAGTTCTGATTTTTTTAATATCATTGATCAAATAGAAGAAAAATTATCATTAAAAAAAATAATTTGCATTGATGGCGATCATAAAGACTGGTTAATTTATGAGGATTGGAAAAAATCCTTTGAAGATATTGATCCAAATCTATCTTCTAATGAAGATGACGATGTCATTCAGCTTTATACTTCTGGAACAACAGGTCACCCTAAAGGAGTGCAACTAACTAATAAAAATTTTTACGCGGCAACAGATTTAACTATCGAAACAATCCCTTTTCCTGCAGGCTCGAAATCCATGATTTGCATGCCGGTTTACCATGTTGCAGGAACAAATTTTGGAATTTGGGGATTACTTCAAGGATGTAACAACGTTATCATTCCAGAGGTTGATCCAGGATTAATTTTAGAGTTAGTTGAATCTGAAAAGATAGAAATGGTTTTGTGGGTGCCCGCAGTAATTTTATTTTTAATTCAACATCCCAATATAGAAAAAACAGATTTTTCCTCTTTAAAAATGGTTCTCTATGGGGCTTCTCCAATTGCTGAAGATACTGTTACAAAAGCTATTGAAATAATGAAATGCGGTTTCTACCAAGTTTATGGTTTAACTGAAACATCCGGCGCTATTACTTGTCTTATTCCTGAAGATCATGACCCGCAAAGAAACAAATTAAGATCTTGCGGAAAGGCTCTTCCAGGGGTTGAAATAAAAATTATAGACGAAGATGGGATGGAGGTTAGCCAAGGCAATGTTGGTGAAATTTTAACTAAGTCTGATTTAAACATGAAAGGGTATTGGAATAATTCTGAAGCAACTGAAAAGTCCATTCAAGATGAATGGTTTTATTCAGGAGATGCAGGTTTTTTTGACGAAGAAGGTTTTTTATACATTCACGATAGAGTAAAAGACATGATAGTCTCAGGAGGAGAAAATATTTATCCTGCCGAAGTAGAAAATGCTTTGATGAGTCATGCTGAAATACTAGATGCAGCAGTAATAGGGGTTCCAGATGAAAAATGGGGAGAGTCAACAAAAGGGTTTGTTGTCTTGTCTAAAGATAGCAATTTAAGTTCGGAAGACATAATTTCTTTTACAAAATCAAAGATAGCTTCATACAAATGTCCTAAATCTATTGAATTTATTGAGATGCTTCCTAGAAATCCTTCAGGCAAAGTTCTTAGAAGAGAATTAAGGGCGCCTTACTGGGAAGGGCAGGATCGTGGAGTTTCTGGCTAGACTATTTCCTAGACTTTAAAGGGTCTTTATAAACTGTGTATATTGAAGCAATAAGAATTATTGCTATTAAAGCGTAAGTAAAATACTCAACGAAAATAACTCCTAAGAAGTATCCAGTTAAAACGTAAAGACTAGCCCAAACTGGAGAAGCAAGGATTTCGGCTGGAAAAAAATATTTAGACTTCATGCCTAATGAGCCAGCTATGAATGGCACAGTACATCTTAAGGGGCCAGCAAATCTACCCAAGGCAACACTTATTATTCCTCTTCTTTTTATGAATTTTCTCGCTTGAGTCAGATAAAGATGATATTTGTCTGGGATCCAATTTTCCACTTTATTTCCTATTAGTTTCCCAATTAAAAAACTCACTGTATCTCCCATAATCATTCCTAAAGAAGCCCAAAAAAGTATTTCAAATGGACTTATATTAATTGAGGCTGCTAAAGCTCCTATTCCAGGGATAATTAGGGTTGCAGGAGTAAATAAGCCTAAAATGATTAAGGATTCTATAAATACCAAAAGAAACATAATTATATTTATCCAATTAGGATTTTCTTCTAAAAATTCTAAAATAGAACTGAACTCAAACATCAAATTTTGTTTCTAAGGCTTATAATAGTTGCAATAATACCTTACATGAATAATAAAAATAATACTTTGGAATTAGATCAAATTTTAGAAGATGCACAATCTACTAAAGAAAAGTTAAGAGGTTCTTCTAAAAAACAAAAAGATAAGGCTTTAGAGCAAGCCGCTGAAAGCATTGATTCTAATAGAAGAATTTTAAAACTTGCTAATGATGAGGACATGGAGCATGCCAGTACTTTAAATCTGCAAGATAGCTTTATTGACAGGCTCAAACTTGATGACAAAAGAATTGACTCTATGATTTCTGGATTAAAAAAAGTTATTGATTTAAATGATCCTGTAGGAGAAACAACAAAAAAATCTAAGTCTCCTTCTGGATTTTTAGTAAGTAAAATGAGGGTACCTCTAGGTGTTATTGGGATTATCTATGAATCAAGACCTAATGTTACAGCCGATGCTTCTGCGCTGTGTTTGAAATCTGGGAATGCATGTATTTTGAGAGGAGGATCCGAAGCAATCAAAACTAATAAAGAAATTGAAAAATGTATGATTGATGGCTTAATTTCGGCAGACTTACCAGAGAAAGCTATACAGTTGTTAAAAAATCAAGATAGAGCATTAGTTAACCAACTAATTAAGTCAGAAGATAAGGTTGATTTGATTATCCCTAGAGGAGGCAAAAGTTTGATCAAAGTGATAGCTGATGATTCTAAAGTGCCAGTTCTCAAACATTATGAAGGTTTGTGCCATGTGTTTATTGATGACAATGCTGATTTAAAAAAAGCCTTAGACATTTCTTTAAATGCAAAGGTTTATAGGTATGGCATTTGTGGAGCCATGGAAACTTTATTAGTATCTAAGGAAGTTGCAGGCGAATTTTTGCCCCAGATGGTAAAAAGTTTTCAAAAACATGATGTTGAATTAAGAGGCTGCATAGAGACAAGCAAAATTATCAAAGTTAAAGATGCTAAAGAAGATGACTGGAAAACAGAATATTTAGAGCCAATTCTTTCAATTAAAATAGTAGATGGAATTGATGAAGCAATTAGGCATATAAATACTTATGGATCAGGACATACTGATTGCATCGTTACTGAAGACATAAAAGCAAAAAATAATTTTCTTTCCAACATAGACTCAAGCTCCGTAATGCATAATCTTCCAACTTGTTACGCAGACGGTTTTGAATATGGCTTAGGCGCTGAAGTAGGGATTTCAACCGACAAATTACACGCAAGAGGTCCTGTGGGCTTGGAGGGCTTGACCAGTCAAAAATTTATTGTTGAAGGATCTGGGCAACTTAGAGAATAAATATATAGATGGCTAAGACTATTGGAATTTTCGGCGGAGCATTCGATCCTGTTCATGTTGGCCACACAAGCTTAATTTCAGATATTCAAAAAATTATAGATTTTGAAAAAATTTTTATCATCCCATCGGGAAAACCAGTATTAAAAAATATTCATTTCGTTGACGGCGATAAACGAATAGAGATGCTAGATATAGCATTTAAAAAAAACAAAGGAGTGCACATAGACAATAGAGAGGTTTTAAAGAAAGAAGTTTCTTATACATTTGAGACTCTAAGAGAATTTCATAAAGAATATAAAACTAATCAACATTTTAGTTTTATTTTAGGCCAAGACGCATTTGCTAACTTCAAAAGTTGGAAGAACTGGGAAGAATTATTAAATCTTTGTTCTTTAATTGTAATTAAGAGGCCAAATTATTTTTTTCCTTCAGAATATATAAACGATTTCAAAAAAAATATAACTTCATCCTTATCAAATTTTTTGACTGGACACGGAAATATTTTTTTTGCTGAAAATCTAATGCTAGATATCTCTTCGAGCGATATTAGAGAAAATGTTTATAAATCCGAATTTAAGGAAATTAATCTCGATAATGAGGTACTAGACTATATAAAATTAAATTCGCTTTACAAAAACTAAATGGATAAAAAATTAAAAAATCTAATAAAAAAAAATCTTGAAGAGATTAAAGCAATAGACACAAAAATTTTAGATTTATCAAAACTAGATGCTTTTACAGAACAATTAATCATTACTACAGGAACCTCAACTCCGCATATTTCAGCTATCTCAAAAAAAATTACTGAAGTTTTAAAAAAAAATAAAATTAAAATTTATGGATTTGAGGGGAGAGGCTCTAAAGATTGGGTCTTAATAGACTTGGGAGAAGTAGTTCTCAATATAATGTCGTCCTCTGCAAGAGAACTATATGATTTAGAAAGTTTATGGGATCCTAATTTGTAATGTCTTTATTTGAGAGCAAAAAAGACTCCAACGAAGTCTTTAGAATAATAGTTTTCTTGAGCCCGTTTATTTTTCTACTCTTCTCTGCTTTCTTACAAATTTTAAACTTGTCTTATTTTAAAGCAGACGATTTTAAGACTCAATCAGAGTCAAACAGACTCTATCAATCGAAAATTTTTCCTCAAAGAGGCTTTATTTATGATTCAAACAATATTCTTTTAGTAGAAAATAATATCCAACAAGATTTGCAAATTAACCCAAATATTATTGAGAATCCAAGCTTTTTCTTAAAACAAATTTCTGACTTGCTTGAATTGAATTACAGCAAAATTGAAAGTGACTTCTTTATAAGAGCTACAGGAAAAAATCCAAATGAGCCTTATTTCTTAATAAAAAATTTAAGCGAAAAACAAATTGCAAAAATTAGCGTTAACTTGGAAAAGATAAAAGGTGCCGAAATTATTTCCTCTTTTTCTAGAAATGTACTTCATAAAGAAATAATGGCGCCAGTTTTAGGATATGTAGGAAATATTTCCAAGCAGGAAATTTTTAATAATCCAGAATTAACGAAATATTCTGGATTAAAAGTTGGCAAGACAGGAATTGAAAAAGATCTAGATTCCGCTCTCAGAGGAGATATAGGGTTTAGAATTCAGGAAAGAGATTCTTATGGAAAATTAGTAAGAAACATATCAATAGAGCCACCAAAAAAAGGGAAAAATTTAAGGCTCTCAATTGATTTAGAACTGCAAAAAAAACTTTTTTATGAATTTAAGGGCAGGAAAGGGGCTCTGGTAGCAATTGAGCCGAAGACGGGCCTGATAAGAGCTTTGATAAGTTCACCCACATATGATCCTAATCTATTGAACACTATTAATGATTACGATGAAGTAAGAAATTTATTTTCTGATCAAGACAGTCCCCTTTTTAATAGAGCCCTGTCAGGGCAATATCCTCCAGCTTCAACTTTAAAGCCTTTCGTTGGCATGGCAGCTTTAGAGGCAAAAACGATTTCTTGGGAAAAAGAGATATTAGATTCTGGAGAATATTTAGTGGAAGGAGATGAAAGGCCATATAGAGGATGGAAAGAAGGCGGCCATGGAAAGGTAGATATGAATAAAGCAATAATAGAATCATCGGATGTTTATTTTTATTCTCTTGCTTATGATTTGACAGTAAGTAACTTATCTCCATTCTTAGAAAAATTTGGTTTTGGAGAACAAAGCGGACTTACCATAAGGGAGGGAACAGGAATCTTACCCTCAAGAAAATGGAAACTAGGTTATAAAGGAGAATCATGGTTTAAAGGAGATACAATTAATATGGGAATTGGACAGGGCTATATAACTGCCACACCATTACAGATAGCTGTAGCTTATTCCGCATTAGCAAATAAAGGCGAGTTAGTTCAACCTAGAATTATTGAAAAGATTGGAGAAGAAAATACTGAAACAGTAATAAAAAAGAATATCTCTCTGATTGATGATTTGAATTGGAAAAGAATAGAAAAATCTCTTCTTGGAGTGGTGGAAGCCTCAAATGGAACAGCAAATAATATTTATGATAGAAATATTAGAATTGCAGGAAAAACAGGTACAGCCCAAGTAAAAAGTATTATAGAAACTGAATATGAGCTACTGAGAGTAGATAAATCATTGCGAGATCATGCTTTGTTTGTTGGGTATGGACCCGTAGAAGAACCAAAATTAGTCGTAGTGGCCATCATAGAAAATGGTGAATCTGGAAGCGCAGTAGCCGCTCCTTTAGTAAGAAAAGCAATCAATTTATATTCAAAAAAATGAAAAATAATCCTTTAAGTTTTTCTGTAAATCTAAAAATTAATAGAAACCAAAATCAAATCTTATCATTTGATTATTGGATAGTATTAAGTGTTATTGCTCTATGTTTTTTCGGGTTAGCAATGATTTATAGCGCAAGCAATTCTCTAGAAATGACTATTAGACAAGGAATTTACTTATTTGTTGGGTTGGGAGGAATGTTTTTTTTAGCTTTTTCAAATTTTAGACAAATGGAAGTATTTTACTTACATAGTTTTTGGCCAGCTTTATTTCTTTTGGTGATTGTCTTATTTTTTCCTTCTGAAAATTCAGAAACAAAAAGATGGATTGATTTAGGGTTATTTACTTTTCAACCTTCTGAACTTATTAGATTTATCCTTCCTATATCCGCTGCATCTTTTCTAACAAGAAATTTAAAAACCGAAATGAAAGACATGTGGTTAGTAATTTTGTTAACTTTTTTATGTTTTTATCTTGTTGCCATTCAGCCAGATTTAGGAACCTCTCTAATTGTTTTATTAGCAGGAATGTTACCAGTAATTATTTCAGGATTCCCATGGGTGTATATATATTCTGGGGCATTTTTGGGAATTTTATCATTGCCCGTAATTTGGCTCAGTCTTTATGAGTATCAAAAACAACGAGTTTTAACGCTATTTAATCCGGAGGCTGACATTTACGGAGCAGGATGGAATATTGTCCAATCCAAAATTGCTGTAGGTTCAGGAGGACTATTTGGAAAGGGTTTTCTTAATGGCTCTCAAAGTCAGTTAAATTTTATTCCAGAAAGTCACTCTGACTTCATATTTTCAGTCATTGCAGAAGAGTTTGGTCTTGCGGGTGTTTGTATGCTTTTATTCGTTTACGGAATTTTAATATTCAGGCTCTTGTTAGTTGCATTTCAGAGCACAAATAGATTTGCAAAAATAGTATCTGGAACTTTATCAATAGTTCTTTTAGCGTATATTTCTATTAATATCTCGATGGTAATTGGAATATTGCCTGTTGTTGGAATGCCATTGCCATTTTTAAGTCAAGGAGGAACGGCTTTGATAGTGAATTTGTTAACTATTGGAATAATTTTATCTTTAAGGAAAGAGGTTTGAATGAAAAAATTTATAAGTTTTTTTATCTTAATTCTTTTTAGTAATATATTTTTTGCAAATTATTTAGATAGAGACGATGTTCAGGAATTTATAGACTTCATGCATGAGGAACATAACTTCTCAAAAGAATATATTTCTAAAACTTTATCTCAAGCTAATAAGCAGCAAAAAATCATTGACCTAATGAATAATCCTTCAGAAAAAATAACTTCTTGGGACGATTACAAAAAAAGAGTTTCTTTGACTAGAGTCCAAAATGGGATCAGATTTATAAAAACCTACAAAAAATGGTTCATTAAGGCGGAAGAAGAATATGGAATTCCTAGGGAAGTAATTGCGGCAATAATTGGACTAGAAACAAATTACGGTGGATATAAAGGCAACACAAGAGTTATCGACGCCTTAACTACTGCAGCATTTGATTATCCAAGAAGAAGAAGCTTTTTTAAAACTCAACTTGAGGAATATTTTTTGCTTTCTCGTGAAGAGAATTTTGATCCTCTTCAAATAAAAGGCTCATATGCTGGAGCAATGGGTTTTGTTCAGTTTATGCCCGATAACTATCGAAGACTTGCAATAGACTTTGACGGGGATGGAAAAAAAGATATTTTAAATAATCCTGCAGATGCAATTGGTAGCGTTGCAAATTTTCTAAGTTCTACTCAAGGAAATAAAAGAGGATGGAATGAAAATGGCTTTATTGCCATGAAAGCAAATGCAAAGAAAAGCAATAAACTAATTAAATCTTCCTTCAAATTAAAGTCATATAAAGATTTAGACATTAAAGTTGAAAAAAAGCGTGATTTTATCGACGAATATATTCAAATTTCGCTTTTTCCAAATGACAATGCAAAGGATGAATTTTGGTTGGGTGATAAGAACCTTTATGCAATAACAAGATATAATCCTAGTTCTAAATATGCAATGACGGTTTTTCTTTTAAGTGAAGAAATAGCAAGTATAGGAAAATAGTTATGAAAAAGTTAATCTTTGTTTTTCTTTTGATATCGCAAAATGTCTTTTCACAGGCTTTGATACCAAACCCACCTGAGGTTTCTGCAACGAGCTTTTTATTGATGGATGCTAAAACTGGAACAGTCATAACTTCAAGTAAACCTAACGAATCGAGTGGACTAGCTAGCATAACTAAAATTATGACCTCTTATGTAGTATCTGATCAGATCTCAAAAGGCTTTATTTCAGAAAATTCTATGGTTGAAATAAGTGAAGAATGCTGGCGTATGGAAGGCTCTAGAATGTTTATTAAGGAAGGTACTGAAGTTTCGATCTCAGAATTATTAAAAGGAATGGTTATCCAATCTGGAAACGATGCAAGCTGCGCGTTAGCAGAAAAAATTGCAGGCTCCCAAGCAGCTTTTGCCGACCTCATGAACGATTATGCCGAGCAATTAGATTTAAAAGATACAAATTTTGTTAACCCCACTGGTCTTCCAGATATAAATCATTACTCTACTGCTAACGATATTGCAAAATTAAGCATTAGGCTTATAGATGATTTTCCAAATAATTATGCTCTTTTTAAAGAGAAAGAATATACATACAACAATATAAGACAATTAAATAGAAATAGTCTTTTGTGGCAGGACGATTCTATCGATGGAATAAAAACAGGCCATACAAATGATTCTGGATATTGTTTAGTTGCCTCTGCTGAAAGAGATGAAATGAGGTTAATAGCTGTAACGCTTAACAGTTCCTCGGAAAAAACTAGACTACAAGACAGTAGAAGGTTGTTAGATTATGGATTTAGATTTTTTAAAACAAAAAAAATTCTTTCCAAATTTCAAGAAGTATCATCAGTTGATATTTGGGCTGGCTCTAAAGATCTAGTTTTTATTGGTCCAGAGAAGGATATTTACCTTACCCTAACAAAACCTGAATTTAAAAATATAGAAATGATTGTTTCTAAAAATTTAGGTATTACTGCTCCAATAGAAAAGGGTGAAAAAGTTGATAGATTAGATATTGTAATTAATGACGAAATTAATTCTTCTTTTGATCTGGTTGCTTTAGAAAGCATAAATACAGAAGGATTTATATGGCCTTATATTGAGTCTTTAGCTTTCTATATCTATTCTTTTTTTATGCAAGATGAAGTTCAGTAAATGTCAATTTGCTACTTAAACGGAAAATTTTTAGATTTAAAGGAAGCTAAAATATCTCCTCTTGATAGAGGGTTTCTTTTTGGAGACGCCATTTATGAAGTAATTGCTTCATACAACAACAAACCTTTTAAAATAGAAGATCATCTAGATAGATTATTTATAAATTTAAAAGATATAAAAATATCAGTTAATTATTCCCGCCAAGAAGTGAAAAATATTCTTGAGTCAGTCATAGAAAAAAATGACTTAAGCAATCAAATAATTTATCTACAAATTTCTAGAGGTCATGAAGATATAAGAGATCATATTCCGGGTCCAAGTCCTAGCCCAACAATTTTTGTTTGTTCATTTCCTCTTAAAAACATTCCTAATGCTCAAACGACGTCTATCAAAGCTAGCTTAAAAAAAGATTTTCGCTGGAGAAAAAGCAATATTAAATCTACTTCTTTATTAGCAAATGTTATGTATAAAATTCAAGCATCTGAAGAAGACTTCTTTGAAATAATCCTTCAGGAAAACGGTTATATTACTGAAGGGGCTGTAAGTAATGTGTTTTGTGTTAAAAATAATGAAGTAAAAACTCCATCTTTAGAAAACAATATTCTTCCTGGCATTACTAGATCTGTAATAATTGATATTGTAAATAAAATAGGAATAAAAATAACTGAATCAAAAATTAGTGTTGAAGATTTTATGAATTCTGATGAGATTTGGATTACGAATACCACAAAAGGTATTCTCCTTGTCTCAGAAATTGATGAGGTTCAAGTCTCTAACTCAGATAATGTATACAGCATGGTTTTAAAAAAATTTATTGAAGAAACTCTGGTTTAATAAATTCAATAATTATTCTTTCAACATTGCTCCAAAAATTATCTTTTCCAGTTTTAAAGCTGCTGTCTAAAAAAGCAATTTTTTTCTTAAAATAAATTACTTGCTGATCATTTAGTTTTCTACTTTTAGCTTTTATATTATCTACATAGTCAAAAGGACCATTTAATTTAATATTTGGATCTTCTTTTAAAAAAGAGATTCTTTCAATCTCTCTAAATAGACTCCAAATAACTAAAGCTTCAGAACCTTTTTGAAGTTTTAAATATTCAAGTATCTTAAGAGATTCTTCTAAATCATTTTTTAAGATTGAATTTGATAAATTAAAAATATCAAAATTAGAATTTTCCGAAACAAAATTACTTTCAGAACTATTGTTCAATGCTTTGATCATTTTTAGCTCTTGATAAGAGGAAAGTAAATTTCCTTGAGTCTTTTCTATAATTAAATCAATTTCCTCTTCAGAAATCGCAATATTAAATCTTTTTGATAGTTCTTTTAGCCACTGTTTTTTCTGATTAGGCCAAATTTTTTTAACTTCTAAATCTTTGCTGTAATTCAATAATTTTTTAAACCATGCCCTAGATTTAACATTCTCTAAACCAAGTACTGACATAATAATACTATTTTCTTCAGATAAATTTTTACAGAGTTCTTCCAATAATTCTCCTTCACTTTTTGAAGGAGCGTTTTCCAGTCTTAAATCAATTATTTTTTTTGAGGAGAACATATCACTGAATTGTTCTTCCATTAATTTTTCATAAGAGAAAGAAGGAGCCTTAGAAAAGAAAATTTTTCTTTCGAGATACCCGTCTTTTTTTAATTCATAAACTAACTTATTTCTTTCTAGCTCTATTAAAAATTGCTCAGGGCCATGAATTGAAAAAATATTTTTTTTATCCATTAAAATATAGGTATAAAAAATTCTTTAGTTGATTTTGAGCTTCGAAAAAAAACATCGTTTCAAGTTCTTCAATCTTTTTTTCATTAGATAGAATCTTATTTGTATCGTAAGGAAAGTTTTCAGAAGAGGTAAAACTAAATTCTCTAGATTTATTTGATTTATTTATTATCATAGTAATTTCATACTCTATGACTCCAGTTGCCGAAAAGAAATTCCTATCAGTAGCTCCTGTGTATTTTGAGATTCTATGATCAAGTATTTCAATATTTATTTCTGCTTCATTAGAATTTGTTAATGAAAGATTGAGAAATTTACTATTTCTTTTTATATTTTTTATGAATTTATTATTAAGCAAATTGTCTTCAAAGGAAATAAAAACATCTTTTGATTCATTGCTTGCATTATTTATGGGTGCAAAACCGCAAGATATTAAAGTAAAAGAAATAAAAAATAATAACGTTTTCATTTAATTTACGACAAAGTTGACTAATTTTTTCTCTACAAAAATGGTTTTCGAGATTTCTTTATCTAATATGTATTTTCTAACATTTTCTACTTCTTTCGAAAGTTCTATTATTTCCTCTTTAGACTTTTCCTCATCTAACATCAAAGATCCTCTTAATTTTCCATTCACTTGAACTATCATTTTATAATTTTTTTCTTCTAAAAGGTTTGGGTCAAATTCAGGCCAACACTCATTTAAAATTTCTTTGCCATTTTCTAATTTATTCCAAAGTTCGTGTGTTATGTGAGGCGCAATTGGACTAAGCATCAAAAGTGAAGAGTCTATTAATTTTTTAAAAAGTTTTCTTTCATCTTCTGTAATTTCATCTTTCATGAAATCTTTAGGGATATTATTTAAAAGTTCCATTATTGCTGCAATTGCAGTGTTGAAGGAATTTCTTCTTTCAAAATCATCAGAGACTTTTTTAATAGTTTGATTTAACTTAATTTCTAAAGGTTTTAGGTCAAGAACAGAATTTTCATTTTTCACGGTTTGATTAGCTAGTTTTGATGATAAATTCCATAACTTATTTAGAAATTTATGAGAACCTTTTACTCCATCGTTTGACCACTCTAGCGATTGTTCTGGAGGAGATGCAAACATAGAAAAAAGTCTTACTGTATCAGCTCCATATACATCTATAAGCTCCTGAGGGTTGACAGTGTTACCTTTAGATTTAGACATCTTTGATCCATCCTTAAGAACCATGCCTTGGCAGAGTAACTTTTTGAAAGGCTCTCTAAATTTTACTAAACCCAAATCATTTAATGCTTTTGAAAAAAATCTTGCATAAAGTAAATGCAAAATGGCATGTTCTATGCCGCCAATGTATTGATCTACTGGTAACCAATGATCGACTTCATCATTGAAGATTTTATCTGATGAATTGTAGGAGGCAAATCTTGCAAAATACCAAGATGACTCAAGAAAAGTATCAAAAGTATCTTTTTCTTTTATGTAATGTTTTCCATTTTTAATTAAAATTTCAGAATTTATTTCTTCCTCTTTTAAGTCTGAAAATGGAATCACATCGGATGAGTTTTCTGTATTTATCATCATAGGAATAGGAGCACCCCATTTTCTTTGCCTTGAAATACCCCAATTTTTAAGACGATAATTTACTTTTTTAGATCCAAAATTATTTTTTTTTGCTAGGTTAGAGATTTTTTCAAATGCTTCGTTAAAATTTAATCCATCAAGATCTTTTCCTGAATTTATAAGTAAGCCTTTTTCTATTAAAGCGGCTTTTAATTCTTTTAGTTCGCCTTCTCCAGTATCAATAACTTGTTTGATTTTAATATCGTATTTCTTCGCAAATTCAAAATCTCTTTGGTCATGACCAGGAACCGCCATTAACGCTCCAGACCCGTATTCCATTAATACAAAATTAGCTACCCAAACTTCAATTTCTTCCTTTGATATTGGATGCTCAGCTTTTATTCCTAATTTAAATCCCTTTTTTTCTAGTGAAGATCTATTTGCTTCAGAAGTTGAGCCTTTAAGATTAAATTCTATCCATTCTTTTAATTCATTATTTTCTTTAGCTAATTCAGAAACTATTGGATGGGCAAGGGACAAACCAATAAAGGAAACTCCCATTATGGTATCCGGACGAGTAGTAAAAACATTTATTTTGTGCTTATTTGATAAATTGAAAGAAAATTCCATTCCTATGGACTTTCCTATCCAGTTTTTTTGCATTGTTTTTACCTGTTCAGGCCATTCTTTTAATGACTCAAGTTCAGAAAGAAGTTCTTCTGCAAAATCTTCTATTTTAAAAGCCCATTGATCTATTATTTTTTTTTCAACGTCTGCTCCAGATCTCCATCCTTTACCGTCAATGACCTGCTCATTAGCTAAGACCGTCTCATCAACAGGATCCCAATTCACTTCTGCTTTTTCCCTAATTACTAAGCCTTTTTTGTACATTTCGCAAAAAAGCCATTGTTCCCACTTGTAATAATCTTCATCACAAGTTTTAAGCTCTCTTCGCCAGTCATAAGCAAATCCAAGAGAATTTAATTGCTTCTTCATGAATAAAATATTTTCTTCTGTCCATTTTTTTGGAGATACATTATTTTGAATAGCGGCGTTTTCTGCAGGCAAACCAAAAGCATCCCAACCCATAGGCTG
>ERZ802819.695-NODE-695-length-22042-cov-7.59149_pt1 | contig 22042 bp, 17 predicted proteins | sample MGYA00345647_ERZ802819 | MGnify/ENA primary metagenome ERZ802819 (study PRJEB30503, sample SAMEA104212355) | marine metagenome | biome: Westerlies Biome; feature: [SRF] surface water layer (ENVO:00010504) within the epipelagic zone...; material: water...
ATGAGTGATGTTCCATATGGAGTTTTATTGTCTGGTGGCTTAGATTCATCAATAACCTCTGCATTAGCTAAAAAGTTTGCATCAAAGAGGATTGAATCTAATGATAAGCAAGATGCATGGTGGCCTCAACTGCACTCATTTTCAGTTGGTTTGAAGGATGCTCCTGATCTGAAAGCTGCAAAAATTGTAGCTGATCATATTGGAACTATCCATCATGAAATTAATTTTACTATTCAAGAAGGTATTGATGCAATTAGAGATGTTATCTATCATCTTGAGACTTATGATATTACCACTGTAAGAGCTTCAACTCCAATGTACTTGATGGCTAGAGCTATTAAATCTTTAGGAATTAAGATGGTCCTATCTGGAGAAGGAGCTGATGAACTCTTTGGTGGATACCTATACTTTCACAAAGCACCTAACTCAAAAGAGTTTCATGATGAAACAGTTAGGAAATTAGACAAACTTCATCAATATGATTGCTTAAGAGCAAATAAATCGCTCGCTGCATGGGGAATAGAAGGAAGAGTCCCATTTTTAGATAAAGAATTTATCGATGTTGTAATGCGTATAAACCCAGAAGACAAGATGATTAAAAATGGGAGAATTGAAAAATGGGTTTTAAGAGAAGCCTTTAAAGACTATCTTCCAGAGAGTGTTCTTTGGAGACAAAAAGAACAATTTTCAGATGGTGTGGGTTATTCATGGATTGATAGTTTAAAAGAATTAGTTAATGGCGAAGTCAGTGATTCAGACCTTAAAAATGCATCGAGATTTTTTCCAGTTAATACCCCTCGAAATAAAGAAGAATATTATTACAGATCAATATTTAATGATCATTTCCCAAGTGATACAGCTGCTAAATCTGTTCCATCTGTACCATCTGTTGCATGTAGTACTCCAGCTGCTTTAGAATGGGATGAAACTTTCAAAAATATGAATGATCCAAGCGGTAGATCCATATCAAATATTCATAATGAATCTTATGAATAATATGTTGATAAGTTTACTTTAAATACTGACTGTTTCAGCATATTTAACCCTATGATTTTTAGTATATTTATTACAACATATTTATACTTAAAAAATGTCCACTGACAATCCGAAAAATCAATATTCTGCAGATAGTATTCAGGCCCTTGAGGGAATGGAACATGTAAGAAAAAGACCTTCAATGTATATTGGTGATGTTGGATCTAGAGGTCTTCATCATTTAGTCTATGAAGTTGTTGATAATTCTATTGATGAAGCCATGGCTGGCTATTGTTCACTAATTTCACTTGAAATAAATGATGACTATAGTCTTACTGTTGAGGATAATGGAAGAGGAATTCCAGTTGGAATGCATAAAAAAGAAGGGGTGTCAGCTCTTGAGGTAGTTATGACTAAAATAGGGGCTGGTGGAAAATTTGATAAAGATTCCTATAAAGTTTCTGGAGGACTTCATGGTGTAGGTGTTTCTTGTGTAAATGCATTATCTGAACTACTTATAGCTAAAGTCTACAGAGATGGGAAAGAATATGAGCAATCTTACAGTAAAGGTAAAGCAAACAGTCCAGTTAAAGAAATAGGGAAATCTGATAAGAGAGGTACACTTGTAACTTTTACACCTGATAAAGAAATATTTAAAGAAGTTACTGAATTTGACTATGAAATCCTTTCAAATAGGATGAGAGAGCTTTCCTTTTTAAATAAAGGTTTGACAATTTCAATTACTGATAATAGAAAAAAAGACAAAGAAGGTAATGTATTAAGTGAAACTTTCCTTTCAAAAGAGGGATTAAGTGAGTTTATAAAATATTTAGATGAATCTAGAGAGCCTATTATCAATAATATAATTAAAATGGAAGGAGAAAAAAATGGTATTCCAGTTGAAGTGGCTATGGTGTACAATTCATCTTTTTCAGAAAATCTACATTCTTATGTAAATAATATCAATACTCATGAAGGTGGAACTCACTTATCTGGTTTCAGAAGAGGGTTGACAAACACACTTAAAAAATATGCAGATTCTTCAGGTCTTACTGATAAACTTAAATTTGATATCTCGGGAGATGACTTTAGGGAAGGTTTAACCGCTGTAATTTCTGTAAAAGTTGCTGAGCCACAATTTGAAGGCCAGACAAAAACTAAACTTGGAAATAGAGAAGTTAGCTCAGCTGTTTCACAATCTGTTTCACAAATGTTGGAAGATTATCTTGAGGAGAACCCAGATGACTCTAAAATTATTGTTCAAAAAATAATTTTAGCTGCTCAAGCTAGAAATGCTGCTAAAAATGCTAGGGAAATGATTCAGAGAAAGACTGTAATGACAGGAGGAGGTCTCCCCGGTAAATTATCTGATTGTTCTGAAACAGATCCATCAAAATGTGAAGTATTCTTAGTTGAAGGAGATTCAGCAGGTGGTACAGCAAAACAAGGTAGAGATAGGGTTTTTCAAGCTATACTTCCTCTCAGGGGTAAAATTTTAAATGTTGAGAAGGCACAACAACATAGAGTTTTTGAAAATGAAGAGATAAGAAATATATATACTGCATTAGGTGTTTCTGTTGGAACACAAGAAGATAGTAAAGCACTTAATACTGAAAAATTAAGGTATCATAAAATAATTATAATGTGTGATGCAGATGTAGATGGCAGCCATATTTCGACATTAATTTTAACTTTTTTCTTTAGATATATGAAAGAGCTTGTAGAAGGAGGTAACATATATATAGCAACACCACCTCTATATCTTGTTAAAAAGGGTAATAAAAAAGTTTATGCATGGAACGACAAGGAAAGAGACAACTTTGCTAAAGATTTAGGTAGCGGAGTATCTATTCAGAGGTATAAAGGTTTAGGTGAAATGAATGCTGATCAGTTGTGGGATACTACAATGAACCCTGACACAAGAACTTTAAGACAAATATCACTAAACTTCGATAATTCTCAAGAAGCTGAGAGATGGTTTTCTACATTAATGGGTGATGATGTTCCTCCAAGAAGGAAATTTATTGAGGATAATGCAGTTTATGCTAAAATTGACGTTTAATTATGAAAGTAACTATTGTAGGTGCAGGTAACGTAGGTTCATCTTGTGCAGAATATATTCTAATAAAAGAAATAGTTGAAGAGATTGTTCTTCTCGATATTAAAGAAGGTTTCGCTGAAGGAAAGGCACTTGATCTCACTCAGACCATGAGTACTCTTGGTTTTAGTTCCAAAATATTAGGAGTTACTAATGACTATTCTAAGACCGCTAACAGTAGTGTTGTTATTATAACTTCAGGTATTCCAAGAAAACCTGGGATGACAAGAGAAGAATTAATAGGTATAAATGCTGGTATTGTTAAATCAGTTTCTGAAAACCTTCTAAAATATTCTCCAAATGCTGTTATTATTGTCGTTTCTAATCCTATGGATACGATGACTTACTTAGTAAACAAATCTTTTGATATTCCTAAGAATCAAATAATAGGAATGGGTGGTATCCTTGATAGTTCACGTTTTAAGACTTATATTTCAAGATTAACAAATTATAATCAACATGATATTGATGCAATGGTTATTGGAGGTCATGGTGATACTACAATGATCCCATTAACTTCTCTTGCAAAATATAAAAATGAGCTTTTATCAGATATTCTGTCAAAAGAGGAATTATTAAAAATTGCCTCAGATACAATGGTTGGTGGAGCTACTTTAACTAAGCTTTTAGGAACATCTGCTTGGTATGCTCCAGGCGCATCAGTTTCATACTTGGTTGATGCAATTGTAAACGATACTAAAGAGATATTGCCTTGTTCAGTTTATTTAGATGGCGAATATGATAGTAATGATATATGTATAGGAGTCCCAGCAATTATTGGTAATAATGGTTTTGAAGGTGTTGTAAATTTAGATTTAAATAAAAAGGAGTTAGAAATGTTTAAGAATAGTGTAAAGGCTGTAAAACAAACGAATTCAGCTCTTAATGGTTTAATATAGATAAAGTTGTCTGTTCAATATTCAAATGCTATATTTGCTACCGTTAAAAAAATATCATGCAAGGAAACTCTCTAATTAAAACTTTTGCAATTTTATTTGGTATTGTTAGTGTCTACCAATTATCTTTTACTTTTATCTCTTCAACACTTGAGAATAAAGCTAAAAATGCAGCAATTGATAAAATATCTGAAGATGAGATTTCTTTTGCTGAAAAAAGAGAGAGAGAAGAGATAAGATTTCTCGATTCTATCGGAGATCTCCCCGTTTTAATGTATTCATCTTACAATGATGCTAAACAAAAAGAATTAAATCAAGGTTTAGACCTAAAGGGTGGAATTAATGTAATTCTTCAAATTTCAATAAAGGACTTATTGAAGGGTTTATCAGAAAACTCTGTAAACGAAAAATTTAATCAATCTCTTGATGATGCTGATGAATTACAAAAGCAATCTGACCAGACTTATTTAGAGTCCTTCTTTGATGCATTTGATTCGAACTCTGATCCAACAAGATTAATTTCTCCTGAAATTTTTGGAAATAGAACTCTAAGCTCTGATGTTTCATTTGATACTTCAGATGATGATATGAAATCTATTATTAGAACTAAAGTTGATGAATCAATTGTTTCAGCTTTTGAAGTACTAAGAAAACGTATTGATAAATTTGGTGTAACTCAACCAAATATCCAAAGACTTGGAACATCTGGAAGGATATTAATTGAATTACCAGGTGCTAAAGATGTAGATAGGATTCAAAATTTATTACAGAGTACTGCTCAATTAGAGTTCTGGGAAACCTTTAAAAATGATGATTTATTAAATTTTATAGTTAATGCAGATCAATATCTAGCTTCTATTGAAATTGAAAACACATCAACTGAATCAACTGAATCAGATATTGATGATCTTTTATCTGAAGTTGAGCAATCTGCAGACTCAATTCAAAAAAGATCTAATCCTCTTATTAGTCTTGTAAGAGCATATAGTTATCAAGGTGGACCAATAATTGCAAGGTTTTTACCAAGAGATCAAGATTTAGTTAATTCATATTTGACTAAACCTGAAGTAAGAAAGCTTTTACCAAGAGATTACAGGTATGCAAAATTCTTGTGGGGTAAAGAGGATCAAGACGGTTTAACTAGTCTTTACGCTATTAAATCAAATAGAGAGGACCAATCTCCGTTAAGTGGTGGTGTTGTAGTTGACGCTTCTCAGAGCTATGATGCTGTCGGTAATGCTGCTGTATCAATGCAAATGAATGCTCAAGGTGCAAGAGTATGGGAAAATTTAACAGGAGTAGCCTACACACAAAACTCGAATATTGCAATAGTTTTAGATGATATAGTTTATTCAGCTCCTGGAGTTACAAGAGGTGCAATAAGTGGTGGAAGATCAGAAATTACAGGCGATTTTGATCTTAATGAAGCTATTGATTTAGCAAATGTTTTAAGAGCAGGAAAACTTCCAGCTTCAGCCTCTATTATCCAGTCAGAAGTAGTTGGACCATCCTTAGGTCAGGAAGCAATTGATAGTGGAGTATATTCTTTCTTAATCGCTTTAGTATTTGTTTTGTTATGGATGATATTCTATTATGGCCCATCAGGGGTTTTTGCTGATATAGCATTAATTCTGAATATTGTATTAATTTTCGGAATACTAGCAGGTTTAGGTGCAGTTTTAACTCTTCCTGGTATTGCAGGTATAGTCCTTACAATAGGTATTTCCGTAGATGCAAATGTTCTTATTTTTGAAAGAGTTAGAGAGGAGCTTAGGAAGGAAAAAGGATTAAAACAATCTATAAATGATGGCTTCAATAATGCTTTATCCTCAATTTTAGATGCTAATATCACTACAGGTCTTACAGCTTTGGTGTTATATATTTTTGGTACAGGTCCAATTAAAGGTTTTGCTACAACATTGCTTATAGGTATAGCAACCTCCTTGTTTACTGCAATATTTATTACAAGACTCTTAATTGATAACAAAGTCTTCAAGTCTGGAAAGCTTTCATTTTCAACAAAAACAACAAAGGATCTATTCAGTAATTTAAAGATTAAATTTTTAGGAAAAAGAAAAGCTACTTATTTGGTTTCTGCTACTCTAGTTTTAATAAGTATAAGCTCTTTATTTATTCAAGGTTTAAATCAAGGTGTTGATTTTTTAGGTGGAAGATCATACATAGTTAGATTCGACAAGGAGGTTAAGTCCTCTGATATTGAATCTACTTTAAATGATGCTTTTGGAAGTGCAGAGGTTAAAACTTTTGGCGCATCTAATCAGCTAAAAATTACTACAAAATATAAAGTTGATGAGGAGGGTCTTGTTGTTGACAATGAGATAAAAAATATTCTCTTTGATAATCTAAAGGACCAATATAATACTCCTTTATCTCTTGAAGAATTCAGGTCAGGCGAGAATGTTGGGATAATGTCAAGTATTAAAGTTGGTCCTACAATTGCCGATGATATTAAACAAAATTCTGTATGGGCAATCTTTGGTTCTCTTATAATTGTTTTTTTCTATATATTAATGAGATTCCAAAGATGGCAATTTTCTTTAGGGGCTGTTTCTGCTGTTTTTCATGATGTCTTAATAGTTCTAGGTATTTTCTCTTTGACATACAAGATAATGCCATTTAATATGGAAATTAATCAAGCTTTTATTGCAGCTCTATTAACTGTAATAGGTTATTCTTTAAATGACACTGTTGTTGTTTTCGATAGAATTAGAGAGTTCTTCAGGATTCATAAATCCTGGGATAATGAAGTAACTGTAAATACTGCTCTTAATAGCACTTTAAGTAGAACTCTTAACACTTCGCTAACAACTTTAATAGTACTTACAGCAATTTTTATTTTTGGTGGTGAATCAATTAGAGGATTTATGTTTGCCCTAATAATAGGAGTTATGGTTGGAACATATTCTTCTGTTTTTATTGCAACTCCAATAATGTTTGACTCATTTAAAAACAAAGTTTCTAACTAAGTTTTTTTCTTTTTTTAAATAGTAATATAAAACCTAATATTATAAATGGAATACTCAACCATTGACCTGTTGACAAAGTAGGTAAAAATGTTTCTATACCCCCTTGACTTTCTTTAACAAACTCAACCATAAACCTAATAAAACAAAGTCCAATTAAAAAATATCCAGATAGAGTACCCTCTTTATCTCTAATATAAGATGATTGATAGAGTCTGTAAAGAATTACAAAAAGAACAATATAACCAAGAGATTCATAAAGTTGAGCTGGATGTCTTGGAAGAGTTTCTCCTCTATTCTGAAAAATTACTCCCCAATCGGTACCTGTATATTTCCCTAATATTTCTGAATTAAAAAAGTTACCAATTCTTACAAATGCGCCACCAATAGAAATTGGAATAGTAAGTCTATCAAAAATCCATAAAAGATTCTTGAAATTATATTTCTTTACAAATAAATACAAGCCTATAAAAACTCCAATTGCAGCCCCGTGGCTTGCAAGACCTCTAAAACCAATAAATTTATAACCGTCAATTAGTCCAAGGAAAGAAGAGTTAGGTGACTCTTGTATAGGTAATAATATTTCAATTAAATGATTTTGATAGTACCCCCATTGATAAAAAAATACTTCTCCAAGTCTTGCTCCAAGAAAAATTGATAGAACCATATATATAAGCATTGGATCAAGGTACTTTTGATCAATATTTTCTTTTATAAAGAAAGACTTCATTAGGTTGAGGCCAATAATAAATGCTAGTATAAACATTAAACTATATATGTATATAGAAAAACCTCCAATTTCAAAAAGTGTTTCACTTGGGGACCAATTAATTTGGGATATTATCATTGTTAAATATAAGTATAATTTATGGCACAGGATCGTGGCCTCCTTTATATAACGAATTACATTTTAATATCCTTATTGATGTTAAAAATAATCCTTTAAAAACCCCGTGTTTTTTTAGGGCAATAATACCATATTGCGAGCATGTTGGTGAATATCTGCAGTTACTTCCTATCAAGGGTGATATAAAAAATCTATAAAATTTTATTAAATAAATAAAAGGTATTGCAAGAATTCTACTAATCGTTGTCATTAAGTTTAATACCTATTTGATTAAGTTCATCTCTAATTTTATCAGAAATTTCAAAATTCTTATCCTTTCTAGCTTGATTTCTAACTTTAATTAGAATACTAAGAATTAAATCATTTTGTGAATTTGTTTTCTTAAAAGTTAAACCAAGTAATTTATTTAAAAAAGTATCAAATATATTAAGGAAATAATTTTTTTCTCTTTCACCAATTTCTCCTTTATTCTCAATATCGTTAATTAACTTAGAAGAATTAAAGATTTCTGCAATAAGCATAGGAGTGTTAAAGTCGTCATTAAGACATTCAAAACATTTATTCTCCCAATCTTTAATAAGGCCTAATAATTTATCATTATTATTTTTAATCGATTTAATGTTTTCTATCCTTTCTATCATGTCCATTAATCTAACAAATCCTTTCTCAGATGCAATTAGTGCTGGTTCACTTATATCAAGTTCATTTCTGTAATGTGCTTGTAAAAAGAAAAACCTTATAACATTAGGACTAAAAGATTTTGAAAAGAAATCATTCTCTCCAGAAAATAATTCATTCGGTAGTAAATTATTGTCAGTTGACTTGGACATTTTCTTATTGTTAAGAGTCAACATATTTGTATGAATCCAAAATTTCGCAGGTTGTTTTCCTGTATATCCAACAGCTTGAGCTATTTCACAATCATGATGAGGAAATTTAAGATCAATACCTCCTCCATGAATATCAAATTCATCACCTAAATATTTATTACTCATAGCAGTACACTCTAGATGCCACCCTGGAAAACCTATACCCCATGGTGAAGTCCATTTCATTAAATGTTTTTTATCAGCTTTTTTCCAAAGTGCAAAATCGTATTCATTCTTTTTATCATCTTGACTATCTAATTTTCTTGAATTTGATTTAATTTTTTTTAGATCTCTACCTGAAAGAACTCCGTAACTGTTTGTCATATTATATTTTCTTATGTCAAAATATACAGAGCCATTTGACTCATATGCGAGATCTTTTTTTAGTAAATCTTCAATTATCAAAATTTGCTCAGTTATGTGACCTGAAGCAATTGGTTCAATGCTTGGATCCAGTACATTAAATTTTTTTAGTGTTTCTTTAAAACTATTAGTGTATTTTTGGGCAATTTCCATTGGCTCAAGCTTTTCAACTTTTGCTTTTTTAGAGATTTTATCTTCGCCAGTATCTTCAAGATGTCCAACGTCTGTGATGTTTCTTACATACCTAACGTTATTACCTATATACTTTAGATACCTGTATATAACATCAAAAGAAATAAATGTTCTACAATTTCCAAGGTGTACATCACTATATACAGTAGGACCACAAACATACATTCCAACATAACCTTTTCTTAGTGATTTAAATTTTTCCTTAGAATTTGAAAGTGAGTTATATATATGTAATCTTTCCAGGACCATTAAACATCAGTTTCTAATTTAATATAGTCTAAGAACTCTCTTCTATATTTAACCTTCTTAAATTTACCTCCAAACTCAGCTGTTACAGTGCTTGAATTGTAGTCTCTAATTCCTCTTGAATTTACACAAAGGTGTTTTGCATCAATTACACATGCAACATCCTCTGTATTTAAAACTTCCTTAAGCTCTTTGACAATTTGAATATTTAGTCTTTCCTGAACTTGAGGTCTGTCAGCATAGTATTTCACTATTCTATTCATTTTTGAAAGACCTACAACAGTTCCACTTGATATGTATGCAACATGAGCAAGACCAACAATTGGCAGAAGATGATGCTCACAAGTTGAGTAAAGAGTTATGTTTTTTTCAACCAACATCTCTCCATATTTAAACTTGTTGTCAAAAGTAGATGCAGCAGGTTTATTTTCGGGATTAATACCACCAAAAATCTCATTGACAAACATTTTTGCTACTCGCAATGGTGTACCTTTAAGACTATCATCATTAAGATCCATTCCCAGAATGTCTAGTATATCGTAAACTTTTTCTTGAATGAGTTTAATCTTTTCTGAATTAGAAATTTTAAAAGCATCTTTTTTTATTGGGTTATTAATACTTGAGCCAAGGTGATCGTCTCCTAGAGAATCAATCTCATCTTTAAGTAAATCTTGAAATTTCATAAATAATATTTGAGTTATGCAAAGATAGTTAATATGTAGTTAAAACGAAGTTAAAGTTTAATACTTATGGAGCTGTAAATCCTATTTCTTAGATTTTCAATTGAATATTTAGAATTAATATCATTACTACTAAATAAGTTATTAGAATATGTGTTGTTAAATTTGGTATACCCAATATCTATATGGAAATACCCAAAGTTATATCCTACACCTAAAGAAATCCCGGTAATTAAATTATCTTTTTCGTTTAGAACTCCATCATAGGTAAAACCTCCAGCTCTTATACTATAGTTCTTAATTCTATACTCACCACCTATTCTAATTGACTTTGAGGAAGATGAGAATCTTTGGTTTATTAAATTATTCAAAGATTTAAGGTACAGATCATCTCCATTATCATCTTCAAAATTAGAATTTGAAGGATTTGAAAATTCATAGTCCAAACTTATTAACCCTTTAGAACCAAAAATATATGCTATCGAAGCTGTTGACTTTGAAGGAATTTTAAAATTATATTCATCAAAGTAATTTATTGTGTTTGGATTTACATCATAACTTGTTATTGTATCATCTTCAAAAATATCTGAACTTATGCTTTGAATATTTTCATCTTCTAAACTAAACCAGGTAGGACTTTGATATGAGAAACCAAGCCTTAACCTATCAAATATTAGTAATGATCCTAATTGAACAGAAGTACCTATACCCGATGTGTAAAGATCATCATTAAATGAAATACTGCTAACTAGGGATTGATAATCAAAATCATTATCATTAACAGTTTTTAATTCTTTAAAAAAAAGTTCATGAAAATTTACATTTAATCCAACCATCAAATTATCATTAATTGATTTGCTAATATTTACTGTATGCATATTATGCGATCCTTTCCTTTTGATATCAACTTGTTGATTAACAGATTCATACAGTGCATTTGAGTTGTAACCACCATCATCATTAGGATTTATAATAAAGCTTTGAAATCCTAAAAAAGCTTGTTGGTCAGCATAACCATACTCTTCTCCAAGTAATTCATAGACACTTTTTACAGTCTCATTATCATAAATTATAAGATCTTCATATGGAATGTCTTGAGCATAATAAAGAAAATAATTGTCAAGACCTGAATAAGTATTTCCATTAAAAGAAAAGTTATTATCAAAGTTGCTTAAATTATGCATATTATATCCTATAGATATTTTAGATTTTTGATTACCGTAAACAAGAACTGCTCCAATATTATTAATAGAAAAGAAGTCAGACTTAGATTCTGATAAACTATTATTAAAATTGTTTGTAGACAATGTATTTGAAAAATCAATATTAAATCCAATCTCTGAATTTAAAAACACAGATGATCCAGATGGATTAATTGAAATGGCTGATATATCTCCACCTAAAGCACCAAATGCACCACCCATGGAGTTAAATCTAGCGGATCCGTTGTGAAAAAAAGAATTCAATCTAAAGGCATCATCAATGCTTTGTGAAAAAGAAGATTGGTAAGAGTAAATAAGAATAAATGTTAGAAAGATTGTTTTATTCATTTAATTAATCTTTCCTGACCCCCTTGAACTTGTTCCTCTTGAACTACTACTGCTTCTTGAGCTTCCTCCAGAACTTGACCTAGAAATTGAAGTTCCACTAGATCTTACTCTGCTGTTATTTGAATTATTGGGTATTGAGTTATATGAATTTGATCTATAATTATTACTCCTATTATAATTATTTGTTCTTGAATTATTATAATCAACAGGTCTAATAGGATTCCTAAATGATCTGGCTTCTCTATATGTATTTTTTATTTGTTCCTTTTTGATTGAATTTAAATTTGGAACATAGTTGGAAACTCTGGATGATTCTCTACTTTCATTTCTGTTTCTCATGTATACCCTGTCTGATTGATAAGTTCTAACTTCATTTGTTTTAGGATTATTGATAATCCTATCATTCTCAATCTTATCAAAATTAGAATAGGAACGGCTTATATTAGAGCCACGACTGTAAATATTTGTAATTCTTGAAGGATTACTCCTATCTTTTTCTGTTACTGAATTTCTTTTTTCTCCTCTTCTTGAATTAACCTTTGAATATGATAATGTTGATCTGTCTAAATAGTAATCTGATTGATAATTTTCATATCCTCTATAGTTATAATATGGGTAATATCTTGAAAATCTAAAATAATACCAGTATTGATTTTCAAGTGAATTATATGGATTAAAGTAATATCCAAATGGATAATAATATGGACTATTAAATCCATACATGTAATAGTTATTAAAATATGGGTTTAATCTAAAATTATTGTAAGGACTGTAAAAACTTTGATACAAAGGATTGAAGCTGTAGTTTGGAAAAATATTAAAAACAACTTCAGTAGAATCTGGGTTTTCACCCCACGGTAGGTTTGGACTTTGATTTGTTAGATCTTCTTCAGGAACATTGTAAGCTATATCATCAAAAATTTTCTGATAATTAGATGAATTTGAATCAGATAAATATATACCATCAGAATTATTATAATATGATGCAAGTTGATATGAGTTACAACTATTTAGAAATAATGCAATTAAAACAATCGTAAAAAAACCATAAATGCTCTTCATATTTAAATTTAGATAATAAAAGTTAATTATAAAAATATTACTTTTATGTTCAATATTTATAATTCAATAATTATGCCAAATTAGATGAAAAATAAAATAACTTCTAGGTCAGAGGACTATTCAAAATGGTACAATGATATTGTCTCAGAGGCAGGGTTAGCTGAATCATCTGATGTTAGAGGTTGTATGGTTATTAAACCATATGGTTTTTCAATATGGGAATTGATGAAAGCAGAGCTTGATAAAAAATTTAAAGAGACTGGTCATGAAAATGCTTATTTTCCACTTTTTGTTCCTAAGTCTCTGTTTGAAGCAGAAGAAAAAAATGCTGAAGGTTTTGCAAAGGAATGTGCAGTAGTAACTCATTACAGATTAAAAAATGACCCTAACAAAAAAGGAAAACTTATTGTTGATCCAGAATCTAAACTTGAGGAAGAATTAATTGTAAGACCTACAAGTGAAGCTATTATATGGAAAACATATAAAAAGTGGATTCAATCATATAGAGATTTACCAATTCTAATTAATCAATGGGCTAATGTAGTAAGATGGGAAATGAGGACTAGATTATTCTTAAGAACTTCTGAATTTTTGTGGCAGGAGGGGCATACAGCTCATGCTTCAAAAGAAGAAGCTGTTGATGAAACAAAACTAATAAATGATATATATTCTGATTTTGCTGAAAATTTTATGGCTATGCCAGTGATAAAAGGTTATAAATCTGAATCAGAAAGATTTGCAGGTGCAGAAGAAACATTATGTATAGAAGCATTGATGCAAGACGGTAAAGCACTTCAAGCCGGAACATCTCATTTTCTTGGGCAAAATTTTGCTAAAGCATTTGATGTTAAATATGCTGATAAGACTGGGAAATTAGATTATGTTTGGGCAACCTCGTGGGGAGTTTCAACAAGGCTTATGGGTGCTTTAATAATGTCTCATAGTGATGATACAGGTCTTGTTTTGCCTCCACTTCTTGCACCAATTCAAGTAATTATAATTCCGCTATTTAAACCTAAAGAAAATGTAGATGAAATTGAGAGTAAAACAACTGAAATCTTTCGGTTGTTAAAAAGTAGTGGCATAAGAGCCAAAATTGATGATAGAGAGAATGTGAGTCTTGGTTTTAAGCTAAATGATTCAGAGGTTAAAGGTATTCCAATGAGAATTATAATTGGACAAAAGGAAATTGATGATGATAAGTTTGATGTTTTTTTTAGACATAGTCTTAAAAAGAAATCATCTGATTTTAATAGTCTTTTTGAGCTTTTTAGTTCTTCTATTAATTCAATTCAAGATGAAATGATCTCTCAATCAAAATTAAGATTAAAAAAAAATACTCATGAAGTAGATTCTTATGATAAGTTCAAAGAATTAATTTCCTCACAAAGTGGATTTATAATTGCTGGGTGGGATGGAACAAATGAAACTGAAGAGGCAATTAAAAAAGAAACAAAAGCAACAATTCGATGTATACCTGAATTGACTGATCCTCAGGGTATTAATTGTATATATTCAGGTAAGCCAGCACGTTATAAAGTAATATTCTCAAAATCTTATTGAAATATTAAAATTTAAATTAAATTTGCATCCTGATTGGCCCGTTCGTCTATCGGTTAGGACCTCAGGTTTTCATCCTGGAAAGAGGGGTTCGATTCCCCTACGGGCTACAAAAAAAATATATTATGGCAAATCATAAATCCGCTTTAAAAAGAATTCGTTCTAACGAAACAAAAAAAACTTTGAATAAACTTCAGCATAAAACAACTAGAAATGCTATCAAAAAACTAAAGGAAGCAAAAACTAAGAAAGAAGCTAGTAAGCTTTTCCCTGAAGTGGTATCAAAAATAGATAAGTTAGCTAAAAAGAATATTATTCATAAAAACAAAGCATCAAACTTAAAGTCTAAACTAAGTAAGTTAACTTAGTTAAGAATTCATTGATATTAAGAACTCTTCATTACTTTTTGTTTTTCTAAATCTATCATTTATGAATTCCATGGCTTCAACAGGATTCATATCAGCTAAATATTTTCTCATAATCCACATTCTTTGAATAGTATTTTCATCTAAAAGTAGATCATCCCTTCTCGTGCTTGAGGATACTAGATCAATTGCTGGAAAAATTCTTCTGTTAGAAATCCTTCTATCTAACTGAAGTTCCATATTACCGGTCCCTTTAAATTCTTCAAAAATAACTTCATCCATCTTCGATCCGGTTTCTGTAAGTGCGGTAGAAATAATAGATAATGAGCCTCCATTTTCAATATTTCTTGCAGCACCGAAGAAACGTTTTGGTTTATGGAGTGCATTAGCATCAACACCACCACTTAATATTTTTCCTGATGCAGGCTGGACAGTGTTATATGCTCTAGCAAGCCTAGTAATTGAATCTAATAATATTACTACGTCATGTCCACATTCCACTAATCTTTTTGCTTTTTCAAGAACAATATTAGCAACTTTTACATGCCTATCAGCTGGTTCATCGAACGTAGATGCAACAACTTCACCCTTAACATTTCTTTGCATGTCAGTTACTTCCTCAGGCCTTTCATCAATTAAGAGAATTATTTGGAAAACTTCAGGATGATTAGCAGCAATTGCATTAGCCACGTCTTTTAAAAGCATTGTTTTTCCAGTTTTAGGTTGAGAAACAATCATGCCTCTTTGTCCTTTTCCTATTGGTGAAAAAAGATCAATAATTCTGGTTGAAATAGTACTCTCTTTAGAAGAGATATTAAATTTTTCTTCTGGAAATAGTGGAGTTAAATGTTCAAAAGAGACTCTATCTCTAACTACCTCTGGATTTAAACCATTTATTTTGTTTACCTTAATTAGAGGAAAATATTTTTCACCATCTTTTGGAGGTCTAACTGTTCCATGAACAGTATCTCCTGTTTTCAAACCAAAAAGTTTTATTTGAGATTGTGATACATAGACATCATCTGGTGAAGACAGATAGTTATAATCTGATGATCTAAGAAAACCATAACCATCTTGCATAATTTCAAGGACTCCTTCAGTATCAATTATCCCATCAAATTCAAAATCTGGCTCTTTATATCTTCTTCTTGTATCCTTATTAAAGTTATCATCTTTTCTGTTAGAGAAATTTTTGTTATGATGATTTTTATTTGAACCGTTTCTTAATTTTCGATCAACTTTAAAGGGTTTTTTTGGCTCTCCTATTTCAGTATTATTTTCCTTTTTACTTTCAACTGAAGCACTATCATTGGACTCTTCTTTTGGGTTATTTCCAATAATAGAGTCAACAATGTCTGTTTTTTTCATGCCTTTAATGTCTTTAAGACCAATTTTTTCAGCAATTTCAACAAGCTCAGCTATTTTTTTAGCCTTAAGCATTTTAATGTCATACATATTTTAATAAATTTTTGATTTGAGATGTTAATAGAAAAGTACTTCTTAGAAGAAATAATTAGTCAAATTTACGAATTTATTTTTAATTTGAGCAAATATCTCATTTAAGCTAATATGTCTAGATTTTTTATTGAATTCTCATATGATGGTTCAAGTTATCACGGTCTGCAGAAACAGTCTAATTCATTTACAATTCAAGAATGTATTGAAAGTAATATATCTAAATATTTAGGTTTCGAATGTAATCTTACTTTAGCTGGAAGAACAGATACTGGTGTCCATGCTAAGCAAATGTTCGCCCATTTTGATATTCAAAAAGATTTTAATCAAAATAATTTTTGTAATTCTTTAAATATGATGCTTCCTAAAGATATTTGTATAGAATCTTTATCTTTAGTAAATGATGAATCGCATGCTAGGTTTGATGCCAATAATAGAACCTATATATATTTTATAAATTCAAAAAAAAATCCTTTTAATTATAAATTTTCTTATTACTTAAAAGATAAATTAGATATAAATGAAATGAATAAGAGTTGCGAATTGCTAACTAAACATAAAGATTTCAAATGTTTTTCAAAATCTAATACAGATGTAAAGACTTACAATTGTGATATTACTTATGCTAAATGGGATATTATTTCAGAAGGATATCAATTTAAAATAACGGCAAATAGATTTCTAAGGAATATGGTAAGATCTATTGTTGGAACTATGATTGAGATAGGAAGGTTAAAAATAACAGAAAAAGATTTTCAAGATATTTTAAATTCTAGAGATAGAGGTAAAGCTGGCTTCTCTGTACCTTCTTCAGGGTTATTCCTAAAAAATATTAGTTACAATGAAATATTTAAGAAAAATTGGAAAAAGTAAAAGGTAAAATTTTTGATACTAAGCTTTTCGGAAAACTATTAGCTTTTGTGAAACCATATAACATTACCTTCTTCGGTGTGATGCTTTCGGCAATTATTATTTCACTTCTTTCAACACTTACACCTTATCTTCTTAAAGTTGTTGTAGATGATTATTTACTAACTAAAAACTATGAGGGAATGTTGGTAATAATATTAATAATGATTGTTGTTCTTTTTAGTGAAGTAGTTTTCATGTATATATTTACCTATAATGCAAATTGGCTTGGTCAAAAAGTTATAAAGGATTTAAGAGTTAATGTTTTTCAAAAAATTATCAAATTTAAAATGTCTTTTTTTGACAGAAATGCAGTTGGAAGACTAGTTACCAGGACAGTCAATGATATTGAAACAATTGCAAGTATTTTTTCTCAAGGCTTATTTACGATTATAGCAGATTTTTTAAAAATGGCTACAGTTATAACTGTGATGACAATAATAAGTGTTGAACTAACGATTGTTGTAATATCGATATTTCCTTTACTTATATATGCTACAAGAGTATTTCAGAAATCGATGAAAACTGCCTTTGAAAAAGTTAGAATTGAAGTGGCAAACTTAAATTCATTTGTCCAAGAAAGAATAAGTGGTGTTAAAATTGTTCAAATATTTAATAGAGAAAAAATAGAGAAAGATAATTTTAATGAAATAAATCTAAAACATAGAGATGCCTGGTTAAGAACAGTATGGATAAATTCAATTTTCTTTCCTATTGCTGAAATATCAACATCTATTTGTATTGGATTATTAGTTTGGTACGGTGGTTTTAAAAATATTAGTGGTGAAACTATATCTTTAGGTACATTATTTCTGTTTATTTCCATGTCAGGCTTACTGTTTAGACCTTTGAGACAAATTGCAGATAGATTTAATACTCTTCAAATGGGAATGGTCTCAACAGAGAGAATATTTAAAATCCTTGAAGATAATTTAGAAATTAATAATAAAGGAAAGATTGAACAAAATTCATTTAGTGGAGAGATAGAGTTTAAAAATGTCAATTTCTCTTATATTAAAAATCAAAAAGTATTAGATAATATATCATTTAAAATTAATCCAAGTGAAACATTTGCTATTGTTGGTCCAACTGGTAGTGGAAAAACAACAATTACAAATTTAATTACCAAGTTTTATGAGCTTGACTCCGGAAACATTTTGTTGGATGGTAATGATATAGATAGTTATAATCTCGAAAATATTAGAAATAAAATAGGTATAATTCTTCAAGATGTATTCTTATTTGCAGATACTATTTTTAATAATATTACATTGTTTAACGAAAAGATTTCAATTCAAGATGTTGAAAATGCAGCTAAAGAGCTTGAAATTCACGATTTTATAAGATCACTTCCAAATGGTTATAATTTTAATGTTAGTGAAAGAGGAACTACACTTTCATCTGGTCAAAAACAACTTATTGCTTTTTTAAGAGTTCTTGTAAATAATCCTGACATTCTAATTCTGGATGAAGCTACGTCTTCAATTGATTCATATTCGGAAGATCTAATTAAAAAGGCTAGTAATAAAATTACAAAAGGTAAAACTTCAATTATTATAGCACATAGATTATCAACTGTAGAGTCTGCAGATAAAATTATTTACATGGAAAACGGAAAAATTCTAGAGTATGGGAACCATAAAGAATTATTGAATATAAATGATGGTAAATTTAAAAAATTATATGAAGAACAATCTCTTGAAAATCAATTAGCTCAACCTATCAATTAGATTTTTACACTCTAATGCCTCCTTTACATCATGAACTCTTAAAATATTTGCTCCTTTATCAAATGCTAATGTATTGAGTATAGTAGTTCCATTAAGAGCTTCATTTGGGCTAATATTTAAAGCTTTATAAATCATAGACTTTCTTGATAATCCAACCATTATTGGTTTTTTTAAATATTTAAAAGTATTTAATTCTCTTAGAATTGTATAATTATCTTCTAAAGTTTTACCAAATCCAAATCCTGGGTCAATTATAATATTTGTTAAACCTAAGTTTTCGAGTTCATTAATTTTTATCTTAAAAAATTTTATAATTGTCTCTGTTACATTATCATATTTAGGGTTTAGTTGCATATTATATGGATCACCTAACATATGCATTAAAATATATCCAGCATTATAATTTTTCACAACATTATACATGTTTTTATCATATCTTCCCGAACTTATGTCATTTACTATTGAAAATCCCTTAGAAAGAGCAAAATCTGCAACTGATGAGTTATATGTATCAATTGAAAACATTACATTTTTGAAGTTTCGGGTCAATTCAATAATGATATCATGAGTCAGATTTAATTCTTCATCAGGATTGATCAATTTTGATCCAGGTTTAGAGCTTGCAGCACCTAAGTCAATAATTTCAGCACCATTAGAGATTAATTTTGAAACCTGACTAATTCCTTTATCTATAGTATCATATTTTCCACCATCAAAAAAAGAGTCTTTAGAAATATTTAAAATTCCCATTATTTTTTTTGATGAGAAATCTAATATTTTTCCATTACAATTTAAAGTCATACTTTTAAGTTCTTTTCCAAATTTATACTAAAATCTAATATGGAAGATACAAAGTCACAATATCATAATATTATATCAAAATCTAGGAAAATATTCATTGATAAAAATTCAGATTATGGTGCTTCATGGAGAGTTTTAAGAATAATCTCACTGGTTGACCAAATTAACATTAAGGCTCAAAGAATTAGAAACTTACAGAGTAATATATCTAACAAAATTGATGAAGATCAAATACAGGAATTTTATGGGGTTATTAATTATTCCATAATGGGCTTAATTCAACTTGAAAAAGGAATTGTTGATGAACCTGATCTTAATCTTGATCAAATAATTAAACTTTATGATAAAAATGTAAACGATACTTTTGAGTTGATGTTAAAAAAAAATCATGATTATGGTGAGGCTTGGAGGGAGATGGAAGTTGTAAGTTTAACGGATTTAATTATTCAAAAAATTTTCAGAATGAAAAGTATTTTAAAAAATAATGGAAAAACTAATGTTAGTGAGGGGGTAGATGCTAATTTTCAAGATATTTTAAATTATTCTGTTTTTGCCCAAATACTATTAAAAGAATAACATGAAAAAATTACATATAATAGGAAATTGGAAAATGAGTTTGAACAGAAAAGACTCTCTCAGCCTAGCTAAAAATATTTGTTCTATTAATTTTAATGACCATCTGAATCTAGAGGTTGCTCCAACTAGTTTATATATTTCAGAAATCATCAACATATTAAAGGATTCTAATGTAAATGTTATAAGTCAAAATTTTGATTTTGAATCATTAGGTTCTTTCACAGGAGGAATATGCCTAGATCAAATGAAAGAACTTGGAGTTAACAAAACTATATTAGGTCATTCTGAGAGAAGATCAAAGTTTAATGAATCTGATGAGCAAATTAATAACAAGTTAAAAACTATTTTAAATTCTGGTTTTGATGTAGTTTATTGTTTTGATTCTCTTGAACAAATTCCATTTGAACTTATTAAGAATAATCTCAATGATAACTCGGATTTAAAATTAACCATTGCTTATGAACCTACTTGGGCAATTGGAACAGGAAAGACAGCATCAATTGAACATATAGAAGAAATTCATACCAAGGTTAAATCCAATCTCAAAGAAATTATGCTAGAAAATATTCCTATACTTTATGGAGGAAGTGTAAATCCAACAAATTCAAATGAAATTCTTAATACAAATAATGTAGATGGTGTTCTTGTAGGTGGAGCGTCCACCAAATTTGATCAACTTACAGGAATTGTTAATTCTATTTAACAATTCTTTATGAAGATTCTCTGTGTTATAAAAGTATATTTGCGTTGTTATGTTAAAAAACTTATTAACTTCAACTTTAATATTTATGACTCTAACTATGAGTTCTCAGACATCTGTAGATAAGACAATACATCAATTTAAGGTTGCAGACATTTATGGTAATATATTTGACTTTTCTGAATTAAAGGGAAAGAAAATTATGATCGTAAATACAGCTTCAAAGTGTGGCTTAACTTATCAATACGAAGCTTTGCAAAAGCTATACTCTCAATACAAGGATTTTAATTTTATGATTGTGGGATTCCCATCCAACGATTTCTTATGGCAAGAGCCTGGTAAAAATGAAGATATTATTGACTTTTGTGAAGAAAACTATGGTGTAACTTTTCCTATGATGAGCAAGATAACTGTAAAAGGCTCAAAAAAACACCCTATTTACCAATTTTTAACTCAGAAAGAAAAGAATAACTACAAAGATTCAAGAGTTACTTGGAATTTTCAAAAATACCTCATAAATAAGAATGGTGTAATTGAAAAAATTATTTCTCCAAGGACTAGACCAGATTCCGAGGAAGTTGTATCTTGGATTACTGATGTCGACTAAAGAAAAATTCTCTACACGTTGTGTTCACGAGGGTGAAATTAAAGATACTATGTATCAAGGAATTGTTTCTCCTCTATTTATGTCAACAACATATCCCTGGTTTGGTGGAGATGCCGAAAAGAAACCTTATCCAAGATATTTTAATACTCCAAATCAAGAATTTTTATCAAAAAAAATTGCTTCTCTAGAGAATGGAGAGAAAGCTTTAATTTTTACTTCCGGGATGGCAGCAATTAGCACATCAATAATGTCAAATGTAAAGACTGGTGATCATGTTGTTTTTCAAAATGATTTATATGGAGGCACAAGAAACTTTATACAAACTGAATTTGATAAATTTGGAATTGAATATTCCTTTACTAAAGGTATAGACTCTAAATATTTTTTAGATGAAATTAAAGATAATACCGTTGGTATTTATATTGAGACACCAAGTAACCCTCTTTTAAAAATTGTAGATTTAAAATCAGTTTCATCAATTGCTAGAGAAAAAAATATCTGGACAATGATTGATAATACTTTTGCTAGTCCTGTTAATCAAAATCCAATCGACCATGGTATAGACATAGTTATCCAT
>ERZ802819.702-NODE-702-length-21892-cov-13.7608_pt1 | contig 21892 bp, 20 predicted proteins | sample MGYA00345647_ERZ802819 | MGnify/ENA primary metagenome ERZ802819 (study PRJEB30503, sample SAMEA104212355) | marine metagenome | biome: Westerlies Biome; feature: [SRF] surface water layer (ENVO:00010504) within the epipelagic zone...; material: water...
TCCACCGAGGCTAGAAGTTTGGTTATTTCTGTACCTCCCACCAATAAAAAAATTGATCGATTTAAACTAATAAGCCCTGATGGAAAAGAAATTACATCTGATTCAAAAAATTTAACTAAAAAAATTATAAAAACATGGGGAGTTAGAGAAAACACAAATCAAAAATTATTGGAGCTAAAAGACGTTACTAAAATTTTTGATGATAACTCAATGGCAAGTAAATTTTCATTTGGACCAAAAAAACAAATCGAAGATAAAGTCGTTAAGGCAGTGGATACTGTCTCTTTTGAGCTATTTGAAGGTGAAACTTTAGGTTTGGTTGGTGAGTCTGGCTCAGGAAAATCAACAATAGCAAAAATCATTACGGGCTTAGTAAGGCCAACTAGTGGAGAAATTTTTTATAACAATATCTCACTCTATAATTCAAAAAGAAAGTATCAAATTGATAAAAGTAGAGGGCAAATTCAGATGATTTTTCAAGATCCCTACTCTTCATTAAACCCAAGGTTTAAGGTAAGGGACATCATATCTGAGCCAATTAAACTTTTTCAAAAAAATATTAGTAGTAATGAGCTTCTTCAAAATACTCATGATTTAATCGATATTGTTGGTATGACAAGACAATCATTAGATCGCTATCCTCATGAATTTTCGGGTGGACAAAGACAAAGAATATCGATTGCTAGAGCCTTAGCAACAAGACCGCGTTTATTGGTTTGTGATGAGCCTACTTCAGCTTTAGATGTCAGCATTCAAGCTCAAATTTTAAATCTTTTGAAAGATATTCAAGACGAACTCCATCTTACTATGCTGTTTATCAGTCATGATCTTCCTGTCATTAGACAAATGTGTAATAGAATTGTAGTTCTCAAGAATGGTGGAGTTTGTGAAACAAAAGAGACTGAGGAGTTGTTCAACAATCCAGAGCATCCATATACTCAGGAGCTAATTAGGCTGATGCCTAAAATTGAATCTATAGTTTAGTTAACATAAGAGAAATTTGGTGGAGATGGGGGGAATTGAACCCCCGTCCGAAAACTTTCAGTCAAGAAGTCTACATGCTTAGTAAAGGTCTATTGAGTTAACTTTTTACCACCCGACCCACAGGGATGTAGAAAGCGATTTTAGATTAGGTTTTAACCCTATTACCCTAAAATAATAATAGTGGCGAGTCTGTTAGCGACCGTTATCCTAAAAGTACAGACAACTCTTAAGTAACGGTTAGCATTATGCTGCTAAAGCGTAGTTGTCTTCGTTTGCAACTATTATTTAAAGAACGTTTTTACGAGCAATCTTTATCCTCGACATGCATCCTTGAAATCCAACTCCTCGTCGAAGCCATGTCATCCCCAGATGATTGTATTATACGCTTGATTGATTAAATTTAGCTAATTGTGACTCTTGCAAACTTTCTCTTGCCAACTTGATAGACAGAGGTCCCTACATTTGGAGTAAAGTCCTTATCATTGATTTTTTCGCCATCCATCTTCACAGCGCCCTGCTTGATCATGCGAAAAGCCTCTGATGTTGAGTTAACAAGGTCAGAGTCTTTGAGAAGGTTTGCAATTTTTAGACCCTTTGAAAATGTGTACTCATCCATTTCCTCAGGAATTTGATTTTTTGCAAAACGGTCAATGAAATTTTGCTGAGCTTTTTTTGCTTCTTTATTGCTATGAAAACGCGTTATGATTTCTTCAGCTAGACGAAACTTAATGTTTCTTGGATTTTCACCGTTCTCAACCTCCTTTTTCCACGATTCGATAGTTTCAAGTGACTCAAAACTTAATAATTCAAGGTATCTCCACATCAGTTCATCTGAAATCGACATAATCTTACCAAACATGCTATCCGGATCTTCATCAATTCCGATATAGTTATCTAAAGACTTACTCATTTTCTGAACACCGTCGAGGCCTTCTAAAATTGGCATGGTTAGAATGACTTGAGGTTCCATATTGGCTTGTTTTTGGAGCTCCCTTCCAACTAATAGATTGAATTTTTGATCTGAGCCACCTAGTTCCATGTCAGCTCTGAGTGCTACAGAGTCATAGCCTTGAACTAAGGGGTATAAAAACTCATGTATTGAGATTGCTTGACCCCCTTTATAGCGTTTTGAAAAATCATCACGCTCTAGCATTCTTGCAACAGTATGCTTAGATGCTAGAGAAATCATCTCTGTTGAGCTCATCTTGCTCATCCATGCAGAGTTAAAAGCAATCGTAGTTTTTTCTTTATCCAAGATTTTAAAGATTTGATCTTGATAAGTCTTGGCGTTCTCTAGAACATCCTCCTTAGTCAGAGGCTTACGAGTTACATTTTTTCCTGTTGGATCTCCAATCATGCCTGTAAAGTCACCTATTAGAAAAATTATTTCGTGTCCAAGATCTTGAAGCTGCTTCATTTTGTTGATGACTACAGTATGACCAAGATGAAGGTCTGGAGCAGTAGGGTCCATGCCTAATTTGATTCTTAAAGGTTTATTTTTTTTAAGTTTAGTCTTGAGTTCATCAAGGGGGAGTATCTCATCAGTACCTCTCTGAATAATTGCTAATTGTTCATCAATTGTCATTTTTTATACTCTCTATGGCCTAATTTGTCCGTCACCCATGACGATGTATTTTTGTGATGTTAGTCCCTCTAGTCCAACTGGACCTCTGACATGGAATTTACCTGTGCTAATTCCAATCTCAGCACCTAAACCGTACTCAAAACCATCAGCAAATCCAGTTGAAGCGTTAACCATGACTGATGATGAGTCAACTTCAGATATGAATTTCTTGGAATGTTCATCATTCTCTGTCACAATGGCATCTGTATGAGCAGATCCATAAATATTAATGTGATTTATAGCCTCATCAACCGAATCAACAATCTTCATAGAAATTATTGGAGCAAGGTATTCCTCTGTCCAATCGCTTTCTGATGCTTTCATAATTATGCTTGAGAGTCGTTGAGATTTTTCACAGCCTCTGATTTCAACTCCTTTCTCAGTCAAAAGTGTAATCAGTTTAATCAAGGCATTTGCATCAAAATCTTTGTGAACTAATAGCGTTTCTGTCGCATTACAGACTCCGTATCGACGTGTTTTGCCATTGAAGGCAATATCAATACCCTTTTGCGAGTCTGCATCAATATCTAGGTAAGTATGACACACACCATCGAGATGCTTAATAACTGGCACAGAAGCATTTTTGCTTACATTTTTAATGAGGCCTTTGCCTCCTCTTGGAATAATGGCATCAACATAATCACTCGCTCTTACGAGCTCTGTAACCGCTTCACGGTCAGTCACTTCAATGAGCTGAACTGAGTTTGGATTTAATCCTGCGTCAATAAGTCCACTTTTAATGCATGAATAGAGAGCCTTATTAGAATGAATGGCTTCAGATCCACCTCTGAGTATGACAGCATTTCCAGATTTAATGCAAAGTGCTGCAGCATCCACTGTCACATTTGGACGAGACTCATAAATCATCCCTATAACTCCAAGAGGAACCATCATTTTTCCAATCTTAATTCCACTTGGTCTTTCAATCAGTTCAGATGTTTTGCCAATTGGATCATTTAATGTTGAGATTTGATTGAGGCTCTCTATCACTGCATCTAGTCTCTCTTCATTAAGCATCAGACGATCTAACAGTGCATCATCGATGTTATTATTTTTAGCCGCATCAATATCTACATTGTTAGCATCGATTATGGTTTGTTTGTTTTTGTCAATTTGTTGAGCAATGCTAATTAAAGAATTATTTTTTTGTTCGGTATTTGCAATTCTCAATGACTCAGATGCCAGCTTAGCCTTTTGACCTATTTTGTTAATTAAATTAGCTATTGAGTCCATTGTTTTTTCCAGATAATGCGATCACTACATTTTGCAGTTCATCATAAACGTCAAGATTATCCATACCTTTAAGAGAGCGGTCAATACGCCCCAGTCTTAAAAGAAGCTTTTGAAGCTTTTGGTAGCTATGCTTTTTGAGTGCATTAGATATAAGTGGTTTTCGTTTTTGCCATACTCGATGATTATTAAGAATCGACTCAATAGTTTGATTTGTTTTGAGCTCAATAGACATATTTACTAAATTTTTTATTTCTCTATAGAGGGAAGAAACCAAGATGACTGGAGGCGTAGAGTCATCAACAAGAGAGTTAAAAACTTTATTCACCTTGTCAGTGTCTCCTTGAAGGGCAGAATCAATCATTCCAAAAACAGAATATTGAGACTGCTGATCAATTTGATTAAGATATTCCCTAAGATTAATTTTGCCATCAGGATAGGCAATTTTTAGTTTCTGAATCTCTTGCATTGAAGCTAGAAGGTTGCCTTCAGTGCAGTAGGCTATTGCATTAGCAACTTCAATATTCGAGTCAAGACCGAGTTGGGACATGTTTCTTGTAATCCATCCAACCAGTTGGTTGCTTTGAACTTCCCAATGCTGAATGATGATTCCCTTTTTATCTAAAGTTTTAAACCACTTACTTTTTTGCTGAGCCATCTCCAGTTTTCCCGAGGAGATTATTAATAGAATGTCATCTGGAAGAGTTTCCAAAATTTCAGTGAGTGCTTTTGAGCCCTTTACCCCAATCTTTCCTGTGGTAAGCCTGCATTCTATTATTCTTTTTTCTGCAAAGAGAGATGGGCTAGAAATCAAGCTAATGATGCTATCCCAAGAGAAATTTCCATCAATATCAAACCTAAATCGTTCTTTAAAGCCATTTTCTCTTGCAATACCTTTAATCATTGATAGTGATTGTTCAACGAGGAGTATTTCTGCTCCAAAAGCAAAATAAGTTGAAGCTAATTGATTAGATAGAGAGTTTTGAAGTTGTTCAGGCTTAATGTTCATGCGTCTACAAAATTTTTAAAGTGTTGAATCTGAGACAGATTTTATATTTGTGTAACTCATTATGTCATAGTTAAAAAAAATAGTGATTAAACCTTGAAAAATGCTATCAAACCCTATATATATGAAATCAATAGGGTATATTTACCTTTCTAATTTAGGTTAAATTTAATTATATGTATAAAAATATTTTACTATGGTTGGTCTTGGGAAGTGTGCTCGCCTCACTTTTTGGGCAGTTCAATGTAACCAGTGAATCCAATGACATTAGCTATTCGCAATTCATTCAAAATGTTAAGCAAGGCAACGTTTCAAGCGTAACAATAGCAGGTAGTAACATTAGCGGTGTCACTTCACTGGGTGAAAAATTCGAAACGTACAGCCCGGGTGATCTTGGCTTAATGGGAGACCTTTTAAATAATGGTGTTTCAGTTCAAGCGACACCTCCAGCCAAAGAGAGTTTTGTAAAACAATTAATCATATCTTTAGCACCAATACTTCTTCTTATTGGTGTCATTATGTATACGATGCGAGGTGCTGGAGGAGCAATGGGTGGCAAAAACCCAATGTCATTCGGTAAATCTAAAGCACGTTTAATTACAAAGGACGAATCACATGTAACCTTTGAAGATGTTGCTGGTGTAGAAGAGGCAAAAGAAGAGGTTGGGGAGTTAGTCGACTTCCTATCTGACCCCAGTAAATTTACAAAGGTAGGTGGAAAGATTCCTAAGGGCGTATTGATGGTTGGTCCTCCAGGAACAGGAAAAACCTTGCTTGCCAAGGCGGTTGCTGGTGAGGCAGATGTTCCATTCTTCTTTATTTCTGGTTCGGACTTTGTGGAGATGTTTGTTGGTGTAGGTGCTTCACGTGTGAGAGACATGTTTGACCAAGCGAAGAAAAATGCACCTTGTATTATATTTATTGATGAGATTGATGCTGTTGGACGTCAGCGTGGAGCAGGAATGGGTGGTGGTCATGACGAGCGCGAACAAACACTCAATCAGATGCTAGTTGAAATGGATGGCTTTGAAGGGTCAGAGGGAATTATTGTAGTTGCGGCTACAAACCGTCCTGATGTTCTTGATCCAGCACTTTTAAGACCTGGAAGATTTGATAGGACAGTTACTGTTGGACTTCCTGATATTAATGGACGCGATGCAATCTTAAAAGTTCACATGAGAAAACTTCCCATTGCAAAGAATGTTAAGTCAATGGATATTGCTAGAGGTACTCCAGGATTCTCGGGTGCAGATTTAGCTAATCTTGCGAATGAAGCGGCATTAATTGCTGCTCGCTTCAGCAAGAAGCTTGTTGGTATGAGAGAGTTTGAGAAGGCCAAGGATAAAATCATGATGGGTGCTGAGCGAAAAGGCATGGTGATGGATGCTTCTGAGAAGGAAATGACAGCCTATCATGAGGCTGGACACGCTATTGTTGGGCGTTTAATGCCTGAGCATGATCCAGTCTATAAGGTTAGTATTATTCCAAGAGGAAGAGCTTTAGGCGTAACGATGTTCCTTCCTGAAAAAGATAGTTACAGTATCTCAAAACGCAAACTCAATTCACAAGTTGCTTCATTATTTGGTGGGCGAATTGCAGAAGAATTAGTTTATGGTGAGGATGCGGTGACTACTGGCGCAAGTAATGACATAGAGCGTGCTACTGAAATAGCACATAAAATGGTTAAACTTTGGGGTATGTCAAGCGTTATGGGGCCTATGGCTTATGGAGAGGATGAAGGTGAGGTTTTCCTCGGCCGTCAAGTTACAAAGCATAAGCATATTTCAGATGAAACGTTTACTAAAGTTGATAGTGAAATTCGAAAAATCATAGACACGAATTATTCTGCAGCATATAAGATTATTAAAGATAACAGAGATATTCTTGATGCAATGGCTGCTGCATTAGTTGAGTTTGAAACAATTGACACTAATCAGATTGATGACCTAATGGCTAGAATCCCTATGAGGGAAGCAGCAGAAGTTATAGATTCTGATGAGGTTTCGTCTGAACTGGGTACTGGAGGTAAAGATTCAAAGAGCTCAAAATCTTCATCTGATACAAAAACTGATGCTGATGGTGGTGGTACAGAGCAGTTTGCATAAATTGCTCTAAAAATGAATCCTAGCCAGCCAATCATTATGGGTGTTCTCAATGTAACACCCGATTCTTTTTCTGATGGCGGTAAATTTTTTGACTCAGATTTAGCGATTGAACAAGCTAAATCGATGGTGGAAAATGGTGCTGGCATAATCGATATTGGCGGTGAGTCTACCCGTCCTGGGGCATCAGCTGTTAGCGTGAATGATGAACTCAATAGAGTCATTCCTGTCATTGAAGCCCTCAAAAATGAAATTAATGTTCCTATCTCAATAGATACTTCAAAACCTGAAGTAATGGAGCAAGCTATTTCATCTGGAGCACTTATTATTAATGATGTCAATGCGCTTAGGGCAGAAGGTGCTCTGGAAATGGCAGCAAAACTTAAAGTTGATATTTGTCTGATGCACATGCAGGGTAACCCTAGAACAATGCAAAAGAATCCAAGTTATGCTGATGTTGTAGAGGACATTAAGAGTTTTTTTAAAGAAAGAATTAATGCGTGTCAAGAATCTGGAATAGAGCTTAGCTCAATAACTTTGGATCCTGGATTTGGTTTTGGAAAGAATTTAGGACATAATATAGCTTTGCTTAAGAATCTCTCAGAGTTTCATGAGTTTGGCGTATCTATTTTGGCCGGACTTTCAAGAAAATCAATGATAGGCACCTTGCTTGGTGACAAGGACGTTGATTCGAGAATGATTGGGAGTGTCACAGCGGCATTGATTGCTGTTGAGAACGGAGCCAATATTATTCGAGTGCATGATGTTGCAGAAACAAATGACGCTTTAAAAGTATGGCAACAAATTAAAAATTTTAGGGAGTAGTTTTGAGTAATTTTTTTGGAACTGATGGTATTCGTGGTGAAGTTGGTAAATCTCCCATAACAGCTGATATCCTATTAAAAGTTGGATGGGCAGTCGGCTCAGTTTTGAAAGAGCAAAATGAAAATGCAAGTGTCATTATTGGCAAGGATACTCGAGTTTCGGGTTATCTATTCGAATCTGCTCTTGAGGCTGGTTTTTTATCGGCTGGCGTTAATGTAGGCATGCTTGGACCCATGCCATCTCCAGCCATTGCCTATCTAACTCAGGCATTTGGTGCGACTGCAGGAGTTGTGATTAGTGCATCACACAATCCTTATCAAGATAATGGAGTTAAGTTTTTTTCTAGCAAGGGCGTGAAGTTGAGTGATAAAACTCAAAAAGCAATTGAAAAAAAGATTTCAATGCCGATGACTAGTGTAGATTCATCATCAATAGGAAAAGCAAGGCGCTATGAACAAGCTCTAGGAAGGTACATAGAATTTTGTAAGTCTACATTTGATAAGTCTTGCAGGCTATCAACCCTAAAAATTATCATTGATTGCGCGAATGGAGCCACCTATCATATTGCAGAAGACGTCTTTACTGAGTTAGGCGCTTCAGTAACCATGATCAATAATTCACCAGATGGGTACAACATTAATCACGAATGCGGTGCAACTGATACAAAACATCTTCAAAGGGAGGTGCTAGAAAATAAAGCAGATCTTGGAATTGCCTTTGATGGAGATGGGGATCGACTCATCATGGTTGATCATAAGGGTGAGAGAGTAGATGGCGATGAACTAGTTTATATCATTGCCAACGCCTGGAAAGAAAATGGTGATTTAAAATCAAATACAGTGGTGGGAACTAAGATGACTAACTTAGGAATCCGATTGGCTTTCTCAGAGATAGGCGTTAACTTTATCGAGGCAGATGTTGGTGATAGAAACGTTATGGATCAATTAATTGAAAACAAAGCAGAACTTGGCGGTGAGGGGTCCGGGCATATTATCTGTCTCAATAAATCAACCTCTGGGGATGGCATTATAGCTGCACTTCAGGTCTTAGAGGTTATGGCTAAGTCAGGCAAAAGCTTATTAGAGCTTAAAAGTTCAATGAAAAAATACCCACAAGTATTGATTAATGTGAGAACGGAAACAAAGATTAATCTTCAAAGTGATAAAAAATTAACTCAAGCCATTGATAAGATTGAATCAAAATTAGCAGATACTGGACGAATTTTAGTGAGAGAATCAGGCACAGAGCCGCTCATTAGAGTAATGGTAGAAAGTGCTCATTATGACCTAGCTATGAATTCTGCAGAGGAATTGGCAGAGATTATTAAATCAATGTAATTACAAAGTAATTACAATATTATATCCCATAAGGCATCCTTCGATATTATGGTATTTTCTTCACTTGAACTCGCCATTATTTCACTCATTTTTGTATGGATAGGCTTTGTGAGAACTGGGCTTGGATTTGGTGGAGCTGTTCTAGGCCTGCCTCTTCTGATGCTGGTAGGTGGCTCACCAATTGACTGGCTCCCCATAATAGGTATTCATTTACTTTTTTTCTCTGCCATAGCCCTATTTAAAGCATTAAACGCTATTGATTGGAATTATTTAAAAAAATCACTGCCATGGATCCTCCCCTCAAAAATAATTGGAGTCATTGGTCTAATTAGTCTGCCTCCAACAGTGATGACGTTAATAGTCTATTCAATAACTTTTTTTTATGCATTGACATGGGCGATGAATTTTAATATTGCTTCTCGAGAGGGGTGGGTTAGTCGAGTACTCCTAATCTTAGGGGGCTATATCTCAGGAACATCACTGAATGGTGCGCCGCTTTTAGTGGCCGTTTACATGCAAAATATCGATATCAAAAAACTTCGTAACACTCTTTTTGTTTTATGGTTTTTACTGGTCACTATAAAGATGGGAGCTTTTGTGATTGTTGATGTCTATATCAACTGGCAGTTCTCTCTAATGTTAATACCCGTTGCAGCTCTGGGCCATTTCATAGGTCTAAAGGTGCATGATCGGATCATTGAAAACGACACTCAATTCAAAAGATGGATGGGGGGTGTTTTGATTTTAATCTGCCTAGCTGGATTGTCAAAAGTATTAATCTTTTCCTAGGATTTAAGTACTTGCGTCCATTTGCGTTAGTGGTATTTCAGTTGTACTCTTAATCTCTTCAATAGCAAAATTTGAGGTCACCTTAAGGAATTGAACCTTTTCAATTAAGTTTTTATAAAAAATATCATAGCTTTCAATATCACTGACTACCACTTTAAGAAGATAATCTGTCTCTCCACTCATACGATAACACTCAATAACCTCAGGTATCTCTTTAATGATTTTAGAAAAAAGCTTAATTCTTTCTTGGTTGTGATTTGTAACTGTGACAGCCACCATAGCGGTGACATTAGAATTAACTCTTTTTCTATCGACAAGTGCTACCGTTTTACTAATATATCCATTGTCCTTTAATTGATTAATTCTTTTCCAGCAGGGGGTAGTCGACAAGTGCACTTCAGCGGATAACTCCTGAATTGTTAGTTCAGCATTATGCTGAAGAAGTTTCAATAGTTTAATATCAATAGCATCCATAATCTTATGTAAAAAAAGGTAAAACGATAATATTTTTCTTCTTTTTAAAAATTAATTAGAACAAATTTCTTTTTTATGTGTAATAAATAATTTATTTAGAATATTTTACTATAATTTCGACAATATTTAAGAATACTTTTGAAATGTACAAATATAGCGAAAAAGATACTCAGTTTTTAGTAGAGCGTGTTGATCAGTTTGAGAAGCAACTAAACCGTTATTTGTCTGGTGAATTAGATGAGGATAAGTTTAGAAGTTTAAGACTCAGAAATGGTCTCTACATGGAGCTCCATGCACATATGTTGCGGATCGCTATCCCTTACGGAATCTTAAGTTCAAATCAACTTAGGGCTCTTGCAGATGTGGCTGACAAATATGATAGAGGATTTGGACACTTTACAACGAGACAAAATATACAATTCAATTGGATACAGCTCCCAGAAATAGCTAACCTGCTTCGCGATTTGACTGATGTCGGTCTTCATGCGATTCAAACTAGTGGCAAAGCTACTCGTAATATTACTGCGGACCCATTATCGGGTTTGACTGAGGGAGAGATTGAAGATGCAAGACCATATTGTGAGTTGATTAGGCGTTGGTTCAATCTTCACCCAGAATTCTCATGGCTCCCAGGCAAATTTAAAATTGCTATTAATGGAGCTAAGCTTGATGAAACTGCCTTGAGGATTCATGATTTAGGCTTGAGGCTCGTTAAAAACAAAAAAGGTGAGCTAGGCTTTAGTGTTTATGTTGGCGGTGGATTAGGAGCTGCTGCTATGATTGGTCCTGAAACTGCGTCTTTTGTTCCCATTGAGGATATTCTCAGTTATCTTGAGTCTGCAATGAGAATTTATAACCTTAAGGGGAGACGAGATCACCAAAAGAAGCTTCGAATAAAGTTTTTGGTACGTGAGTTAGGTGCAGCTGAATTCTCTAGATTGGTAGATGAGGACTGGCAGCAGACCAAAAATGATCCAGAACTTAAATTAAATCTGAAGGAACTACAGAGTTTAAAAGAAGATTTCGAACTTCCAATTGATCCAATTAATCTTAAAGGATTTAGGGATGAGGTCGATTTTAATTATAGTATTTGGAAGAAAAATAACGTTCGAAGTCATAAGGTATCTGGCTATAGCATTGTCACTATTTCACTCACAAAATTAGGTTCAGCTCCTGGCGATGCGACTTCAGAGCAGATGAGAATCCTTGCAAAACTTGCTGATCAATATAGCTCTAGCGAAATAAGAACTACTAAAAGACAAACAATCGTTTTTCCTTTCGTTAGAAAAGATGAAGTTTTTGATTTATGGAAATCATTGGAAGAGTATGACTTATCTAGTCCTCATCAAGGCACACTTGCTCAGATTGTTGCTTGTCCTGGAAGAGATTACTGTGATTTAGCAAAAGCTGTTTCTATTCCGATAGCTACTAGAGTCCAAGAGAGATTTAACGAGATGAATAAATTATTAGATATTGGTGATTTAAATATAAATATTTCTGGCTGTGAGAATTCATGTGCACATCATCATATCGCTGATATCGGTTTACTTGGGATGCAAAAAAATGGAGAAGAATATTATCAAATTACTCTTGCTGGTGAGACTCTTCATGAAACCAATATAGGTAAAAAATTAGGACCATCGGTGAGCAGTGAAACAGTTGTTGATGCTGTTGAAAATATTGTTAATGTATTTATTGATAATCGCAAGAGTGAAGAAAAGTTTACAGATGTTTTTAAAAGAATTGGAATTGAGCCATTTAAGGAGAAGGTATATGGTTGAGATTGAAAACCCTACTAGTTTAATAAATAAAGATTATGAATCAATTGAACTTGTGACCTTTGCTGAGTGGATTGAGGATTTTGAAAGGTTAGCAAATCTTGGTGTTGGATTAATTTTGGAGCCTGGAGACGATGTTTATTTAATTCAAAATCAGCTTGATTTAATTGACTTAATTGCCCTAGACTTCAGTAATTTTGATGATGGAAGAGGATACACTCAAGCTTATTTGCTGAGTAAAAGATGGAAATATGTTGGAGAGATTATTGGAATCAATGCTCATCTTGATCAATTGCAATTTATGATTAGATCGGGCGTTACAAGCTATCAATTATTGGAATCTTACAAGGGCAGTAATGAAGAAGACTACTCCAATGGGTTCAGTCTGTGTTACCAAGCAGCTGCAAACAATAATGGTCTTAACTTACAGTATTAATTTTTTGCCAATAATTGGGGATTAAGATGAAAGAAAATAAGTCTAGATCTATCGGCAAATCAATCTCTTGGAGAGTTCTTGCCTCTTGTGATACGATTTTAATATCGTACCTAATTACAGGCAGCATAGCTATAGCCGCAACTATAGGTTCTATTGAGGTAATGACCAAAATGGTTCTTTATTATTTTCATGAGAGAGCTTGGAATAAGTTTACATTTGGAAGGGTTTAAAATTCAATCGTGGCCTAGCTTAGGCTAGTTAATTAAGGGTATAATATCGTCGATTTTTCAAAAAATATGTTAATAGAATTAATAACTCAAGGTAGGTATATATGTCAGTAATGACTGAGCGAGTAACACATGTTCATCATTGGAACGATAACTTGTTTAGCTTTCGAACTACTCGAGATCCTGGCTATCGATTTAAGAATGGTCATTTCACAATGATTGGGCTGCCATCTGATGAGCGTCCTTTAATGCGCGCCTATAGCATCACGAGCTCCAATCATGAGCCAGAACTTGAATTCTTCAGTATCAAAGTTCAAGATGGGGCACTCACCTCGAAGCTACAAAACTTGCAAGTAGGTGATGAGGTTCTAGTTGGCAAACGCTCAACAGGAACTCTTGTGCCAGATAATATGCTTCCAGGTCGCTTCCTTTATTTGTTAGCAACTGGAACTGGCCTTGCACCCTTTATGAGTATTATTAAGGACCCTGAAATTTATGATCAATTTGAAAAAATTATCTTGGCTCATGGAGTTAGAGAGGTCTCTGAATTAGCTTATTCCGACTATATTGAAAATATTCTTCCAAATGATGAATATTTGGGCGAAATGGTTCGTGAGAAACTCATTTATTATCCAACAGTAACACGCGAACCTTATAAAAACAACGGTCGTTTGACTACATTAATGGAGTGTGGCAAGTTATTCCTAGACCTAGATCAGCCTCATCCAACTCTGGAAGATGATCGCTTTATGATGTGTGGAAGTCCAAGCATGCTCAAAGATTTTGTCGCTATTTTAGAATCTAAAGGTTTTATTGAAGCTCGAAATGTTAATCCAGGCCACTTTGTCATTGAACGAGCATTTGTTGAATCCTAGGTTCATAGAATAAATCTAAGATCGCTCGTAAAATTTTCATTGAGCTAGATTAGATAGTTCTCAAAGTGTATTCAGTTGGATATGCCAACCTCTCTAAAAAATCTCAAATATATTAGACCCCAAAAAGATTTAAGAGGCTTATAATTTCTATCGTATTTATTTTAGTGAGGAGTATCCAATGCAAAGCAAACTTGACTCTGTTCGTGTTCTTATGAAAGAAAACCATGTCGATTTAATTGCTCTTGGTCCTGGAACTCACATGAAATGGTTACTAGGATTCAACCCTTCTCCAGATGAAAGACCTTGCATGTTATTGATGGGACTGGAAAATGATGCCTTCCTTATGCCTTCTGTTAATGCAGAGGATGCAATGAAGCGCTCTGATATCAAAATGTTTAGCTGGAAAGATGAAAATGGACCTGATATAGCCCTAGATGAGGCTCTTTCATATACTGGCTCGTCAAATGCAAAACACATTGCGATAGATGAAGCAATGCGTTCTCACTTTGCATTGATACTTATCGATGCATTGCCAAAGCCGACCTATGAGTTTACTAACTCTACGATTGGTGCGCTCAGAATGCGAAAAGATGATAAGGAGTATGCAAACCTTAAAGAAAATGCCCTGATTGATGATAGAGCAATGCAGGCTGGTTTTGCAGCAATTAAAGAAGGCGTAACTGAACTCGAAATTGGTGAGGCAATCAACAAACACTTTATTTCTGAAGGAGCAAGACCTCAATTTTGTATTGTAGGTTCTGGTCCAAATGGTGCTTTTCCGCATCATCATACTGGGAATCGAAAAGTACAATATGGCGACGTTGTGTTGATTGATATTGGTGGACGAAAAGGTACTTTTCCAAGTGACATGACTCGTATGTCAGTCCTTGGTGAGCCACCAGAAGAGTATCATGAAGTTCACGCTATTGTAGAGCGTGCTGTTCAAGCTGCTATGAAGGCTGCGAAGCCTGGAGTAATGGCTAAAGAGGTAGATGCTGCGGCCAGAGGCGTAATTACCGAAGCTGGCTATGGCGACTATTTTGTGCACCGAACTGGCCACGGCCTTGGTATTGATATTCATGAGCCTCCATATATTACTGCAACTTCTGAGGTTGTATTAGATGAGGGGATGGTCTTTTCAATTGAACCAGGAATTTATCTGCAAGGTAGATTTGGGGTTAGGCTAGAAGAGATAGTAATCTTAAGATCCGATGGTCCTGAAATTCTCTCAGAATTATCCAGAAAAACAAATTTTATAAGCTAATGAATGAGAATTATCTAATACTATTAGGCTTAGGTAATGACGCAAAAGCAGAAGGAAAGTCTTTAGCTGAACAGATAGATGCGGTTCTTCCCCAAACGCAGTGCACCCAGTGTGATTTTGATGGTTGCAAGCCTTATTCAGAAGCAATTGTTAGTGGTGAAGCAGAAATTAATCAATGTCCACCTGGAGGTCAAGATGGAGTTGATGCTTTAGCGGAGCTTTTAGGTCGGCAATCCCTTCCATTAAATGAAACTCATGGCGAAACAAAGCCAAGGAGAGTTGCCATTGTTGATGAAAATGCCTGCATAGGATGCACACTTTGCATTAAGGCCTGTCCAGTAGACGCCTTTGTTGGATCATCAAAAGTTATGACCCAGGTGATTGCCAAAGAATGTACGGGTTGTGATTTATGTCTTCCAGTCTGCCCAGTAGATTGTATAGATATGATTGAGTCTAAGCCACTTCAAAAAATCTCTCATAAAGATTCAGCTCAATTCAATAATGCTCTAAATCAAAGGCAGATTTTAGAGCGATCAATTCGAGATAATTCAAGAGAAAGATATCAGTTCCATCAAGCCCGTCTAGAGAGAGATAAGCGTGAGAGAGATGAGTTACTAAAATCTAGAACAATTGCTTTGAAAGAAAAAATGCTAAAAGATAAAGCTCAAAAGGAAAAAATTGAGGCGGCAATTAGGCGGGTAAAAGACTCTAAAAAAAATAATGAAACTAACTGATTTTGATTTTGACTTGCCACAGTCATTGATTGCTCAATATCCAAGCTCTAAGAGAACTGACTCACGCCTATTAGTAAGAAAAGATAAGTTCATTGATAGTCATTTCTCTCAGCTAGGCTCCTTCTTAAGGCCAAATGACTTACTCATTCTCAATGATACAAGGGTTATTCCAGCTAGACTTTTTGGATATAAAGAGTCTGGGGGCAAGGTTGAGATTTTAGTTGAGCGATTGATTGATGATTTTTCAGCGTTGGTCATGATTAAATCTAGCAGGGCTCCAAAAGTTGGAAGCTTTATTATTTTAGAAAATAAGACTCGCTTTCAGGTGGTTGACAAAAATGAAGGTATTTATAAGGTCAATTTTGAGGGCGAAAAAATTCTGAGTATTCTTGATGAAATTGGTCATATCCCTTTACCTCCATACATCGAGAGAAGTGATTCAGACGAAGACTCCAAAAGATACCAAACAGTTTACGCAAAGAATGATGGTGCTGTCGCAGCTCCAACAGCAGGGCTTCACTTTGATGAGTTGTTGCTATCAAGTCTTAAAAAACAAGGCGTGGATCATGCTTTTGTAACTTTACATGTGGGTGCTGGAACTTTTCAGCCGGTAAAAGTGGATGATATTGAGACCCATAAAATGCACAGCGAGCACTATGAAATTGATCAAATAACAGTAGATAAAATTATTCAAACAAAAAAGAAAGGAGGGCGAATAGTTGCCGTTGGGACGACTGCAGTTAGAACACTCGAGTCAGCATTCAACGCTGGAGAACTTAAAAGCCAAAAAGGTGATACAGAAATCTTTATCTACCCAGGCTTTAAGTTTCAGGTTGTTGATGCAATGATCACAAACTTTCATTTGCCAAAGTCTTCACTGCTTATGTTAGTCTCTGCTTTCATTGGATTTGAAGAAATGCATCAAACTTATCACCATGCAATTCATCAAGAGTACCGTTTCTTTAGTTATGGTGATGCTATGTTTTTAGAGAAAAAATTAGACTTCTGAATCGAGTGAAAGATGTTTTGAAAGGCTGAATATAAAAAAGGCCATGATCGGAAGAATTATAAAGCTCGTTTTAATTGATGTAATCTCTGCAAGGAGTCCAAGAAACAATGGGCCGAGCAGCATTCCTCCGTAGCCAAGGGTTGCAATGCTTGCTATAGCAGTGCCTTGCGAGATAGTTTTATCATTACCTGCTCGAGAAAATGCCAAAGGAATAATTACTGCTATTCCCAATCCAATCAATCCAAAACCCAAAAGTAATAAAAAGAAAGAGTCTGAGATTAGTAAAATAATTGAGCCAGTTAGTGCAACTAATCCAGAGTAACGAGCTGCAGTTGAAGGTCCCAGCTTAAAGGATATTTTATCTCCCATCAACCTCATTGAGAACATGCAGACTGAGAATACTGTAAATCCCAAAGCAGCATTTCCATCATTCAATGATGCAACACTTTTTAGAAAAATTGCACTCCAGTCAGCTACAGCGCCCTCACTCAATGAGGCAAAAAAGGTAATTGTAGCTACAGGGAGAAGAGCTCCTTTTGGAATTGAAATGAAGGGCGACTTAGTAACTTTTTTATTTTTTTGAGATTCAAATGGAACAAAAGCAATACTCAAAGCGATAAAAAAAATAACAATTGCGATGAGGCTGAAATGATTTTTATAACTCACTTCATAAAAGGCTAGCAATGAACCAAGACCTGCACCAATTCCAGCGCCCAGACTCCACATTGCATGAAAAGAAGACATCACTGGCCGAGTATATTCTCTCTCAACCTCTGCAGCCCATGCATTCATGGCAACATCATCACCACCATGGATTGCCCCAAAATAAATAACCGCCATAACAAGCATCCCAATGGAATTTGCAAACGCTATAAATATTAATGTAAGCGGGATAAGAAAAATGGTGGCTCTTTTGGTGATAAAGGCAGCTCCATACTTATCAGCAGCTCTGCCAAATACAGAAAAAGCAATGACAGCAGAGAGACCAGCCAAGAAAATTAATAAACCTAAGGAACCTGGTGACAAGTCATGAAAATCAACAATGGCTGGAATTCTGGAGGCCCATGTGCCAAAAACCATACCATTGATAGCAAAAATTAATGAAACTGCAAATCTACTATTTTTAAAAATATTCATCCAGTTTTAAATAATTGAGTGAATTCAATTACAAGGCTTCAAGTAATGTCTGCCCCATTAATGCCGGTGTTGGTGAAACACTAACGCCAGCATCATTAAGAGCTTGAATTTTACTTTTTGCATCGCCAGAGCCACCACTTATAACGGCACCTGCATGGCCCATTCTTTTGCCTTTAGGAGCGGTAAGCCCGGCAATATAGGATACAACGGGTTTGGACACATTTGATTTGATATACTCTGCAGCCTCCTCTTCAGCACTGCCTCCAATTTCACCAACCATGACAATAGAGTGAGTATCTTCATCAGCCTCAAATAACTTTAGACAGTCAATAAAGTTCATACCCTGAACTGGATCCCCACCAATACCAATACACGTGCTTTGACCGAGTCCAGCTAATGTGGTTTGATGGACAGCTTCATAGGTTAATGTTCCAGACCTAGAAACGATTCCAACACTGCCACTTTTATGGATATTACCAGGCATAATGCCAAGCTTACATTCATCCGGTGTAATTAAACCTGGACAGTTAGGGCCAATGAGTCTCGATTTACTATCAGCAATAATAGCTTTAATCTTAATCATATCTTGAACAGGTATCCCTTCGGTAATACAGGCAATGACTGGAATCTCAGCTTCAATAGCTTCAACAATAGAGGCATAAGCAAACCTAGGCGGAACATAGATCATAGTGGCATTAGCACCAGTTTCATTCATGGCCTCTTTTACAGAGTTAAATACTGGCTTTTCTAAATGCATTTGACCCCCTTTCCCTGGAGTTACACCTCCAACGAAATCAGTTCCATATGCAATAGATTGTTCTGAGTGGAAAGTACCCTGTTTTCCAGTAAAGCCCTGACAAATTACCTTAGTGTTTGAATTAATTAGTACGCTCATTTAGCCATCTCCACAACTTGTTTAGCAGCTTTCGTTAAGTTAGCCTCGGTTAATATATCAAACTTACTAGAATTTAGTATTTCCAGACCTTCTTTGGCGTTAGTTCCCTCCAGACGAACAACTATTGGAAGTGTTAAACCAACTTTTTCAATCGCCTGCAGAATACCGTTAGCAATAAGGTCACATCGAACGATACCGCCAAAAATATTAACCAATATTGCTTTAACATTATCACCACTCTGGATAATTTCAAATGCTTTTGCCACTCTCTCAGCGGTTGTCCCACCACCCACATCAAGAAAATTTGCTGGAGAGCCTCCATGGTATTCAATTAAATCCATAGTTGCCATAGCGAGTCCAGCACCGTTAACCATGCAGCCAACAGTTCCATCTAAAGAAATATAATTTAATTGATATTCGCTCGCACTTCTTTCCTTTTCGTCTTCCTGAGAAATATCCCTAAGGGCAGTGATTGATTCATTTCTATAGAGCGCATTATCATCAAAATCAATTTTGCCATCAAGCGCCATTATTTGGTTATCGCCTGAAATAATGAGTGGATTGATTTCAATAAGATTAGCATCATGTTCTGTAAAAATGGTAAATAAACCCATCAATGCTTGAGCAAATTGACTATGAAGTGGAGCATCCAGTCCTAGTTTGATCGAAATCTCATTGCAATCTTCATGAGTGATTTTGCCAAGAGGGTCAATTTTCTTCTTAATTATTTTTTCAGGTGTCTCAGAGGCAACCTGTTCAATATCCATACCCCCTTCAGTTGAGGCTAATACTGTAATTCGTTCTGAGCCCCTATCAACTAGTAATCCTAAATACAATTCTTTAGCAATATCTTGACCTGCCTCAATAATGACTTCGTTGATAGGCTGACCATTGGAGTCAGTTTGAGGAGTAATTAGATTGGAACCAAGTAATTTCTTACTAGCTGTAACAGCTTCTTGGATTTCTTTACATACTATGACTCCTCCACCTTTTCCCCTTCCTCCAGCATGGACTTGAGCTTTGACAACCCAAACTGATCCTCCTAGTTTTTCGCAAGCTTGCGCTGTTTTATCTGCATTTGAAACAACAATAAAGTTTGGAACTTTAATATTATTTTTCTTGAACAAGTCTTTTGCTTGGTATTCATGTATGTGCATATAATTAAATTACTTGGGGTTAAAATATAAGGCCACATATTTTATCATTCTTAGATTGAAATCTTAATTTTATTAGGCGGTTTATTCAAATTATAAAAATATATCCAGACTATCATTAAAATATAAACTCAAGATTAACTCCATGTCAAAAATAAATTTTAGGATTACAAAATTATGAATTACAGCACCAGCCAATTTAAAAATGGTATGAAACTCATGCTTGATGGAAATCCTTGTTCAATTGTTAACAATGAAATTGTTAAGCCTGGAAAAGGACAAGCCTTTAATAGAGTAAAGTTTAAAGACTTAATAACTGGAAAAACACTAGAAAAAACTTTTAAATCTGGTGAGTCTCTTGAAGCTGCAGATGTCATGGAGCTAGAAATGCAATACCTATACTCTGATGGAGAGAAATGGCATTTCATGGATCCTGGGTCTTTTGAGCAATTTGATCTTGGAGAAGAGTCCATGGGGACTGCGTTAAACTATCTTGTTGAGCAAGATAATTGCATCGTTACCTTATGGAACAATAATCCAATTTCTGTATCGCCGCCTAACCATGTAACTCTTGAGGTCATTGATACTGATCCTGGCCTAAAAGGAGACACAGCTGGAACAGGTGGAAAGCCTGCTACTCTTAATACTGGAGTCGTAGTTCAGGTGCCTTTATTTGTTGCTATCGGAGATAGAGTTAAAGTTGATACAAGGACTAATGAATATACCGGGCGTGCCTAATTGGCCCCATGCCTAATTTCAAAGAAAAACTTATCCGGTATCAATACCTAATCAGAAATATTAGGGATTTTTTTTATTCGCACAACGTTGTTGAAGTAGTTACGCCATCTCTTTTGGTTGCTCCAACAACTGATGTCTACATTGATAGTATTGAAGTTTCAGTCAATCATGCTCTATCAAAATCCTCAAAATTTTATTTACATACATCTCCTGAACTTGAAATGAAGCGTCTTCTTTCCAAAGGCAGCGGTGATATTTTTCAAATTTGCCAAGTTTTTCGTGACAATGAGCATGGCCACATTAACTCTAATGAGTTTACAATGCTGGAGTTTTACAGAGTGGGTTTTGACATGCATCAATTAATAGATGATATCAAGGCTTTATTGATCTCACTTGGAAATGATGATCCTGTCAAAGAGATATCGTATGCTCAAGCTTTCTATGATTATGCAGAAATTGATATATTAAACTCTGATTTTGAAGGTCTCAAGAATATTTTAGAATCACATGGCCTTAACTCAGATTATGAATGGATCGAAGATATACAAATGGTTCTTTTTGTACATCTTATTGAGCCAAAACTTAAAACTATTCCAGTATGTTTTATCTATGATTTTCCGAAACAACAGGCAGCTCTTGCGCAAATAGATGGGCTTGTTGCTCACCGTTTTGAAATGTACATCAAGGGCACTGAAATTGCTAATGGTTATCAGGAAATCCAAACTTCAAAAGAATATCGAGATAGGTTTGAAACAGAGCTTGGCAAAAGGAAGAGCTTGTCCAAATCGATAGGCTCTCTAGATGAGGATTTTTTGGATGATCTTAAGGTTGGACTTCCATCCTGCTCGGGGGTGGCAATCGGGATTGACCGACTCTTTTCCTCTTTGAGTTTATAATTGAAGTTAACTCTTGCTTAAATTACAGTATTAATAAACTTTGGATGCTTCGAATACACCTTTTTGGGAACGTAAATCGTTAAAGGAAATGAGCGAGCAAGAGTGGGAGTCGCTTTGTGATGGATGTGGTCGATGTTGTCTTCACAAGTTTGAGGACGAGAGTTCAGGCGATATCTACTTTACAGATGTGGCTTGCCGATATCTTGATGAGGAAACTTGTTCTTGCCCGCACTACCAAGATAGGCAAAAACATGTTCCCGACTGTTTAAGTATTAATCCAAACTGGGGAGAAAAGTTTAATTGGCTCCCATCAACATGCGCATATCGGTTACTATATGAAGGAAAGAGCTTGCATGATTGGCACCCTCTTATCAGTGG
>ERZ802819.715-NODE-715-length-21684-cov-11.5366_pt1 | contig 21684 bp, 17 predicted proteins | sample MGYA00345647_ERZ802819 | MGnify/ENA primary metagenome ERZ802819 (study PRJEB30503, sample SAMEA104212355) | marine metagenome | biome: Westerlies Biome; feature: [SRF] surface water layer (ENVO:00010504) within the epipelagic zone...; material: water...
AAACGATGACCTATTGAGCAATAAAAAATACGACCTTTGTCCCAGCGTCGCTTCCAGATTACTGGTACAACTGTACCCTCGATCCACCACAAGTGGTCGCCTGAAAAAGTTGTTGTTGCCAAAACTTCATTTGATGCATCAGTCAACATAAAATATTGTTCGGTAATCAATTCAAAGCTTTTGATGCCTTTTACTATGGGATCGTTGGGGCGGCAGATATTAACCTCGTATTTAACAAAATCATCTGATGGAATTGGGTTATCCGGCCAGCCAGGCGGGTGTGCTACAAATTGGCCACCAATTAAAAAATGGTATGTTGGTCGATCACGAAAGGCGTCGCCCATATGCCCATGCCACCCAGCTAAGCCACAGCCGTCTGCGATTAGCTTTAATAATCCGTCTTCCTGCTTTTTTGTCATATTTCCAAATTCTGGTTTATGAGATGATCTTGCGCTGGACCAAATCGGTATAATAACGTCAGCGTCTGCCAGTTTTTCAGGGTGCTCCAATGGTTCTAATGAATCATAGATATCGACTTGAAAGTTCTCGTTGTATAATAAATTTGCGCACCAATCAGCAAAATCAGTAGGGTTATGGCCTTCCCAACCACCAACAAAAAAAATAGCCTTCACGTCAAACCCCTCTGTCAAAACAGATAAACTAAATAATTTGCTTATTTTTTCATCAATGGTTCAAAAGTGACATTTGGTTTATATGTTGATTAATGGTTAAATCTTTATTGAATACACCAACCGCCATCTATGTGTAGCATCTGACCAGTCATATAATCACTATCATGACTAGCTAAAAACGCTGCAGTACCTTTAACATCATCTGGGTATGATACGCGCTTTATTACCAATTCATTATTGGTGATGTCCTCATAAGCCTGCCCCTCGCGCTCTTTGAAACCAATTTCAACAAGGTCTTTGTCAAGCTGTTCCCAAAGAGGTGTGACCACCACGCCGGGTGCATAACCGTTGACTGTAATGTTATGTTCAGCCAGGCCTACCGCACCGCAATGTGTCAAAGCTAAACAACCATACTTTGAAGTGCAATATACAGTGACGTCTATAAGAGGCTTTCGTGAGGCGATGCTCCCTACATTAATGAGTTTATAAACGTGTTCTTGTGGTCCTTGCTTTATCATTTGTCGAGCAGTTTCCTGCATGCCTAACCACATAGCTTTAGTGTTTACTGACATTATCATGTCCCAATTGTCTTCATCGATATCCATAAAAAAACGAGGTTTGTTTAAACCAGCGTTAAAAAGGCCTATGTTTATCATGCCAAATGCATCAACAGTTGCCGCAACCGCTTTAGCGTTGTCCTCACGCTTTGTTACGTCCATTTTTATTGTTATTGCTTTGCCATTGCCCTTTGAATTTATTCCGTCTGCCACCTTTTGAGCTAATTTTTCATCAATGTCGCCTAAACAAACATTAGCGCCTTGCTCTGCAAAATGTTCAGCATTGGTGGCGCCCATGCCACGTGCTGCACCCGTTATGAGTATATTTTTTCCAGCTAATCTTTGCGCGTCCATTGTTTTAAGCCTCCCAACTTTGATTTGACTATGCTTTATTCTACGAGTCGAAATGATCATCACCTGATCGCCATGGCCTGAAAATTTCTAATGTATCCAAAATGAATAAATTAAATCCATTTTGGACTAAATCGATGTTCGAATTTTTGGTATTTGGTTGTTGATTTAGTCAGTACTGCTGTTTTGGCGGTAATTATTTGGGAGGATTAAATGTCTTATTTTACAAAGTTAGCAGGTGTCGCTCTTGCTGGTGGGATTGCAATAAGCAGTATGGCCACTTCAGCATTCGCTGCTTCAATAATTTCTTTTAACGGTCCAGCTGGTGAAGCTTATATTGGAAAGTTCATAAAGGGAATAAAAAATACAGCTGAGCTCAAGGGCTTTGACATAAAGGTGTATGAAAACCAATTTAATCAAGCTGAGCAAGACCAGCAGGTTCAACAGGTTTTAGCAGCAGGTCAATTGCCGGACGTATTTATTTGGTGGCCGTCGGATGCTGTCGCAGGTTTAGGTTCGTTACGAGCTCTTGCTAAAACAGGTGTTCCGGTCTTAAAGATTAATCAATTACCTAATGAACAAGATAAACAGTATATTTTCGGTTATGCAGGTCCAGACGATCGGTTAAGAGCTCGAAATGCTGGTTATATGATGCGTGAAGCAGCGGCAGCGAAAAAAGCAGCGGGTGGAGCAGGTTTCAATGTTCTTGTACTGTCATACCCCCATTCTTATGGCGGTTATGGTCTGTCTATAAATGCTTTCAATGAAGCCATCGCTGGTTCAGATTTGAAAATCATCGGCGACGTAGATGAAGGTTTTGGGCAAGCTAATGGCTATAAAGGTGCGGCTAAAATGATTGCTGCTTTACAAGGGCAAAGCATTGATTTTGTTTATGGGATGGATGATGCTATCTTAACAGGTGGTATTAAGGCTTTGGAAGAAGCCGGCATGGTCATGGGCGAAGACGTGATTGCTGTTGGAACTGTCTGTAATGGTGACAAGCAGCTGATTGAAGAGGGTAAGCAGTTTGGTACAACACTTCAATCTCCCTTACATGAGGGACAGCTAGCAATCAAAATGGTTGAAGAGTATTTAAATACCGGTAAACTAGCAAACTATATAAATTTCACACCTAATCCATCGGTTACTAAAGATACTATTGAAACTACAGCTCTGCGTGGCTACGACGGAAAATTGTACACGATAGAGGAATTATGCTCCGGTGCTTGGGGAGGATAATCTAAAATTTGAGCTCTATCAAAGCATCTGGTAGAGCTCAAATATATATTTTATGATTATGTAATTATTTGCCTTAACACCGGTTCGAAAAAGCCGGTTTTAACTATAGCAATAAGTTGAGTGGATTTTGTTTTCATGACTGCGCTTTTGGAATTGACCAATATATCGCGTTCTTTTGGAGCCATAAAGGCACTTAAGTCGGTGGACTTTGAAATAAATAGTGGCGAAGTCATGGGCTTAGTTGGTGAAAATGGTGCAGGAAAATCGAGTCTGGTCAAAATAATTAGTGGTTTTGATGACGGTTATACAGGCTCTTTGCGTTTGAATGGAGTGGTGCAAAGATTTTCAAGTCCTTTGAAAGCTGAAAGGTCTGGCATAGCAATTGCTCAACAAGAATTAAGCTTGATACCTGCTATGACTGTAGCTGAAAATGTATTTATTTCAGGTGAAAAAGCTCCAATTTTTGCAACTAAATCAAGTCTTGCTCGAAAAGCTGCTCCTTTCTTAAGTGAGGTGGGATTGGAAGATGTTGACCCATTTCTTCCAGTTGAAAGACTATCAATTGGAGAGCAGCAACTTGTAGAGGTTGCCAGATTATTGGCACAGGAACCGCAAGTATTGATATTAGATGAGCCTACTGCAGCGCTTGGTGAGAGTGACTCAATTCGCATTTTAGGGATGGTTAGACGATTAGCAGAGCGTGGTAAGTCAATAATCTATGTAAGTCATCGAATGGACGAAATTTTCAAGATTTGCAATCGTATTACGGTTCTGAGAGATGGGCAAAGTCAGGAAGCGAAGGACGCCAAGCGATTAGATGTTTCATCGCTGGTAGAGTTAATGCTCGGCCGAGAACTGGCACATATGTTTCCGGCTCACCCAAAAATACCCCGGGGTGAAGCTCTTTTAGAAGTTCATAATGTTTGGCCCGATGGAACTCTTGAACCGTTTAACTTCTCCGTCTTTGCCGGTGAGATACTTGGCCTTGCAGGACAACTTGGATCTGGGTCTGGGGATATTTTAGCCGCTATCGCTGGGGCAAAAAGGTCTAGAGAGGGCCGCATCAAATATAAAGGGGAGAGTTTTTTACCAAAGTCTCCAAAGCATGCAATTTCGAGAGGAATTGCCTATTGTTCTGATGATAGAAAGTTGGATGGCTTGTTCTTAGGGCGTCCAATTGTGGAAAATCTATCTGCACCAGCCTTGAGTGCTATTTCGAAAAGAGGTTTAATCAAACATGATAAAGAGCGAAGTCTAGCTCTATCAAATGCCAGTAAATTTACAATTGATACAAGCAGACTGGATAATGAGGCTGGCGTTTTGTCTGGTGGGAACCAACAAAAAGTGGCTTTGGGTAAATGGTTAGCAATTGAGCCAAATGTGATCCTTGTAAATGAGCCAACTAGGGGTGTTGATGTGGGGGCTCGTGCAGAAATATATGGAAAACTGCGTGAGTTGGCTAATGAAGGTGCAGCCGTTATTTTTGCCTCCACGGACATACAGGAGATTACGGGGCTGGCGGATCGGGTAATAAGTTTTTATCGAGGGATGCAAGTTGGTGAACTACAGTTGACAGAAATCAATCCAGCTAGCGTTTTAGAGCAGATTACGCATCCCTTTGGAGTTGATGATAAGCAACCGGAGCCCCATCACTGATGTCTAACATTTCTTCATACTTTAGTTCAAAGATTGACTCTTTGGCTGACAATTATTCAGCTTTAGTTCTGGGGCTTGTGGTGCTTTTCTTTGCTGTATTTATTTTTGGAATGGTAACTGCACCAAATTTTCTTACATATTTTAACTTGAAGACTATCGTTAGAGACGCTGCTTTGGTTGGAATAATGGCCATAGGTCTGACATTCGTAACTCTTTCTGGAAACTTCTTTCTACTGTCCTTAAAAGAAACTGCCGCTCTAGCTATTATAGCGTTTGCGACTTCAATGTCTGCCGGATATGGGTTTGAAATTTCTTTTCTTTTCACCATAGTAATCGCTATGCTTACCGGAAGCGCTCAAGGTGTACTAATTGGCCTGGGCGGAAATCCAATCGTGGTAACTCTTGGAGCTGCTGGTCTTCTTTATGGCCTGGGAGCATACTGGAGCGACAATCTGGTTGTTTCTTTTCGAAGACCTCATGGTGCAGAGTGGCTTGGGACTGGCTCCTTTTTGGGCCTTCCAAATATTACTATCGCGTTCATTCTGATTGCTATAGCTGCTGAGCTTACCCTAAGATTTACCAACTTTGGACGGCAGGTCTATCTTATCGGTGCAAATAGGGCAGCTGGTCGTGCAACTGGCCACGAAAATTTTGGTATGGCAATTAAGACATGTACCATAGCATCGGTTTGTGCTGCATTTGTAGCCATCGCATTTTCAGCTCAAGTTTCAAGTGCACAAGTAAACTATTTTTCATCAGAATTTGGCTCAAGCGGTGATATGACAATTATGGTCATTGCTACTGTTATGGTTGGGGGTAACTCAATTATGGGTGGGTACGGTTCGACCATCCGCTCAAGCCTTGGAGCTGTATTTATATCTTCAGTTGACAATATGATGGTGCTCCATGGATTTAATTCAGGTCCAAGGGTTCTTGCCGTCGGATTAATGATTGTATTTTCGATAATGGTATTCGCACTAGTGCGAAGAGGAAGTAGATCCCAGGAGTAGTACATAGTGATGGATAAAATTAAAAATTGGATAGTTAAAAAACCAGATTTGTCTTTTGCGATTTTATTAGCTATCTGCGTTTATTCTTATTTCGCGTTCACAAATGACTTTTTCGCAACACAGCGCACCGGCTATGCCATTATGGAGCGGTTTGCTGTTCTTGGGTTAGTTGGATTAGCATTAACTCTTTGCATAATAGCGGGGGAGATTGATCTATCAATTGGTTCCAACGCTGCTTTGGCGGCTGTTATTGTGGTTCGCTTTACGGATAGCCTAGGCGCGGTGACGGCGTTGCTTCTGGCAATATCTGTTTCCACTTTGATTGGTGCAATACAAGGGTACTTCATTGCATACCTCAGGGTGAGGGCAATTGTTTTAACTGTTGGTACTCTGATGCTTTTACGTGGTGTTGCGTTATTTGCGGCAGAGGAAAAAACAGTTATGCTTACTGACTTTAGGGTGCCAGATTTTATTTCTATGAAAGTTCTTACCTTCTTTTCACCTGCAAGTCTCTTGGTGATTGCCATGTTTATCGTTGTGGGTTTATTTATGTCGTTCACTCGATATGGTAGAGAAATCTATGCAATTGGTGGAGCTCGTAAAGAAGCAACAGCGGCAGGGATAGATATTAAAAGGCCGATGATTATTGTCTTCGCTATTTCGGGTCTTTGTGCAGGGCTGGGTGGATGTATAATCGGCTTAAGATCCGGAACGGCTCAGGCCTTAGGCCTACAATATCTTTTGTTGGCAGGGACAGTTGCCGCTTTTATTGGTGGTGTCTCCATATTAGGAGGTAAGGGGGGCGTTTTCGGTGCCGCTATCGGAACATTGACCGTGAACTTTTTGAACACTGGCTTGGTGTTTAACGTGACTCCTGCATTTATGATACAACTATATTTGGGCATATTACTGATGATAGTGATTATGTTCCAAACCGGTAGCCGCTTATTTGAGGACAGTCAAAGGCGTCGGCAGCTTTTATCAGATGTTGATTTAAGGCGATTAGATTTGCTTATCCGAAAACAAAAATATCAGAAGCCTCCCTAGAAATGTCCAATTTGGATAAATCCATTTTGGACATTTCGACCTTTATGCCATAATTTGAATTTACCAGTTTAGGGAAATATCATGGCAGGGAGCAACCTTCGCAGAATTACTTACCCCCGCTCAAGATCTCGGGGCGCTCCTGAGGGACCATACGAATCTGAGGGTTTTAGCACGCGTCCAGGCGTTGCTAATGCTGAAATGGCAACTTTCCTCGATTTTTATGAAAAATTTGAGTTTGAAATGGAAAGTTCACTTACACTTAAGAGAGGTTATAGTGAAACCCGTATTCTCTCTAAACTTATAAGAGACCATTTATCGGGTAAAACTTCGACTACTTCATCGCTAATTGGTGCATCAGGCATGAGCTACGGTACCGCACTCAGGGCTATCAATTCTATTGAAAAAAAAGGCCTTATCGTTAAAAGGCCTAGAACGATGACGGGAAGATCTTTTTCCCTTCATCCTTCTGACAAGATTTTGGATGAATGGCAGGAGTTCTCAAGACGTACGCGGATTATACTGCAGAGTACTTTTGGAATAAATGATGATAATAAAAGAGCCAACTATTATTTTGGTTCCTCGTATTCTTCCGGGAAAGTGTTGCCGCCGCCATCTATAATGAACCCAAGTCTGGCACTTACTGGGGACTTGCGCTTGTTAGAGCATGCGGACCCAACTTTCATGGCCATGCAAGCGCTGAACGGACACTTTGAACGCATTTTTGGTATATCACTTAAAAGTCGGGCGCTATCAATTGATAGGTTGCGGGAGGAAATCTTGCTTAACGCCAATAGAGTAAGTTCTCGGTACGATATAGTGGCTTGTGATCTTCCTTGGTTTGGTGAAATGGCGAAGGCTGGTCATTTTCTACCCCTAAGTGAAATAATAAAAACTAGTAATTTTGATACCAGTGATTTTCATCCCCAAGCTTTAGCTAGTGCACGGTTTAAAGGTATACAATACGGTTTGCCGGTACAAACCACACCAGAATTGCTAGTCTATCGCCGGGATATTTTTTCAGAGTTGGGTTTAAAACCTCCCATAAATATTGTTGAAACTTTAGTGGCCGCCAAAAAATTACACTCTCCATTCGATGGCATGTCTGGAATAGCTTGGAATGCTGCTCGAGGAACTCCCTTAGGGCATTCATTTTTGTATGCAATGGCAGCATTTGGTCAACCTGTACTTAACTTAAATCGATTGAAAAATGGATTTGATGGAGAAAATGTTGAAGGTGAGAACTGTAGGCCTATGTTCGATACTGATATTGCAATGGAGGCTGCAGAATATCTCAAGGAACTATTAGATTTTTCTCCTCGGGGTATTCTAAATATGTCTTGGTTCGATAGAGCAGTTACTTACGCTAAAGGTGAGAGCGCAATGGCTTATTGTGCAACTTTACTAGCTCCACTCTTTGAGCTTGATAGTAAATCGGAAGCTTTTAACAAAACTGAATACTTGCCTCTTCCAAATGGTAGACACGGTTCCCCAATTGCACCGATAGGTGGGTATGCGTTAGCAATACCCTCAAACGTGGAGCCGAATAGGGTAGGGTCGATTTGGACGGCTCTCAAATCGTTTACGTCGCCTGAAACAATCAAATTATATATCGAAAATGGAAGTCTAGTTAGTCCTAGATTCAGTGTATGCCAAGATCCAGAAGTTCAAAATGTGTCGCCTCTTATTTCGATAGTTGATGAAATGGCGCGATCGGATACCCTGCAAATGTGGCCAAGGCCTCCCGTGCCTGAAATTACAGAGATAATCTCTATTATTGGTGAAGAAATGCATGATGCTCTCAGAGGGGATAAATCATTGCTCAATGCCTTGCAAATTTCCCAGCATCGTACTGATCAACTGATGCGCTCAAATGAGCGTTATTAATTCAAAAACTTAACCAGTAATAGCATTTTTGGGCGGCTTTAATTGTTTTATTTGCACTCGCTTTTTCAATCTCAGAATTTTTGGCATATTTAGAGCAGCGGGTTAGTTATTACGCTGCAAAGCGGCAAGCGGACAATCTAACCTTATAAAAAACTTGTTTGTTCTTGAATTTAAAGGTCAGAATAAACCACCTTGCCCAAAACTGGCCCTGAAATGTTTCAACTTGCTGTGATGCCTAAGCTCGCCGGACTACGAGCACCACCGCTATACCAATATAAATTATTGATCCAATTAGATATTATATCTTTATATGTTCTCTACCCACCATTAATCGGAAATATAACACTCGTTATTCGCACCTTAGCGAGTGTAATACTGGCAACTGATTCCCAAATAGTAGGTCGGCGGTTCAAGTCCATCTCGACGCACCAATAAAATCAATGGGTTAAGTAAAATTGTCAAAAACTTTACTTTTCAGGGGAAAATCTGGGGTAACGAATTGCTTTATTGAAAATTGATTTACTTAGTTTTACCGATCTGAAACTGAGTTTTGGTAACCCTCAAGGTCTTTGATCAGGGGTTGGCCGGCAGGCACACTGTGCCGAGTACAAAATTCTTCCCAAACTAATCCGTAGGGAAGATCCTTTAATTCTTCGGTAATTGTCAGTCTTTTGGTAAAATCCAATGTATTTTCAGCATCTCGTAGAAGTTTCCAAGGTTTCAATAATGATTGCAACAATGCTTTTTGCATATTTCGTGTCCCGATTACCCACGCAGCAGTACGACTTATGGTTGCATCGAAAAAGTCTAGTCCAATGTTGGTTTTGCTAAGTAAATCTGCACTTACCAATTCGTGTGCCATTGAGAGGACCTCGTCATTCATCAGAATTACATGGTCACTGTCCCATCTCATAGGTCTGGAAACATGTAGTAGAATTTCATCCAAAGATAAAGCTAATGCGCTAAGCTTATCCGCCGTGTTTTCAGTTGGATGAAAGTGTCCCATATCGATACACAATAGAGTTTTGTTTCGTATCGCATAACCCAAGTAAAACTCGTGACTACCTACTGTACAAGCCTCCACTCCAATGCCGAATAATTTTGATTCTACTGCATCCTTCAGATGCGGCTTTGGCTTTTCTAAAATAGCATCTAAAGACCTTTCAAGTCTCGAGCGTGCCGCCATACGATCTATAGGAATATCTTTATAGCCGTCAGGAACCCATATGTTGTTTATGCAAGCTGAGCCCATATTTGTTCCGATTTTAGATGCTATATCCCTCGTTCTCTTCCCGTGTTCAATCCAGAAATTGCGAATATTCACGTTTGGGTGGGCTAGAGTGAGATTATCATCGGCTTTATTATGGGCGAAAAAGGTTGGGTTAAAATCTAAGCCAATATTTATTTGTTTGGCCCAGTCTACCCAAGTTTCGAAGTGATGGTATTCAATTTCGTCACGGTCTGGTTTCTCATCAGTATCCATATACATCGCATGAAGGTTGAGGCGATGGCTGCCGGGTATTTTTGAGTAGCTGAATTCTAAATCAGCACGTAGCTCTTCTGGGTTCCTTGCACGTCCTGGGTGATTACCAGTTGCCTGAATACCACCACCAGAAAGTCCAGATTTGTTTTCAAATCCAACAACGTCGTCACCTTGCCAACAATGCACAGAGATCGAAATATCAGAAAGCTGTTTAATAGCCCGATCAGTATCGATACCCCAAGTCGCATAACACTCTTTTGCATCTTCATAATTCATGTTGCAGCCTCCTAACGTGTAAAAGCCTGAACGTTACCGGCATCAACGTTTAAGATGTTACCTGTCGACTTTGCAGAAGTTTCGCATGCAAAAAAATAGCAAGCCTCTGCAATATCTTCAGGGAATACGGACAACTTAAGCAAAGACCGATTTCGGTACATTTCCTCTAGGCCCTTTTTATCTACGCCATAGGTGGAAGATCGTTGTTCTAGCCACTCACCTTCCCAAATTTTGGATCCTCTTAGTACGGCATCTGGATTCACCACGTTCACTCTTATCCCAACATCTGCACCTTCTAACGCTAGGCACCGAGCCAGGTGGATTTCTGATGCTTTTGCCGTGCAGTAAGCGCTTGCATTTGGCGAAGCGGCGAGCCCATTTTTAGAGGCAACGAAGATTACAGAGCCACCCAGTTTTTGTTTCCGCATGATTTTAAATGTCTCTCTGCTACTCAGAAAGTAGCCAGTTGCCAAAATATCTATATTAGTTTGCCAAAGTTCTAGCGAGGTTTCTTCTACTGGAGCAGATGACGCAATGCCTGCGTTTGATACCAAAATATCAATACCACCAAACTCTATAGAAATTTCTGCAAGCGCTTTTGTTACAGAGTCTTCATTTGTTACATCCATAACAAAAGTCCTGACTTGATCCTTTCCAAATTTGTTAGTTAATTTTGTTTCTGCATTTTTCAGGCTATCAGAATTAATATCAGAGAGCATAACACAAGCACCCTCAGCTAAGTAGCGCTCTGCGGTAGCGACCCCTATACCACCTCCACCGCCAGTTATAAGCGCTACGCTTCCTGCTAAAGATTTTGGTTTAGGTAACCGCTGCAGTTTAGCTTCTTCTAATAGCCAATACTCTATCCCAAAAGCTTCTTGTTCGGGTAAACCCATATAGTCACTTACTGAGGATGCTTCACGCATTACATTGATGGCATTTACATAAAATTCTCCAGATATTCTTGCAGTAGCTTTGTCTTTCGCAAAGGTAATCATGCCAACTCCCGGCACCAAATAAACAACGGCATTCGGGTCACGAAGATCAGCACTATCTTTTTGCCTACATCGATCGTAGTACGCTGCATAATCCTTCCGATAATCTTCGATTTGTTTTGGGAGATTTGCTAGAACTTCTTCCAAATTACCAGAAATAGGATCAAAACTTAGCACAAGTGGTCGAATTTTAGTTCGTAGAAAGTGATCTGGGCAAGATGTACCTAAAGCTGCCAACGGTTCCATTTTATTTGAGTTCACAAATTGTAATATAGCATCATTATCATTGAAATGGCCGACCATCTGATGCTTATCAGAAACAAAACCGCGTATTTCTGGCATTAATCGTGCAGCAATAGCGCGACGATCGGCCTTTGGGAGGCTCTTATACTTTGCTCCACCAAATGGTTTGACACCTTTATTATTTTTGTCGAACCAAGCGACAGCTTTGTTTATCACATTAATTGTTGTGTCGTAGCACTTTTTTGATGTATCTGCCCATGTGAATAATCCGTGGCTTTCTAACACAACACCTACTGAATCTGGATTTTCGATGCAGAAATTTTCAAGCCACAATCCTAATTCAAAACCAGGCCTTTTCCAAGGTAGCCAGCCAATGCTGGATCCAAATATTTCACTAGTAAGGTCCTTAGAGTTTTTAGCAGCTGCAATGGCTATAATTGCGTCGGCGTGCACATGATCAACATGCTTGTGAGGAACATAAGCATGTAAAGGTGTATCTATTGAGGCAGCGCGGGGATTCAGATTAAAAGTACAGTGTGGTAGGTATTCAACCATTTCATCTTCATAATCTATTCCACGGTAAAGACTTTTCAAATCATTCAATTTTTCCATGTAAAGGCTAGCTAGTCCGTCCATTGTAATGGATCCAATATCTCCGCCAGACCCCTTCACCCATAATACTTCCACGGATTTTCCAGTAAGAGGGTCTTTTTGGATCGCTTTCGCAGAAGTATTTCCTCCTCCGTAATTAGTTACACGTTTATCTGAACCAAGAATATTGGAACGATAAAGCAGCAGCTCGGCCTGATCTTTACCGACAGCGTCTTTATCGTTCCATCGATTCTCAAGAAGTATAATTTTCTTGGCTTCTTGCATTTACCCCTCCCAAAAACGCGGACGACAACTTGAATTGTATAGCATAAAGTGAATTAGGTGCGTTTATTTGTCAATCAATAATAATCAATAATAATCATATATGCTTACTAATGATTGGAATTTATTAAAAATGATTGACAGACTCGATTAAGTTAGTGAAGCTTATTTATGAGGGGGACAAATGCACGAAAAAGAACGCCATAGAGTAATTTTGTCTGCTGTAGAAGATCGTCCAGTTGTTACGGTTATAGATGCTTGCAACTTGACGGGAGCGTCTGAAGCAACGATCAGAAGAGATATAGCGAACTTGCATATTGGAAATAAACTGCGTCGCGTAAGAGGTGGAGCAGAAGCAATTGCACCTCCACAATTCACTGGGCTTGCAGGACGAACATTTGCGGTTAATGAGACCCTCCGTATCAAAGATAAACAGGCAATAGCTCAAGCTGCTGCAGCTCTGTGTCGTGACGGTGATTCAATTATAATAAATGGTGGCACCACAACCTTTCAAATGGTGCATCCACTTGTTTCCCGACGCCTTGCAATACTTACTAACTCGTTTACTTTAGCCGAGCATTTATTGAAACATTCCAAAAATACAATTACACTATCCGGTGGAACGATTTATCGAGAACAAAATATTCTCTTATCTCCATTTGAAAATGATATAACTCGTAACTTTTATGCCAAACGTATGTTTATTGGGGCTCAAGGAATTAGCCCACTTGGGCTTGTTGAAGCTGACCCTCTGGTAATTCAAGCAGAGCAAAAGCTTATACGACAGGCTGATGAATTGGTAGTTCTGGCCGACAGTTCAAAATTTGAAAGGCGGTCAAGCCTGATAATTTGTGAACTTTCAAAAATAAATACAATTATTACAGATGATAGAATTTCAGACACAGCGGCATCTATGCTTGATGCGGCTGACGTAAATTTGATTGTAACCCGCTCGGGTGAAAATCAATATGAGGGGAAGGCAGCCTCTTAACAAGCCTTATTCTAAATAATGATGTTCCATAAAGGGAGGAAATAATGAAACGTCGAAACTTTACTAAGTTATTTGCCGGCTTAAGCGTGGCAATGAGTATGATAGGTACTTCAGCGATTGCCGGTGATATGCGTATTGCTTTAGTTGTAAAAGCACTAGGCATTGGATTTTTTGAGGCTGCAGCAGAAGGTGCTCAAGAAGCAGCTGCTGAACTGGGTGGTGTTGAAATTATTTATACTGGCCCAACAGACACTACAGCAGAGGGCCAGATCGAAGTGATTAATTCTTTAATTGCGCAGGGGGTTGACGCTATTGCGATATCTGCGAATGATCCAGATGCTTTGGTTCCATCTCTTAAAAAAGCTATGAGCCGTGGAATTACAGTAATTTCATGGGACTCTGGGGTGGCTCAAGATGGTCGTCAAATGCACTTAAACCCATCTTCTACACCGCTTATTGGTAATACAATAATTAAGCTTGCTGCCGATCACATGCCTAATGGTGGAGATGTCGCAATTTTATCAGCAACCGCCACCGCCACAAACCAGAATGCATGGATTGAAGCAGCGAAGGAAGTTTTACCAAATTATAAGGGAGTAAACTTGGTTGCTACAGTTTATGGTGATGATCTTTCAGATAAGTCTTACCGTGAAGCGCAGGGCCTAATGGCTTCTTATCCCAATTTAAAAGCTATAATTGCACCTACTACAGTCGGTATACTTGCTTCTTGTCAGGCAGTAACAGATGCTGGAAAAATTGGTGAAATTAATGTTACTGGTTTGGGGCTTCCATCAGAAATGGCTGGATGTGTAGATTCTGGAGCAACAAAGAGTTTTGCAATTTGGAACCCTATTGATCTTGGATATTCAGCTACCATGTTGGCTCATTCCATAGCCACGGGAGCTGACGCATCTTCTGGTGCTAATATTCCAATGGGTCGTATGGGATCTGTAACTCTAGATGATACAAATTCCGCAGCGATGGCTGATCCTTTTACTTACGACAGCTCTAATATCGACCAATTTAAATCGATTTTTTAAGCATAGTAATATTTGTAATTTAACATAAGCGAGGGGAGCTTTGCCCCCCTCGTATTTTATAAAGGCAGCGATAGGATTATTCGAATGAATGCAGGGAAATTCACGAATACCTTGCAAGATGAAAGCCCCAGTATTGAACTGACGGGTATTACCAAAACTTTTCCAGGGGTCCGCGCTCTATCCGAAGTATCTCTTAAGCTCTACCCGGGCAAGGTCACTGCTCTTGTTGGTGAAAATGGAGCCGGAAAGTCTACTGTAGTAAAAGTTCTTACTGGAATTTATCAGCCAGATGCTGGAGAAATACTTCTTGCAAACAAACCAGTCAAGTTTCTAACACCTCAAACTGCTGAAACTAATGGTGTAACCGCAATTCACCAAGAAACTGTACTATTTGATGAGCTATCAGTAGCTGAGAATATTTTTTTGGGCCATGAGCCGATGGGGCGATTGGGCTTAATTGATAGGGGTGTTATGTTTGCTCGCTCTGAAGAGATTTTAAATGAAATTGGAGCAAATATAGACCCTAAAGCTATTCTTAAGGATCTTGGAACAGCCAATAAGCATCTAGTAGCTATTTCAAGGGCGCTTAGTATTGATGCGCGGGTAGTTATAATGGACGAACCAACTGCAGCATTAAGTCAAAAAGAAATAGATGAGCTATATGATCTTATTGAGACCTTAAAATCTCAGGATAAAGCCATCCTCTTTATAAGTCATAAATTCAACGAAATTTTTCGTATAGCTGACTTTTATACTGTGTATCGAGATGGTCAGATGGTTGGCGAAGGTGAAATAGAGGACGTAAGCGAACCGGAGCTCGTAAAGCTTATGGTAGGACGTGATGTAAACCAAATCTTTCCTGTGAGGGAGCGCAAAATTGGTGAAAGAGTTCTCGAAGTTATAGGTTATGAACACCCAACTGAATTTTCTGAAATAGATTTCAATTTGAGGCGTGGCGAGATCCTAGGCTTCTACGGTTTAGTTGGAGCTGGGCGCTCCGAACTAATGCAAGCACTTTTTGGGATTACAAGGACCTCTGATGGATCAATTGAAATTGACGGTACTATGGCGTCTATACGGTCACCGGCTGATGCAGTTGATAATGGTATTGTATACGTTCCTGAAGATAGAGGTAGGCAAGGAGCTATTGGGGCACTTCCAATTTTTCAAAATATTACACTGCCATCACTTAAAAAGACTTCTCAAAACGGGTTCATACAACTTGCTGAGGAGTTCAAACTAGCCCGTGAGTACTCTGAACGTTTAGATTTACGTGCTGCATCATTAGATACCGATGTAGGAAACTTATCAGGTGGTAATCAGCAAAAGGTTGTTATCGCGAAATGGTTGGCGACCAGGCCCAAGGTAATTATTTTGGATGAACCGACAAAAGGTATCGACATTGGTTCAAAGGCGGCTGTTCATGAATTCATGGCTGAACTTGCTGCGCAAGGGCTTGCGGTCATAATGGTTAGTTCAGAGATCCCAGAAATTGTTGGGATGTCAGATAGGGCAATTGTAATGCGTGAGGGTCGGATTGTTGCAGAACTTAGCCAACCAGAGACAACACCAGAAAGCCTTGTAAGTTATGCAGCCGGGATTAGGGAGTACGTAACTTGAGACGTCTTCTAGCTTCTCGCGAGGCACTTCTGCTTCTGGCAATTGTCATCGTACTTGGAATTATTGCCAGCAGGTTTCCTGCCTTTATCACTCCAACTAATCTCGCATCTGTATTTAACGATACTTCTCCACTAATTCTCTTAGCGATCGGTCAGATGATTGTTATTCTGACAAAGTGTATAGATCTGTCAGTAGCAGCTAATTTAGCATTGACAGGTATGGTGGTGTCTCTCGTCAACATTACTATTCCAGATATGCCAATTATTGTAACGATGTTATTAGCCATAAGTTTTGGGACAATTCTTGGCATGTTTAATGGTGTTTTAGTCTGGAAGTTGGATATCCCTCCCATCGTAGTAACACTTGGTACAATGACAATTTTCCGTGGGATAATTTTCCTTTTAACCGAGGGTAAGTGGGTAAACAGTCATGAGATGAGCGATAAATTTAAAGCCTTTCCAAGAGCAGAAATTTTGGGAATGCCAGTTTTGAGTTGGATTGCTATTATAGTGGTTGTCTTATTTATGATTATAATGTCTCGGACTAAGTTGGGCCGCGCTTTCTATGCAGCGGGCGGTAATCCTCATGCTGCTACCTACGCCGGGATCAATGTAGGCCGTACTCAGTTTTGGGCGTTTACGATTTCGGGGGCTTTGGCGGGATTAACGGGTTATCTATGGGTTTCTCGTTTTGCAGTGGCTTATGTTGATGTTGCTGCCGGTTTTGAGTTGACGGTAGTTGCCGCTTGCGTGATCGGTGGAGTGTCAATTATGGGAGGCATAGGTACGGTACACGGTGCGCTTTTGGGAGCTCTTTTTCTGGGGATTATTGCCAACGCGTTACCGGTAGTGAACATCTCTCCATTCTGGCAGATGGCCATATCAGGCAGTGCAATTATTATAGCAGTAGTTTTGAATGCTCAGGCAAATAGAGTTAAAGGGCGCATAATATTAAAGCGTGCAGAACAAGCAACATGACCCAAAAGAACAAACTAAGTCTGCCTGATAGATTGCGATCTCCACTCGAACAAAGGTTAAAGAGTTGGGAGAGCTTATTAATGTTGGTAGCAATAACCATATTTGTAGCTAACTCTTTTGCATCTCCTTACTTTCTAAACGCCTGGAACCTATCTGATGCTACATTTAATTTTACTGAAAAAGCAATGATTGCATTTGCTATGGCCTTGTTGATCATTTCTGGTGAAATTGATCTTTCTGTAGCATCAATAATTGCACTAGCTTCGACGGCGATGGGCGCCGCGGCCCAAGTTGGGATTGGAACAGAGGGCCTAATAATAGTTGGGCTTATTGCTGGCCTGCTGTGTGGCGCTACTAATGGTGTCCTTGTAACAAGATTTGGCTTACCATCGATTGTAGTTACCATTGGCACTATGAGCCTTTTTCGCGGTATCAGTTTTATTATACTTGGTGACCAAGCTTACCGTGGATACCCCCAAGATTTTGCCTACTTTGGTCAGGGGTATTTCTGGTGGGTAATCTCTTTTGAATTTGTTTTATTTTCAATTCTCGCTGTAGTGTATGGCATAATACTGCACATGACCAATTTCGGTCGAGCTGTTTATGCCATTGGAAATAATCCTACGGGGGCTCTTTTTTCAGGTATACGCGTAAATCGCGTCAAATTTGTTTTGTTTCTTTTGACCGGTTTAATGTCTGGCGTTGCTGCAATTTGTCTGACGTCAAGACTTGGTTCGACCAGACCCTCGATTGCTTTTGGTTGGGAACTTGAAATAGTAACAATGGTGGTTTTGGGTGGTGTTAATATTTTAGGTGGTTCAGGCTCTATTCCAGGCGTAATTATTGCAGCTTTTGTTATGGGGTTAGTAACTTTTGGCCTCGGGCTTCTAAATGTACCCGGTATAGTAATGTCTATTGTAATTGGGGCTTTGTTAATCTCAGTCATTGCTTTGCCAAGACTTTGGTCGGTTTGGAGGACATAAATGGAAAAATTTGCTTTCAAAATGCATTTAAATGCAGGTTGTTTGGCAGAATATAAAAAGCGTCACATAGAAATTTGGCCGGAACTGGTGACTTTATTAAAAGATGCAGGTGTATCTGATTATTCGATACATTTAGATGAGGAAACGTATGCACTTTTCGGTGTACTGTGGCGCAAAGATGATCACAAAATGAATGAACTTCCTAATGAAGAAATAATGCAACGCTGGTGGTCTTATATGGCTGATATTATGGAAACTAATCCTAATAATGAGCCAGTTGTAGTTCCTCTTAAGACTATGTTTCATATGCCATGATATCCAAGCGTATTGCAGTTATCGATATTGGCAAAACAAACGCAAAGTTTGCTATAGTTGATACTAAAGATTTTGATGAAATAGCTGTATTTACTATGCCTAATAAGGTTAGGCAGGGTCCATATTATCCATTTTTCGACGTAGCAGCCATTTGGACGTTCCTGCTAGATAAATTAAAATACACACAAGCTAAATTTGGCATAGATGCAGTTTCAGTTACTACTCATGGTGCATCTGGAGCTTTGATTTCAGCCGATGGTCAGCTGGCTGCACCTATCCTCGATTACGAACATACAGGCCCTGAAAACATTTCAAATAAATACGACGTGCTTCGGCCTAGTTTCGCTGAAACTGGATCACCTCGATTACCAGCTGGCTTAAACTTAGGAGCCCAAATCTACTGGCAATGTTCTCTAGATTCTAGCTTGCTGGATAGGACTGCACACATTGTAACCTATCCCCAATATTGGGGATATCGATTAACTGGTATTTTGGCTTGTGATGTTTCGTCTCTCGGTTGTCATACAGATCTTTGGAACCCATTTTCGCGGAATTTTTCATCATTGACTGATAAACTCTGCATAAGGGATAAAATTGCCCCTGCAAGACAATCATCAGATATTTTAGGATCAGTTTTACCAGAAATTACAAAGTTCACAGGCATTCCTAGCAATACGCCCGTTTACTGCGGTATACACGACTCCAATGCTTCGCTGATACCCCATTTACTAGGAGGCCACCCTCCTTTCTCTGTAGTTTCGACTGGAACCTGGGTCATTGCAATGACAATAGGGGGTAGAAGTATTAGTCTTGATCCCCAACGAGATACGCTAGTAAACGTAGATGCCTTTAATAACCCAGTACCTTCGGCTCGATTTATGGGTGGCAGAGAATTTGAGCTACTTCTTGGTGGTATTGAAGATACATCTATCGACTATCAGACCCTGAGAGAGGTAGCAAAAGAAGGCCCAATGCTAATGCCATCTGTCGTGACTGAAAGTGGTCCCTTTCAAGGAAGGCAACATGTGTGGATTGGTGATGAGCCTCTTTATGGTGAACCACAGAGGATGGCAGCGATTAGTTACTATTTGGCGATGATAAGCTCTCAATGTCTTTCGCTTACTGGCCACGACGGTCCAATTGTTGTTGAAGGCCCTTTTGCCAGGAACAGGGGCTATTGTATAATGCTGGCCGCAGCAATGCAGTGTAAAGTATATGCTGCAAGCAGCACAACCGGTACCAGCACAGGGGCAGCAATGTTGACGATCGAAACTGATACAAAGTTAGCGACCCCAATTTCTGAGGAGTTTACATATGAAGAGAGTGATATTTTTTTTAGATACGCGCAGCGCTGGTATACTGCTTTGGAAGATTAAGGTTATTCCTGATGGTTTCTGAAAGATCAAAAGTAATTCCCAAAACTAAAATTTCTGATGATCTAAATGGACTGTTGCTATATTCTAAAGAGCTTGGTTTGGACAGAATGCAGATACAAGCGGCAGGTGGTAATACGTCGATCAAAGTTGGAGATACGTTGTGGGTAAAAGCGTCAGGAAAATGGTTATCTAAAGCTGATGAAGAAGGCTTTATGGTGCAGATGAGCATTTCTAGAATAAATAGAGCTATTGAGCTCTCAAGTTGTACCGATGAAGATATTATTGAATGTGTCATTCCCTCTAGCTTACTTATTGGTCTTCGCCCTTCTGTGGAGGCACCAATGCATGCAGTCTTAGATTTTAAATACGTTGTCCATACACATGATCTTAAAGTTATTGCTCTTACCCTTAGTGATCAGCTTTTCCCCAAATTGGAGCTAGCCCTTGAGGGTTTAGACTGGAAATTTGTACCTTATATAAAACCTGGCATTGATCTTTGCAGACAGCTGCAATCGTTAAAAGATAAAAGTGACAAAATATTTATACTTGAAAATCATGGTTTGGTTGTCTGCAGCGATGATTTAAGTCACTTACGGTCAACTATGAAAGATATAGGAAGGCGCTTAGACTCGCAGCTGGAAAGCTATCATGAAAAGCCTAGGGATTTGAGAAGGAGAAAAGTTAATATTGAGGGTACCGGGTACACCCTATGTGAGGATAATAATATCAATGAGCTTGCCTTACAACGTACTTGGAGAGAACGGCTTTCGAAAGGTATGTCCCTGCCAGATTGCGTTGTTTTTTTAGGGCCTAGAGTTCCTGTAGTTGATCCAGATGAAATAGGTTTACGTGAAAAACTTATTAAGTTATCGAGTTCTAATCTACCGTTAAATTCCTGCATCTGTTTAGTTGATAACGGTATAATCATTCGAGACGATGCACTAAAGGGTACTACAGAGATGATACGCTGTATGTATGATTTAATGTCGATGCTTTCTGATGATATAGATATTAATTATTTTACTGACGATATAATTCAGAGCCTTCTTAGTTGGGACGCAGAAAAATATCGTCAACAACAAAATATTTTTTAGTAATGAAAGTTTCTAGGTCAGATCGTAATATAGTAGTGCTCGATATCGGGAAAACTCATGCCAAAGTAATTTTGTTCAATATTTTAACTTTAAAAGAGACACTAATCTTTAAGAGAAAAAATTTAATTATAAATGAGCCGCCTTACCCCCATTTTGATGTGGAAGCTTTAAAGAGTTTTATTATTAAATCATTGAACGAAATAACCAAAAGTTACTCAGTAGAGTCAGTTTTTACTTCCACACATGGTGCTTGTGCTGCTTTTATATCTAATGAAGAGCTCGTACTTCCCGTTCTGGATTATGAATTTGAGGGGCCCGACAAAGTGCGAACTGATTATGATAAAATCCGTCCAGAATTTAGTCAAACTGGTTCACCTAGAATGGATGCTGGTCTAAATCTTGGAGCACAAATTTTTTGGTTAAATAAAACCTTCCCCGGTAAATTTACAGAAGTGGAACAGATACTATTTTGGCCTCAGTATTGGAGCTATTGGTTGTCGGGAGTTGCATGTTCTGAGATAAGTTATGCCAGCTCACATTCAGATCTTTGGGATATTTCCAAAAATAATTTCATAGACCTTGAGATATATGGGCTTAGTTCAAAAGTGAGTTTTCCACCACTAAAAAAAGCATGGGAGCAAATTGGTGGACTAAGAAAAGAGCTTTCCTATCAGACAGGATTACCTGCTGGAACACCAATCCTTTGCGGGGCACATGACTCAAGTGTGACGTTAGCTACCCCATGTTTAAAAAGAACGCTACCATGCACCATGCTGTCTTCAGGAACATGGATAACACTTTTTTCGCTAGGTATTAGCAATTTTAATTTTAAGGAACAAACCGGCTTGATGCTTACCAATGATTGTTTTGGTAATTTGGTTCCGAACTTTCGCTTTCCTGCAGGAAAAATTTATCAAGATGTATTGGAAAAAGAGCGAACTGCCGAAGATGATTTTTCCCTGATGGATTGGTCTTCAATACGCCTTGTTGATTATGCCAGTGCTCAAAAAGCAAAATTCATAAATTCTTTGTCCTCCAAAGA
>ERZ802819.718-NODE-718-length-21666-cov-9.84846_pt1 | contig 21666 bp, 18 predicted proteins | sample MGYA00345647_ERZ802819 | MGnify/ENA primary metagenome ERZ802819 (study PRJEB30503, sample SAMEA104212355) | marine metagenome | biome: Westerlies Biome; feature: [SRF] surface water layer (ENVO:00010504) within the epipelagic zone...; material: water...
GACACGGGGCAGGATGAGAAGAACAGCACGTCGAAACGGATCGTCGCCGTGGGCCATGAAGCAGCCGATCAACGGAACACCTGAGAGGCAGCCCAGCCGTAAAAACGACTCAGCGCAGCGATGGCAGCCGCTGACAGGCTCACCATCAGAATCACTGCGATCGACTCACTGAACAACTGCTGCCGGCTAGGCCAGACAACAAGCTTCAGCTCCTCGTAGGTCGCAGGAAAAAATCCACCTTTCTTTTCCGGCTGATCAGAGCCGGATGGAACCGGTGACTTGGCTGCTGCAGTGTCCTCGGAGGTTGGCGTTGTCACGGAGTCGCTGGGCACGGTGTCGTTGGGCCAGTGCTGACGCAGGCTCAGACGGCACGTGGCAGCAAACAAAGATCCTACCGGACGCCTTTAAAGCTCATCCCGGCTCGAAACGGAAAGGATCAGCAAGAGAGGTTCCCGCCAGCACATGCACAACTTGCGCACCATTAAAACGGTCCCCTAGCAGTTCCGTCGCAAGGGGATTTTCCAACCGGCGACGGAGCACGCGGCGCAGAGGCCTGGCACCGTATTCAGGCTCGTAGCCGAGGGTCACGAGACCATCGATCACCGCGTCATCCACCTGCAGGTCCAGTCCCTGCTCCCTAAGAAGACTGGATAGATCCGCCAATTGCAGACGCACGATCCGGCTGAGATCCTGCTGATCAAGCGGTCGAAACCGAATCACCTCATCGATGCGGTTGAGAAATTCAGGCCGGAAGTGGCTGCTGAGCGCTTCATCCACCGCTGCATCCAATGACGGGGATGCGTCCTGAGCCTCTGAATCCCGACCCGAGCGCGCAGCCTCGAGGATGGCCCGACTGGCGAGATTGCTGGTCATCACCACCACCGTGTGGCGGAAATCAACGGTCCGTCCCTGGGAATCACTGAGCCGGCCGTCATCCAGCACCTGCAGGAGCACATTGAAGACATCCGGATGGGCCTTCTCCACTTCATCAAGCAGCAGTAAGGCATAAGGGCGACGCCGCACGGCCTCCGTGAGTTGACCACCCTCCTCGTATCCCACATAGCCAGGAGGGGCACCGAGCAAGCGGGCCACGGCGTTGCGCTCCATGAATTCACTCATGTCGAGACGCACCATCGCCTCCTCCTCATCAAAGAGTTGACCCGACAGGGCCTTCGCCAGTTCGGTCTTGCCTACACCGGTCGGCCCCAGGAAAAGGAAGGACCCCACCGGCCGGCGCCGATCCTTCATCCCGGCACGAGCCCTGCGGATCGCAGCAGCCACAGCCTGCACCGCCTCCGGTTGCCCGATCACCCGCTCCTGCAGACGCTGATCCAGCTCCAGCAGTTTCTGGCGCTCACCAGCCAGCAGTCGCTGGACCGGGATCCCGGTCCAGCGGGCCACCACATCGGCAATGTCCGCGGCTTCCACCTGTTCCCGCAGCAGGGCGGTGCCGGTGGCCTGAGCATCACTGAGGGACTGCTCGAGGTCATTGCGGCGCTGCTGGAGTCGATGCAGCTGGTCGTATTGAAGACGGGCAGCCTCTTCCAGATCTCCCTGGCGCTCGGCCTCGGCGATGGCATGGCGCAGATCCTCATCTTCTTGCAGCAGCTGGCGCAGCTCTTCCAGCTGCCCCCGTTCGGCCTGCCAACGCTCTCGTAAGCGGGACAAATGCGTTGTGGCCTCCAGTCGTTGACGCTGCAGTTGAACGCGTTCGGCCTCAGGGGCCTGTTCTGCGGCAAGCACCGACAACTCCAGCCGCCGCAGCTCCATCTCGGCGTCCTCCACCACCTGAGGCTTGGAGGTCACATCCATCTTGAGCTGCGCAGCCGCCTCATCGATCAGATCGATCGCCTTGTCGGGCAGACAGCGATCGCTGATGTAACGGTCGGCCAGCCGAGCAGCTGCTGTCACCGCGTCATCCGTGATCGTGACGCCGTGGTGCAGCTCATAGCGCTCCTTCACCCCCCGGAGAATCTCGATGCTGTGATCAATGGAAGGCTCCGCGATGGGCACCTGTTGAAAACGCCTGTTCAATGCAGGGTCTTTCTCAACGGTGCGCCGATAATCCTCAGGGGTCGTGGCGGCAATACAGCGCAGATCACCCCGCGCCAGCGCAGGCTTGAGAAGGCTGCCGGCATCTGCACTGTTGCGGTCACTGTTGACCACCGTGTGCAGTTCATCAATAAACAGCACCACTCCCGCTTCCGGATCACTGACCTCCTGCAACACCTCACGCAGGCGCTCCTCAAATTGACCACGGAACTTGGCACCGGCGATCAGCGCCCCAGAATCGAGGGCCACAAGCCGCAGACCCTGAAGCGATTCAGGCACCTCACCAGCCACCATGCGCTGAGCCAACAATTCGGCAATCGCCGTTTTTCCCACACCCGGAGCACCGATCAGCACAGGGTTGTTCTTGCCGCGGCGAGACAGCACCTTGATCAAGCTGCGGATCTCGGCATCCCGGCCCACCACTGGATCCAGCTGGCCGTCGGCAGCTTCCGCTGTGAGATCCCGGCCGAACCGCTCAAGGGCTGTTGCCTCAGCGGCAGAGACCGGCTCAGGCATGGCTTCGGTCGTCTGGGCAGAGGCTGGCAACGGTGCAGGAGCAGGCGGCGGCACAGGAGGGGAGGGAACCTGAGATGACGACACCTTTGAAGGGGATTGGATCTTCACTGGGCCAGGGTCCGGGGCCCTGCGCAGCTCAACCTCCAGACGATCCGGCGTCAGTCCGAAACGGGAGAAAAGATCTTCACCAATTCGCGGATCACGACCGATCGCAATCATCAAGTGGGACAGATCAATCAGGCGAGAGCCCCAAAGCCCCCGCACACGATCCGCTGACTCCAACAACCGTTCGAGATCTTCCCCGATAAACAGATCCTGGCCCCGGGCGGTGGGTTGCTCGGCGAGAAAGGATTCGAGCTGATCAAGAAGACGATCGCAGGGAAGAGAAAGGCCATCCACCTCAGCCTGATAACGAGGATCGACGAACAGCACTTGGAGCAGATGCTCCACATCGAGGTCTCCGTGGCGCCAACGCCTCGCCACATCCTGAGAGCTGAGCAACAGATCCCAGGCCTGATCGCTGAAACGTTCAGGCTCGGCAGTCAGGCTGGCTGGAGGCTGGGGGTTGCCTTCGAATGCAGAAGTCATCAAGCGGTGGCTCAGGCAGACGTGGAACGGGACGACAGCTCAATCAGCTCGATCTTGTATCCATCGGGATCTTCCACGAAGGCGATCACGGTGCTGCCGTGCTTCATCGGGCCTGGTTCGCGAACGACACGACCACCCTGGCCCGCAATCCCCGCACAGGTTGCCTGGATGTCGTCCACGCCCAAGGCGATATGTCCATAGCCACTGCCGAGGTCGTACTCGGCTGTATCCCAATTGTGGGTGAGCTCAAGGACCGTGGACTCCGACTCATCCCCATAACCGACGAAAGCAAGAGTGAAGCGGCCGCCGGGATAGTCCTTGCGCCTCAGCAACCGCATGCCCAAAACGTCGGTGTAAAAGGCCAGAGAACGCTCGAGATCGCCCACCCGGAGCATGGTGTGCAGCATGCGCATCGACAGGTTTAGCGGCTCCTCACCAGCATGGTGCATTGCCTTGGTTGGCGGAAGCGCGTGCAGGGACGCTTGCCTTTCGTGCCGGAGGGCACAGTTGCAGTGAGCAGGGCGCCCCATAGGATCCCCCCCAGTCTTCGATTCACCGCACGTGTTCGATTCCCTCGACCTCGTCATCGATACCATCGTGGCCCGTGAGGTGCTCGACTCCCGCGGCAACCCAACCGTGGAGGCGGAAGTTCTCCTGGAGGGCGGTGCCAGCGGCAGGGCGATCGTGCCCAGCGGTGCCAGCACAGGGGCCCATGAAGCCCATGAACTGCGCGATGGCGGCGATCGCTACATGGGCAAGGGCGTCATTCAGGCCGTGAACCACATTGAAGAGCGCATCGCTCCGGCGCTCTGCGGCCTCTCAGCACTGGACCAGGCCGCCGTGGACGCCGCCATGCTGGAACTCGATGGCAGCGACAACAAGTCGTCCCTGGGTGCCAACGCCATCCTTGCGGTGAGTATGGCCAATGCCCGCGCTGCAGCCAACGGTCTGGGACTGCCCCTCTACCGCTATCTGGGCGGTCCGATGGCCACCCTGCTTCCCGTTCCCCTGATGAATGTGATCAACGGGGGCGCTCACGCAGCCAACAGCCTGGACTTCCAGGAATTCATGCTGGTTCCCCATGGTGCCCCCAGTTTCCGCGAAGCCCTGCGTATGGGAACCGAGGTGTTCCATACCCTCAAGGGACTGCTCAATGACAAGGGAATGAGCACCTCGGTGGGAGATGAAGGCGGTTTTGCTCCAGACCTGGGCAACGTGGAAGCCGGTGAAATCCTCGTCGAGGCCAGCGAGAGAGCCGGTTACAAACCTGGAGAGCAGATCTCCCTGGCTCTGGATGTGGCCAGCACCGAGTTCTTCGCCGATGGGCGCTACGCCTTTGATGGCGGAAGCTTCAACAGCGAGGAGATGGTGGGTCAGCTGGAGCAGCTTGTTGAAAAGTTCCCGATCGTGTCGATCGAAGATGGCCTTGCTGAAGACGACTGGGAGGGCTGGAAACTGCTTACCGAGCGCCTCGGCGCCAAGGTGCAGTTGGTGGGGGACGATCTGTTCGTGACCAACACCAAACGACTGCAACAGGGCATCGACAGCAGCACCGCCAATTCGATCCTGATCAAAGTGAACCAAATCGGATCACTCACCGAAACCCTGCAAGCGATCGATCTCGCCGGCCGCTCGGGTTACACAAGTGTGATCAGTCATCGCAGTGGCGAAACGGAAGACACCACCATCGCCGATCTGTCTGTTGCCACCCGCGCCGGTCAGATCAAGACGGGCTCCCTCAGCCGCAGTGAGCGAGTGGCCAAATACAACCAGCTCCTGCGCATTGAAGACGAACTGGGCAGTCAGGCCGTGTATGCCGGTGCCGTTGGTCAGGGGCCACGCGGAAAGGCCTGAGTCGCTGATGAAGCCTGTCTTCAGCGCTGGGCTGAGGACAGGCTCTCGAGCCGAGCGTCCTTGCGTAACTTCACCTGAAGTTTCAGCCAACCCATGCCAACGGGAACGGCTGCACCCAGAGGCAGCAATGCCCACAAGGGCCGAGAACTTGCTCCCATCAATGCAGCGGCCACGGCCAACCCTCCAAGCAGAACTGACTGACCGATGGAGTGTTGAGCCGTCACCATGCGACGGAACTGCCTGTCGGACTCCCCCATGCGGATCTGCAGTTGCAGATCGCCCTGCTCCAGACGCTCAAGGCTTTCATCCAGGCGCCGAGGAATCCCCACAGCGCGGGAACTCAACGCCCCCACCTGACGGCCGAGCTCATTGAACAGATCATTGGAACCGGATCCACTGGATGTCATCAGGGGCAGTAGATAGGGCTTGGCAATCCCCACCAAACTAAAGCCGGGATCGAGGCTGCGGCCCACGCCTTCAAACGTGGAGAGTGCGCGCATCACGAAGATCATTTCCACTGGCAACCGGAAAGGTTGGCCATACACCAATTCGTAGAGATCACCGGACAGCTTGTCGATCACGTTGGAGCTGAACGGAGGGGTGAGTGCATCACGCAGCATCAGACGCACCAGGCGACGGACCGGTCCCACATCCACATCTCCGGCGATCACTCCCGCCGCCTGCATCTCCTCCACGAGAGCTGCAGCGTCCCTCGACGCCGCAGCCCGAACCATCGCTCCCAGCCTCTGGCGCAGACGCTCAGACAGTTGGCCCATCATCCCGAAGTCGTAATAGATCAGTGCCCCATCGGCGGCTACGGCGAGATTGCCGGGGTGGGGATCGGCGTGGAAAAAGCCATAGCGCACCAGTTGCTGGAGGTAACTGGCCGCTCCGATCTCCGCGACCTCTCCAGGATCGATTCCGGCCTGAATCAGGGCGGGACGATCATTGACCTTGATTCCAGGCAAGTAATCCAGACAGAGCACTCGGCGTGTGCTCAACTCCCAGATGACCCCTGGAACTCGGATGCGGGGCTCATCGAGAAACTGCTGGCGGAAACGTGCAGCGTGCTGCGCCTCCAGGCGGAAATCCAGCTCTCTCAGAAGAACACGACGGCACTCCTGGGCAATCGCCACCCAATCTCGACCTCGCCCCCACTGGGGATGGCGCTGAAGCACCGCCGCAACCTGCTGCATCACCTCCAGATCGAGACGAAACACCGATTCCAAGCCCGGTCGCTGAATCTTGAGCACCACCTGCCTGCCGCTGCGCAAGCTGGCGCGGTGCACCTGGGCCAGGGAGGCAGCCCCAAGCGGCTCCTCATCAAGGTCGATGATCTCGGCGCAACGGGCACCCAGTTCTTCTTCCAACAAGGACTGTGCCTGGTCAAAGGGGAAAGCCGGAACCTTGTCCTGAAGATCAGCCAGCTCGGCCACCCAACCCGCTGGAAGCACATCCGGGCGGGCCGACAGCAACTGTCCAAGCTTGATGAACGCAGAGCCCAGATCCAGCAGTTCCCTCGTCAGCCAACGGGCCCGTCGCTGCTGACGCTGTTCCCTGCGCTCCGGGGTGATCCCACCGGCATAGGTCCAGCTCTGACCATCCCACCAAAGAAGCGCAAGCAGCTTCACCACAGCACGCCAGATGCGCAAAGCGCGGATGGCGCGACGCCATGGAGCCATTAACGACACCAGACGGCTCAAGTGTGCTCCTCCAAGCGGTTGTCGAGGTCCGCCACCTTGGCCCTTAAGCGATCAATCCGGTCTTGCAAAGAGTCGTCAGGAGCATCCTCTTCAGGCGAGGGGGCCTGGGATGACGGCGGAGCATTCTCGTTCTGCAAACGCTCGGCCTCAGCCTTCACCTCTTCCTGAAATAAGTCCCATTCCTGGCGGATTCGTTCAGGAGCATCCTGAACCGCAACAGCGACGCCAGCGGCGGCATCCGCCACTCCTTCTCCGACCCGTGCAACCAGTCGGTTGATGGTTGCTCGCAGCAAGGCATCAGGAGGAGTCATCACGATTAGCCGATGTGCAAACTGTGGCAGATCGAAACGCTATCGGGGAGGTCGATCTAAGGACTGAGTGGGGCTACTGGTGGCGGAGGGAACGCCTGGACATCACTGGTCAACGGTTCCATGAACTCAGGTTCAGCGATGGGCTCCTCAGCGGCATCGATGTTGAGATCAGGGTTGAAGTCAGGAACGTCCAGAGGCGACTCCCTTTCCCCGTCGAAGAACGGTTGAAGATCTGGAGCCAAGGTCGTTTCAGCTGGCTGCTGGAGCTCCTGATCGAGCGCTGGACGTTCCAGGGCAGGGGCTGCAACAGGAGTCGCCGTCCACGCGGGCTCAGCCAAAACAGGCTCGATCAGAGCAGTCTGCTGCTCGGCGTCCCGACGCTCAGCCTCGGCAGCGATCGCCTCAGCCTCCTCCATGGCCTGCTTGAGCTTGCGCTCTTCAGCTTCAACGGCTTCAAGCGCCGCGACATCTCCCATCAGCGCCTGGTCCTCACCGTGGCGACGCCTCAAAGCCTCGAGCGCCTCACCAGGAAAGGCCTGCTGGCTAAATGCTTCCTGCTGGGGCTGCTGCAGGGCGGCCCGCATCAGAACAACGCGTTGGGTGATGCCATATCCCAAAGCAAAACAAGCCCCGGCTACCAAAGGGCCAACCCAGAATCTCGGTCGCTTGGGGGGTTGCTGCTCAGAGGTGGAGGAAGCCATCACCGGAACTTATGAGGATCAACACCGCACCAGACGGTGGGTCCCATCCTCGCCCCTGATGGCAAGGGGCGCATCCATGCAGTGCACTCAAGTGGTGTAATCGGCGTTGATGCGCACATATTGATCCGATAAGTCACATCCCCAGGCCGTTCCTTCACCGGCCCCTGAACCAACGGCAAGCCGAATCTGAACCGAGTCCTCCACCAGGTAACGGCCATACGCCCGCTCACTGAGATAGGCCGATGCGGCGGCACGGTCAAACGCCAGGGGTTGGCCCGCCGCCATGAGCTGATGCGGCCCGATCCAAAGGGCGACGGCATCGGCATCGAACACCACTCCGGACCGGCCGGCTGCTGCAACAATCCGCCCCCAGTTGGGGTCGCGGCCATGAACGGCCGTCTTCACCAATGAGGAGCTGCAGATCGTGCGCGCAATCTTGAGTGCTCCGGCTTCGGTGGACGCTCCCTCCACCTGAACCTCGATCAGACAGGTGGCGCCTTCCCCATCCCGGGCAATCGCTCTGGCGAGATGCTGCGCCACCAGGGTCAGACCTTCCTCGAGCTTGGCGTGACACGACGGCGCCACGGGGTCTCCAGCGGCGAAGGCCAGCACAGTGTCATTGGTACTGGTGTCTCCGTCGACGGTGATGGCGTTGAAGGAGCGTTCAACCGCCCGCCGCACCATGGCTTGCCACTCCGGGGGAGGCACCGCCGCATCGCAACAAATGAACCCGAGCATGGTGGCCATGTCGGGATGGATCATGCCGGAACCTTTGGCCATGCCACCAATCCGCACCGAGCGGCCATCCAGCTCCGCTTCAAAAGCGATCTCTTTCTCCACTAGGTCCGTGGTGAGGATGGCTTTGGCAGCAGCAGCTCCACCCTCAGCATTCAACGCTTCCACCAAAGGGTCCAGACCACCCAGCAACACCTCCATCGGGATCGGCACACCGATCACCCCGGTGGAGCAGATCAGCACAGCCTCACCATTCAGACCCAGGCGGTCCGCCAGCGCCTGGGTGGCGCGCTGGCTGTCGATCAGACCCCGATCGCCCGTACAGGCATTGGCCTGGCCGGAATTGATCAGCACCGCCCTCGCCTGACCGCCCCCTTCACGCAGCCGGTCGTCGCAAAGATCCACACAGGCGGCACGCACCACCGATCGGGTGAAAGCCCCAGCGCAGGCAGCGCCTTCGGGGGCCAGCACCAAGGCGAGATCAGGCTTTGCAGAAGCCTTCAGTCCAGCAGTGATCCCTGAGGCCCTGAATCCCTTTGGCGCAGTAATTCCCCCTGCCACCGGCAACCAGTCGGATGAAACCCTTGGAGCGGCATCAACCACGGATCTACGCGAGACACTGAAGGCATCCTGCCGCCGCACCATGCCCAGCCAACGCCGCATTGGTCTCACCGGCGGCATTGCATCCGGCAAAAGCAGCGTGGGGCGCTGGTTGAGCGACCACGGCATCCCTGTGCTGGATGCCGATCGCTATGCCCGGGATGCTCTGGCCCCGGGCAGTGCAGGCTGCAGGGCTGTCCTGGAGCGTTATGGCACCGCTGTCGCCTCCAATGCGGCCCAAGCCGACAAGGTGGAGCTGAACCGACAGGCTCTCGCCGAGATCGTGTTCTCCGATTCGGTGGAACGTCGATGGCTGGAAGAACTGGTCCATCCCCTGGTCCGGCAGGTTTTCGACGCTGCCTTGAATGAGCTGGAGCGAACGCCGACGGTCGTGCTGATGATTCCTCTGCTCTATGAATCCGGGCTGGAAAACCTCTGCACAGAAGTGTGGGTTGTGTACTGCAGTCCGGAACAGCAACAGCAACGGCTGATCCAGAGGAACGGGCTGTCGGCTCAGCAGGCCGACCAACGCATCGAGGCGCAATGGCCCCTGGCGCGCAAATGCCTGCTGGCGGATCAGATCATCGACAACAGCGGCGAGCCGGATGCCTGGCAAGCCCAGGTTCTGGGCTTGCTGTGAGCACAATCACACCACCTCGGGATCAAGGACACGGGCTGCAGAACGCGAGCTGAGGACAGTGCATGCATCACCGGGAGCGACAGCAACCCGGCCCTCCTCAAACGCTCAAACCCATGAAATTCGCCCAAGCCTCCATCGCCCTTAGCCTCACTGCCGCAGCAGGCCTCAGCGGCTTCACCGCGCTCACAGCCACTCCGGCTGAAGCCACCACACGCTGTACAGGCGGCACCCTGCTTGGCCGCTACGCCCTGAAATCCAATCTGAACAACAAGTACATCCGTGCCGGCATCGGATCCGATGCAGCGGTCGGTGCCACCAGCAGCCGCATCGGTGGCAACAAAAGCTGGGAAACCTTTGACATCTACGACCTCGGCAATCGCAATGGATTGAATGGTGGAACCTATGCGCTGCGCAGCACGCAGGACCCCAATCGCTGGGTAAGCGTTGCCAGTAACAAGACGCTCCAACTGAAGAGGGGCTGCACCACCAACAGCCGCAACCGCCTGTTCATGGCCAACAAAGTTGGTAACACCCTGCAGCTGCAATCGCTGTCCAACAGGCAGTGGGTCATTCAACGATCCAACAACATGCTGCAGGCCAATGCACCCACCGCTGGAGGCAATGTGCCCAAGGCATTGCAGTACCGAATGATCCGTGTAAGCGCTGGATCAGGCTCCGGATCCAACAGCACTCCGCCATCCAATCAGCAGCAGGTCAACCTCAATGGCTGGCTCAAAGGCAACAACAAAGGTGTCTATTCCGCTCAGCGCAGCGGCAACAACTTCCAAATGAAAGGCTTCCTCAATAGCAAACCCTTCAACCTGATCACCGGCACCATCCAGGGAAACATCATCAACGCTTCCTGGAAGAACTTCTGCAACAACAGCACCGGCAGCCTCAAGCTGCGCATTGATCGCAATCGACTCGTCAAAGTTGGCGGCAACCCTGGCTTCAACACCTCCTGGACACCAACACAAAAGCCCGCATCCATTAGCAGCCGACCCGACTGCAACGATGCGCGCAACCTCAACGGAACCTGGCGTGGCAACAACGGCGGAACGTATGTGGTTCGCCAGACAGGGTCAATCGTCTCCTGGAGCGGCCGAGGAGGCAATTTCAAAAACATCTTCATCGGTCAGCGCCAAGGCAACACTGTGAGTGGCCTCTGGCAGGACACCGCCAGCAGTCAAACCCAGAACTCCGGTCGTCTCACGTTCAAGGTCGTCAACGGATCAAGGCTGGTCCGAGTTAGCCACACAGGCTCCCTCGGCAACAGCAGCTGGACCCGCTGATCAACCCGGCCTGCTCACTTCATCCAGGATCCCAAGCAGCCCCCGCTCTGAGGGGGCTTTCTCATGGTGGAAAGCTCTCCCCGATCTCGTCCTTGATCCGGAGGCTCTGCGCCAGCACCAGAGACAACGTAAACAGGCAACGATGATGCCAATCTCCAACCCTTTCTCCTCATGGGGACCTTTCACCAAGAGCTGAAGCTTTGCTCTTGGTGAGCCGCACCTGCTGATTCTCAATCAGCAGTAGACGCCAGCACTTATGCATGCTTCGAGCGCAGCACCGTTGAAGAAGTCGCCATCAGTGAGATCGAAATGAGATCGAAATCAGCACCCCCACTTCTCTATCAACATCGTCTTCCCAGCCGGCCGCTCAGTAGTGGAACCCCGGCAAAACTGATGGAATCAAGCCCCTTTGAGCTTCTGACTGAGGATCTGATTGGCCAATTTGGGATCAGCCTTGCCTCCGGTTTTCTTCATCAGCTGGCCAACGAAGAAGCCCTGCAGCTTGGTCTTGCCGCCGCGGAACGCCTCCACCTCATCGGGATGGGCCGCAAGTAACTCCTCCACGATGGTGGTGATCGCGGCAGGGTCACTGATCATTCCCAGACCGCGCTCATCCACGATCGCCCTGGGAGAGCCACCCTTCTCCAGCAGTTCGGGCAGGATCTCCTTGGCGATCTTGCCGCTGATCTTGCCACCATCGATCAGCTGCACCATTTCGGCGAGTTGTTCCGGACGGAAGGGAAGTTCGCTGAAGCGAAGACGGTTGCCATTCACATAGGCAGCGATGTCGCCCGTGATCCAATTGGACGCAAGCTTGGCGTCGGCACCCGCCGCCACCACAGCCTCGAAGTAGTCGGCCATCGCCTTCTCATCGGTGAGCACCCGAGCGTCGTATTGGGACAGCCCAAGGGTTTCGGCATAGCGGTGGCGCTTGGCTGCCGGCAGCTCCGGCAACTCAGCCCGCCAGGACTCCCGCTGATCAGCACTGACCTCGATCGGCCCGAGATCCGGATCTGGGAAATAGCGGTAATCACTGGCCCCCTCCTTGCTGCGCATGCTCTTGGTGAGCTGCTTGCTCTCATCCCAGAGCCGCGTTTCTTGAACGATGGGCTCACCGGTTTCATAGGCCTTGATCTGGCGCTGGATTTCGTACTCGCAGGCCTTCTGAATGGCCGAGAACGAATTCATGTTCTTGATCTCCACCTTGGTTCCGAAAGGCGCCTCCGGCCCCCGGCGCACGGAGATATTCACATCGCAACGCAGGGAGCCCTCCTGCATGTTGCCGTCGCTCACACCGAGATAGCGCATGATCCGACGGATCTCCGAGGCGTACTCCGCCGCTTCACGGCCCGTGCGCAGATCCGGCTTGCTCACAATCTCCGCAAGCGCGACACCGGCGCGGTTGTAGTCCACCAACGAATGGGTGGAGCCAGCCAAACGATCACTGCCGGCATGCACAAGCTTGCCGGCGTCCTCCTCCATATGAAGCCGCTCGATCCCGATTGTTTTCAGGTAGGTGTCCTTGCCCTTCTCGGCCACCTCCACTTCGATCCAGCCTTCCTCTGCGATCGGTTCGTCGTACTGGGAGATCTGATAATTCTTGGGAAGGTCAGGGTAGAAATATTGTTTGCGGTCGAACTTGCTGTGCTCGGCAATGTTCAGATTGAGTGCCATCGCCGCCTTGACGGCGTACTCCAGCACCTTCTGATTGAGAACGGGAAGCGTTCCTGGCAGCCCGCACACCACAGGGTCGATGTGCGTGTTGGGGTCATCCCCGAACGCCGTGGATGCAGCCGTGAAAATTTTGCTGTTGGTGCCCAGCTGAACGTGGGTCTCGAGACCGATCACCGCTTCCCAGGCCTGGTCTGTTGCTGCAGGTGCCGCCATCCGCTGTGTGGAACGTTCAGAGCAGAGCAATCCTATGGAAAGACCGCGAACCGCAGCCCCCATCAGCCATGACCGCCTTACGCCCTCCCGCCGCTGACGCCGCGTTGATCCTTGGCGGTGGATTGATGGGCCTGGCCATCGCCCATCAGCTGGCCCGGCGGGACCATCCGGTGTGCGTGATCAGCCGGCGGCGCGGAGAGGCCGCAGGGTTCGTGGCAGCAGGCATGCTGGCTCCCCACGCTGAAGGCCTGAGCGGTGACCAGCTGCGATTCGGTCAACTGAGCCTGGAGCGGGTGCCGAGCTGGGTCGCCCAGATCGAGGCCGACAGCGGCCTGCCCTGCGGACTGCGCTCCACAGGGATTGTGGTGCCTTTCACCAGCAGCGAAGACCGGGATCGCTACCCCACAGCACGCTTTGGAACAGCCCTGAACCGCCGGCAACTGGAGCGGGAAGTGCCGGGCATCGCCACAACCTGGCAGGCCGGCCTGCTGTTCGAGCAAGACGGCCAGATCGACAACCGCCGCCAGTTGATGCGCTCCCTGGAAAGCGCCTGCGTGGAACGGGGGGTGCAATTTCTGGAGGGCGTGGAAGTGCTGGAGCTGCTTCAGAACGGCGACAAACACATTGGGGCACGCATCCGTAACGCAGAAGGAACGATTTCGGAACGCAATAGTGCCATAGCAGTGCTTTGCTCCGGGGCCTGGAGCAGCCGGCTCCTGCCTCAGCTGCCGATTTTCCCGGTAAAAGGGCAGATGCTGTCCCTCCAGGCTCCCCGGGGCGCTCTCAAACGCGTGATCTTCGGACCCGGCACTTACCTGGTGCCGAGGGAAGACGGTCTGGTGGTGGTGGGCGCCACATCGGAGCGGGAGGCCGGTTTCGCAGAGGGCCTCACTCCCCAAGGGCAAAGCATCCTCAAGCAGGGCATTGCCTCCTTGCTCCCGGAAGCCTCGGGCTGGCCCCCGATGGAACGCTGGTGGGGATTCCGGCCCTGCACACCGGATGAGGGGCCATTGCTTGGAAAGGGTCCCCTTCCTGGACTTTGGCTGGCCTGCGGCCATCACCGCAACGGGGTGCTGATGGCTGCAGCCACAGCTGAGGCGATCGCGGACTGCGTGAGCCAAGGCCGTGCCCGCGATGATCTGGACCTCTTGCTGCCCTGTTTCCAATGGCAGCGGTTTGACTCTGGCGTCAGCTGAGTCCACCCACCAGGGGCCACCAGCGGGTGCTGGCGATCACCTGATCCGGAGGCAAACCCTCACAGCGGGCGATCTCGGCATCGATGCTGTCGAGCACGCTCCCATGCAGCAGCTCGCCCATCGCCGCCGACAGCACTGCACTGGATGCCAACGCTGTACGCCCCTCCGCCAAGGACTGGGGTAGACGGGCATGGGCCGCTGTTGTGCCGTCAACGCGCGCAGGATCACCGCGCACCGGCTCCGGCAGGGGCACGGCCTCGCTGAGAGCCGCCATCGCCAACACCTGCAACGATCCAAGCAACAGATAGGGATTGGCCCCCAGATCGGCAACTTTCAGTTCGAGGTGGGCGGGCACTTGATCGACAGAGGTTGGGACCAAACGCAAGGCCGCCTCACGGTTTTCAATTCCCCACACCTGATAAGGCGCCGACCAGGAGCTGGGCGCCAGCCGGGCGTACGAAGCCGAGAGCGGACAGGCGATCGGCAGCAATGCCGGCAGGTGATGCAACACACCGGAAATCAGAGCCGCACCCTCAGGCAACACGCCACCTGGACCATCGCCTCCCTGCAGCACGGGCTGACCATGCCGGCGAAGACTGAAATGCACATGACCGCCGTTGCCGACCTGATCGCTGGACAACTTGGGCGTGAAACTGCAACGCAGTCCCAGTCGTCGGCTCACGCGCTGAATCACCAAGCGGGCCAGAACCAAACGATCGGCGGCCTCCACAGCCGACGCATGGGCCAGTGACAACTCGAACTGGGAAGCACCGTATTCGGGATGAAACTGCAGCCAGTCCAGCCCGGCAGCATCCAGGCCCTCACAAATCTCAGAGGCATAGTCGAGGCCTTCCACCAAGCGATCAGCCCCATAAGGCCCGCCCGGGAATGCAGGAGAACCCTGGGTTCCCGCATCCCCTGCAAACACCATCCACTCGAGCTCGAAGCCCGCTTGCAGCGTCAGCCCTTTCTGCTGCAGACAGTCCTGTTGCAGCCGGCAAAAACTGCGCTGGTCGGCCTCGTAGGCCCGTCCATCACGCCAACGCCGCTCCCCGGGAGCCCAGGCCCAACCGCGATCAGGCTCAAGAGGTGCCAGCGCCTCCACCACAGCATGGAGACGCAGATCTTCATCAGGTCGGGCGAAACGGTGTGAAGGCGCGATGCATCCATCAACCCGAAAGGCATCGGCCACAGGCGAAAACCCCACACCCAGATCGGCTGCTTTGTGGAGATGGCGGCGGGGCACCACCTTCACCAACGGAGCGCCGGCATGATTCACCCAGGTGATCGCCGCACGCTTCAGCCAGGGCTGGAGCTCATGGGAGGGGCTATCGCTCACAACTCTGCTTACCGAGTCCCCTCATGATGCGCAGCACCCGAGCAGAGGACCCGGCCAGGGTCGATGGATCAGCCCTCGGTGCGCCATCCTTGATCGGAAGGAGTCCAGTCGCTCAGCTCAGACGCCTGGAACCAGAGACCGATCTCGAACTGTGCGGTCTCTGGAGCATCAGACCCGTGAATCACGTTGCGACCAATGTTGATCGCCAGGTCGCCGCGGATGGTGCCGGGTTCTGCTTCGAGAGGCTTGGTGGCACCGATGAGCTTGCGGGCGCTGGCAATCACACCGTCGCCTTCCCACACCATGGCCACCACGGGGCCAGAGGTGATGAAGTCCACCAGGCCGGCGAAAAACGGACGCTCTTTGTGAACCCCGTAGTGCTGCTCTGCCAGCTCACGGCTGGGGGTGAGCTGCTTGAGGCCGACAAGCTTGAAACCCTTGCGCTCGAAACGACCGAGGATCTCGCCGATGAGACCGCGCTGAACCCCGTCGGGCTTGATGGCGATGAAGGTGCGTTCCGAGGCCATGGAAAAACTAAAAACCGTCGCCATCGTCCGTGGCTGCCGGCCCGGTTGGCAAGCAAGCAGGCTGCGCCGGGCTGTTGAAGCGATCAACCCTGCCTAGATTCTCGTCACAGATCCTGGAGACCACCGTTTGACTCTGATGGCCCACACCAGCACCGCTGGCCCATGGACCGTTCAGGACGGTGCAGACCTCTACGGACTGGAGCGATGGGGAGCCCCTTACTTCTCAACCAACTCCCGCGGTCACATCACCGTGCAACCCCAGGGCGATCGTGGCGGAAGCATCGATCTGATCGAACTGGTGGAGGGGCTGCAGGCCCGGGATCTCGGCCTGCCCCTGCTGATCCGCTTCGACGACATTCTGGAAGATCGGCTCGAACGGCTGCATGCAGCCTTCGATCGCGCCATTGCCCACTACGGGTATTCAGGCCGCTACCAGGGCGTGTTCCCTGTGAAATGCAATCAGCAGCGGCATGTGGTTGAACGGCTGGTGGACAGCGGCCAGCGCTGGCACTTTGGCCTGGAGGCTGGGAGCAAGGCGGAACTGCTGATCGCCCTCTCGCTGCTGAAAGATCCGGAAGCTCTGCTGATCTGCAACGGCTACAAAGATCAGCGGTACCTGGAAACGGCAATCCTGGCGCGCAAGCTCGGACGTCAACCGGTGGTGGTGATCGAACAACCCGACGAGGTGGAGCGGATCATTCAAGCGAGCGATCACCTCGGTGCAGCACCGATGATCGGAATCCGTGCCCGCCTCTCCACCCGCAGTACGGGCCGTTGGGGCAGCTCCGTGGGAGACCGTGCCAAATTCGGCCTGTCCATCCCCGAACTGCTTGACACCACTGCAGCCCTTCGCGATGCAGGCCTTCTGAAAGAGCTGCGCTTGCTGCACTTCCATATCGGCAGTCAGATCAACGACATCGCCGTCCTGAAGGATGCCCTCCAGGAAGCTGGACAGATCTACGGCGAGCTGCACCGGCTGGGGGCACCGATGGGCTTTCTCGACGTGGGCGGTGGCCTGGGGATCGACTACGACGGCAGCCGCAGCGCCACCGCGGCTTCAACCAATTACTCCCTGCAGAACTACGCCAACGATGTGGTGGCCACTGTGAAGGAATGCTGTGAACCCAGCGGTGTTCCCGTGCCCACGCTCGTGAGCGAGAGCGGTCGTGCCCTGGCCAGCCACTTCAGCGTGCTGGTGTTCGACATCCTCGGCACCGGTGCGGCACCGGATGAGCGTCCGGAACGGATGGACGACGATCCATTGATCCTGCGCAACCTGCATGAAACTTTTGATGGCATCACCACAGCCAACCTGCAGGAAGCCTGGAACGACGTTCTGAAGTTCAAAGATGATGCGCTCAGTGCTTTCCGCCTCGGATACCTAAGCCTTCCGGAGCGGGCACGGGCTGAACAGTTGGCCTGGGCCTGTGCGCGGCGCATCAATCGCCTGCTGCCCGCCGATGACAGCAGCCCCGATGAGCTGCGCAATCTTCGCGCCAGCCTGGCCAGCACGTATTACGGGAATTTTTCGGTGTTTCGATCAGCTCCCGACACCTGGGCGATCGATCAACTCTTTCCCGTGATGCCCATCCATCGACTCGATGAAGAGCCCGACCAGCTCGGGAGCATTGCCGACCTCACCTGTGACTCCGATGGCAAGCTGGCACGCTTCATCCAGGGCGGGCAGAGCAAACCCCTGCTGGAACTGCACAGCCCTCAGCCGAATCAGCCTTACCTGATCGGTTTGTTTCTGGCCGGTGCCTACCAAGAAGTGATGGGCAACCTGCACAACCTGTTCGGCAGCACCAACGCCGTGCATATCCGCCTGGCCCCTGGCGGTGGTTACCTGCTGGACCACGTGGTGCGCGGAGACACCAACTCCGATGTGTTGGAAGCGATGGAACACGACCCTGATCTGATGCTCGAACGCCTCCGCCTAGCCAGCGAGGAGGCCATCCGAGATCGACGGCTGTCGGTCAACGACGCCAGGCTATTGATCAGCCACGTGGCCAGCAGCCTCCAACAGGCCACTTATCTCCAGGCCTGATCTGATGCACATCAGATTGCAGGAACGCCTCCAGAGCCTGAAACTGCTGGCCGGGCTCGCCTCTTTCCTAAAGAATCCAGGGTCACTGGACAGCGTGTTCGCCGTCGGCAACAGCGTGAAGGATGGTCCTCTCGGCGAGCAGATGATGCGCCATCTGTTGAAGGATCCTCAGTTCAAGGATCTGGTGCAGGAACGCTGGAGACCGCAGCCGATTGACCTCAGCGCCCTCAAGACCCTTCCGGAGGGCAGCCTTGGGCGTTGCTATGCCAACCAGCTGATCAGTCAGGGCATCACCCCAGACACGTTGATTGACCCATCCCCGGTTGACAGTGACAAGGACTTCATCGTGCATCGACTGAAAGAGACTCACGACATCACACACGTCTTGACTGGATTCGGCATCGATGGTGCCAGTGAACTGGGGCTCCAGGGGTTCAACCTTGCGCAGAATCGGTCGCCGCTGGCCGTGATGCTGATCTTCGGCGGGATGCTCTCAGCCCTTCAGAACGACGAACCTCTGACGCCAATGCTGCGAGCTCTGGCACAGGGGTTTCAGATGGGCCTGGATGCGGAACTGGTGATTTCCAGAAAACTCGAAGATGGCTGGAATCGGCCGTTGGCCGACTGGCAACGTGACCTGAATCTGCCCATCACCATCGCTTGATGCGATTCAACATTTCCCAAGCAGAACGAATCGCCGATCAACAAGCAACTCTGGGATCAGTATTCACATCAAAAACAGCACTGTCTGTTCACCAACAGTTCGTTAGGTTGGCCACTACATCGCGCTTCGCAATCACGTCTTTCGCAATCATGTCCGCAAGCTCAGTGAAAAACGATTTCAGACATAAACAACATCGAATGCCGGCAAGGCCTCAGCCATTGTTGGGAAATCACGCATATCTGCAACAGCACAGCAATCGTTCAGATCCAGCCTAAGCCCTTCTGCTTATTATGCCGACGCTGCTGCCGGATCTCATTCGGTGGCGTCACCAAACACCTAACGCAAATAGACCCCAAACCAATTGCACTGGCGCCACAAGAAAGTTGAACTAATTGGGGCCACTGTCTTCTCAAAGCAACCGGTTGCTCAGCATCAGAACGCTCTAGATTGCACAGAATTGATTTCCGATGCATCAACACAAATTCATTATTCATAGGAAAGAGAAATCAAAATTGCACACAAAAACTCATGGACAAACACACCTTTAAATAGATCCGCAAAGACACCTCAGCTCAGACAACAACACGTCCTCCTTCCCACACAAGGAGGACTTTTTTATTGCCTTACAACCTGTGACCAACATCACTCATCAACACAACTCAAATCACAGGAATACACATCTAAAACAAACACACTGAAAACATCAGGACAACGAGCCCTGATGACTTTCTCCTCACAACAGCTCCATCATGATTAAATCAATCGCTCTCGCCGTCGCTCTCTCCACCCTCGGACTCGCCGGCTCACCCATGGCAGGCCTCGCACAAAATGCTGGCAGTGGATGCTCTGGTACAGGCACCATCTGCGGTCACGGAAACTCCGTCGGTGGCATCAACTCTGGAAACACATACAACTCTGGAAACACCGTTGGCTCCTACAACGGCTCTGCCGTCGGTTCCTACAATCAAGACAATCGCCGCTACGACAACCGCCGCTACAACAACGCCTTCAACCAGAATCAACGCTACAACCGCCACACCAACAACCAACGCTGGAACAATCAGCGCTACAGCAATCAGCACACCAACAACCAGCGCTGGAACAACCAGAGAACCAATAACGTCAGAACCAATGTCCGCAGCGAAGTTGGACTCTGGTAATCCTTACCAACTCTCAATCCATACACTTCAAAAGGGGGGCTTTGCCCCCCTTTTTGCTTGAAACATCCTCACGGGGCTCACCTCCTCACTCCCACAGGTGCATTCACTTTTGACAGGGAGAAACTGACGCTCCAAGACCAAGACGACGGCAAAACACAAGCCGAAACAGCACACGCAACTTGCCGCTAACAACCCCTGTGATCGATCTCACAAATCGCTGAGATCACGCTCATCACCCCCAACCTTCAAACCAGAGATGGTGTGAACACAGCCAAACCAATGGCCCCTCACACACCTCTCCACCATGCACGCTTCACTCAAAGTTCTCTCTGCCATCACACTCGCAGGCTCCTCTCTCTTCAGTGCAACAGCTGCTTCCGCACAAACCGCCCCGATGGCCTTCGAATGCTTCGATCGCAGCTCTGGAGCGCTCGTTGCTCGCAGCGCTGCAGACATCACCACTCCAGCACTGAGCTGCCTGCCCATTCCCGATCAGGCCTTCTACCCCGACTCAGATCCGGCCATGGACGACATGGATCACATCGACGGCGGGGCCCATGCAGAGGCCAACGTCGAGGTTCATCCTCCGCATCAAGGGGGAACCGACATCGGGGGAATCATCCTCGGCGCTGCCGTCCAGGAGGGATTCCGAGCTCTGTTTGGAACCTATGACCGCGGCACCATCAACACCAATCACACAGAAATCCACAACGGTGATCGCTGTGATGGCATGGGCACCATCTGCGGAGACGGCAATGGCGTCGGCGACATTGGCTCCGGCAATGCATCCAATTCAGGCAACACCTCCAATTCGGGCAATACTTCCAGCTCCACAAACGTTGTCGAAAACAACAACATCGGGATGACCGTCTTCCCCGCAATCAAAAATATTCGGCCAAGGCCAGCAAGACCAAGCCTGAACCCAGCAGCCATCAACGCTCTACGCAATCTCAAGACCAAAACCACCACCACACCAGCCAAAAAGAAAGCCACACTCCTGAAACCCTCCACCATCAACACCCTTCGCAATCTCAAGACCAAACCCACCATTCAAACCAGAAAAACAAAGACCAAAGCCACCATCTCACCCAAACTGATCAAGCCAATTCTCACCAAACGATCCACACAAAAAACCAAAGCCAAAACTGCAAATATCATCAACACCAGGCGGATCATGCAACCCATCAAGCACACCTTTAAATAGACCCACAAAGACACCTCAGCTCAGACAACAACACGTCCTCCTTCCCACACAAGGAGGACTTTTTTATTGCCTTACAACCTGTGACCAACATCACTCATCAACACAACTCAAATCACAGGAATACACATCTAAAACAAACACACTGAAAACATCAGGACAACGAGCCCTGATGACTTTCTCCTCACAACAGCTCCATCATGATTAAATCAATCGCTCTCGCCGTCGCTCTCTCCACCCTCGGACTCGCCGGCTCACCCATGGCAGGCCTCGCACAAAATGCTGGCAGTGGATGCTCTGGTACAGGCACCATCTGCGGTCACGGAAACTCCGTCGGTGGCATCAACTCTGGAAACACATACAACTCTGGAAACACCGTTGGCTCCTACAACGGCTCTGCCGTCGGTTCCTACAATCAAGACAATCGCCGCTACGACAACCGCCGCTACAACAACGCCTTCAACCAGAATCAACGCTACAACCGCCACACCAACAACCAACGCTGGAACAATCAGCGCTACAGCAATCAGCACACCAACAACCAGCGCTGGAACAACCAGAGAACCAATAACGTCAGAACCAATGTCCGCAGCGAAGTTGGACTCTGGTAATCCTTACCAACTCTCAATCCATACACTTCAAAAGGGGGGCTT
>ERZ802819.720-NODE-720-length-21597-cov-14.2584_pt1 | contig 21597 bp, 22 predicted proteins | sample MGYA00345647_ERZ802819 | MGnify/ENA primary metagenome ERZ802819 (study PRJEB30503, sample SAMEA104212355) | marine metagenome | biome: Westerlies Biome; feature: [SRF] surface water layer (ENVO:00010504) within the epipelagic zone...; material: water...
TTTGTACATAAAATTCCTCTAACCACATCTACTGCATGTGGACTCATTGATACTTTGATTTTACTTCCTGCAATTTCACTAAGCTCTTGTTCAATTTCACCTGTGTGTCTATGTTTTGCTGGTTTGTATGGTCTGATTACTCCTGCACGCATTGCATGTGCTGTTCCTGAACCAGAACCTGCACCAGATGATCCAATTTTTGAATCTACAATTATGTGGTCTGTATCTATAAGGTCATTTTTAATTAATGGTGCAAGTGCTAGTGTTGATGTTACTGCCATACATCCTGGACAAGAAACAAGTTGTGCTTTTTTAATTTCTTCTCTATGTAATTCTGGAACGCCAAAAACAGATTTTGGTAAATAATCAGGATGTGGATGTGTCCAACCATACCATTTGTCATATGCTTCTTGATTGTGCAATCTATAATCGGCACTTAAGTCAATAATCTTGATTCCTCTATCGTACAATGCTTTTACAATTTCTGTTGCAGTTCCATGAGGTACTGCTGTGAATACTACATCACAATTATCAGTTAATTTATCGTAATCTAATTCTGAAAAGGTTAGATCTGTAAATCCCTTCAAACTAGGTTGAACTCTATGTAGATATTCACCAACATGTTGTCTTGAAGTTACTGTAGTGATCTCAACCTCAGGGTGGTTGACAAGCAGACGAAGTGTTTCGCCACCTACATATCCTGATGCACCTACTACTCCTACTTTCATGATAAATCTCATCAAAAGGAGTATAATTTATCTTGTTATATTGAACCTTGATTGTTGACTTTTTTTATTTAAACAGAGGTTATATGGGAAAAGCTTGATACACTTTCGTAAAATTTCTATTTTTAAAATAAATTTATAGGAAGTCTGACAAATACTCCCTTATGGTTGAGATAGGTCGTCCTGTGAAAGATATTGAAATTGATTCAAATACTTCAATTGAAAAAATCTTTGAAGAATTATCACAATCTGGTGGATTTGAATCTGTGAATCTTTCAGATGGATTAGATATTTTAACTAAAATGATTTCTGATGAAAAATGTTTGAAATTTGTTTCATTTGTAGGTGCAGTTGTTTCAACTGGATTGAGAGGAATAATAAAAGATATGATCAAAAACAAATGGTTTGATGTAGCAATTACAACATGTGGTGCATTAGATCATGATATTGCAAAACATTTCTCAAATTATCATGAGGGTTCATTCACAATGGATGATAATGAATTGGCTGATCAAAATATTCATCGATTAGGAAATGTATTAGTTCCAATGGATAATTATGGACCACTCATTGAAGAAAAAATGCAATCATTTCTTGAAGAAGAATACAAAAATGGCGTAAAAGAAATGTCCACTGCAGAAATTTGTAAAATGATTGGAAAACATATGGGTGAAGATTCTTTTCTTTACTGGGCATACAAAAATGACATTAGTGTAGTAGTACCTGGAATCATGGATGGTGCAGTTGGAAGTCAAATCTGGATGTTTACACAAAATCATAGTGATTTTAAATTAAATTTAGTTGGAGATGCAAATTTACTTTCAGGTTATATTTTCAAAGCAGAAAAATCAGGAGCTTTTATGATTGGTGGTGGAATTTCAAAACATCATACTTTATGGTGGAATCAATATAGAGAAGGATTAGATTATGCATTTTACATTACAACAGCTCAAGAATTTGATGGAAGTCTAAGTGGAGCATTAGTAAGAGAAGCAATTTCATGGGGAAAAGTAACAAAAATTGCACGTCAAGCAACATTACATGCAGAGGTAACAACAATTTTACCTTTCATTTATTCTGCATTATTGTCAAAATTAAAAAAGAGTTAGCAATTTTTAACATTTTTTATTCTTGTATTTTTAAATATTGATACTATTTTTTTTACTGCAACTTTTTATTCTTACCTTTGAAAATAATTATGATTGTTATGTTGCCTAAAACTATCTTCACTTCTATTATCTTGTTTGTGATTGCTGGATTGTTAGAAATTGGTGGTGGTTATCTTGTTTGGCTATGGTTAAGAAATGATTTTAGTTGGATGCTGGGTGCATTAGGTGGATTTGTCTTATTTCTTTATGGTGTAGTTCCAACATTTCAAAAAACTCATTTTCATAGAATCTACGCTGCTTATGGTGGTGTCTTTATTGTGATGTCTGTTTTTTGGGGATGGTTCATAGATGGAGTTGTTCCTGACATATATGAGATAATTGGAGCAACAATTGCAGTAATTGGAATTTTAATAATTTTCTATATCCCTAGAAAAGGAGAAAAAATTTGATAGACACAATAAGTTCATTGGGGCTTTTCTTTTTTGCAGCATTGTTAGAAATTGCTGGTGGTTATTTAATTTGGAGATGGTTGAAAAATCATCAAGGAAAGATTCTTGGATTAGTTGGAGGATTAATCTTATTTTCATATGGTATTATCATGACTTTCCAGCCTGAAAATTTTGGAAAAGTGTACGCTGCTTATGGTGGATTTTTTGTTGTATCTTCTTTATTGTGGGGGTATTGGATAGATAAGAAAAAACCAGATAAATTTGAAATTATTGGTTCTATTGTAGTTTTGATTGGTGTTGCAGTAATGTTTTATTTTCCTAGATGAACTTATTTTTTAAAATATTTTTTATATGTTGAATTATTTTCTAGCATAATCTAAAGCGAATTCAATCATTTCTTTTGGTATGTTTCTTTTAGCAACTTTTGCCAATCCTTTGAATTCAACTGTATTATTAACTTCGTGAACTACTATTCCTTTTTCCTCATCTTCCATCATGTCTATTCCTAAAATTCCTCCTCCCATTGCTTTTGATGCTTTAATTGCCATCTCTTCCATTTCCTTTGTAATTTCACAAATTTCAGGATCTGCACCTAATGCAATATTTGTTTTAAATCCGCCTGATGACTTTCTATACATTCCTGCAATAGGTTCATCACCTATTGTAATTATTCTAATGTCTCTTGGTGGTCTTTTTACAACTTCTTGCAAATAATAAATTCTATCATGTGGACTATCAGTAATTTCTCTTACTTCCACAATTCCATCCATTGTGTCCTTATCTTTAATTGGCATTACTCCTCTTCCCCAACTACCAATTACTGGTTTAATCACTAGAGGGTATCCTACATTCTCTAAATTTTCTGAAGCACTTTGACTTGAAAATGAAAAATATGTTTTAGGTGTTGGAATGTTATTTTTTTTCAATAATAATGTCATGAACATTTTATTTCCACAAATACTTGCAACATCAAATTTGTTTAATACTGGAATATCTAAAAATTCTAAAGCTGATGTAAAATGAAGGCCTCTAAAATAACTAACACATCTCTCTAATACTACATCCCCTAAACCCAAATCTTCTTTTTTAGTATCTGTATTGATCTGTGTAATTTTGGCATCCAGCATTTCTGCGGAATGTCCTAATTCGGCGGCTTCCTTTTGGAGCATTTTTTCTTCCGTTCTTAAACGGTCAAAAACAATGCTAATTTTTGACATTACTCTCCCCAGTCTTCGCCTACGCTTTCTGCTTCTTTGAGCTCAATGTTTGATCCTTCTTTTTTAGAAATCTCATAATCAGCTCCACAATCAGCACAAGAGACTATTTCTCCTACTGCGGCATCTTCTGGGATATTGAGTTTTGCGTCACATTCTGGACAGTTCATGTTTTTGATTTCCTTTTCTTTTGTAATTTATTAGCTTCCGTTGACTGAATTCCCCATAATTCAACAAATCCTTTAGCTAATCTTTGGTCAAATGTGGATTCTACCCCATAAGTAGCAATTTCGTGACTGTACAATGAATTTTTTGATTTCCTTCCAACTACTCTTAAACTCCCTTTGTATAATTTCAATTTCACAGTTCCTGAGACTGGTTTTTGTGATTTTTCAATAAAACCATCTAAATCTGTTTTAAGTGGATCTTGCCAAAGTCCTGAATATACTAAATGTGACCATTCATCGTCAATAATTGATTTAAATTTATTTTCATGTTTTGTATGTACCATTTTCTCTAAATCTGCATGTGCTTCAATTAGACAAGTTGCTGCAGGAGTTTCATATACTTCACGTGATTTAATTCCTACAACTCTATCTTCAATATGATCTATTATTCCAACTCCTGCTGCACCAGCTTTTTTGTTGATATATTCAATTATTTTTTGAGAACCTTTTATTTTTCCATCTACTTCTACTGGTACTCCTTTATCAAATTTAATTTCTAAATATGTTGGTTTATCTGGCAAGTCTTTTGTTTTTACCCAAATGAAAGCATCGTCAGGTGGTTCATTGTAAGGATCTTCTAAAACTCCTCCTTCAATTGCACGTCCCCATAAATTTTGATCAATACTAAATTTCTTAGCAACTGAATCAATTTCAATTCCGTGTTTATTTGCAAATTTTAATTCTGTATCTCTGTCTAAATTTTTATCACGAATTGGTGCAATGATTGGAAGATCTGAACCAGAACGTAATGTGATATCAAAACGAACTTGATCATTTCCTTTTCCTGAACAACCGTGTGCCAATGATGTGACTTTCTCTTTTTTTGCAATCTCTAAAACTTTTTCTGCAATTAGTGGTCTAGCAAGTGCTGTTGCTAAACAATATTTTTTTTGATAAAGTGCATTTGCTTTAATTGCTGGAAATATGTAATCATCAACAAATTCTTTTCTTGCATCTATATTGTAGTGTTTTTTTACTCCTAACTTTTTTGCTTTTGCAGCAATTTTTTTTGCATCATCTCCTTGACCAACATCAACTGTTACAGTGATTACATCCATGTCATGTTCTTCTTGTAGATATTTCACAACAACTGAGGTATCCAATCCTCCTGAAAATGCAAGAATTCCTTTTTGAGTCATAAAACAATATTTCCGTAGCATTTTGGAATTTATCTTTTGTGATGAGCCCATTTTTTCATCTTTTTGCAAAAAAATCTGACTAGCTTGAGCTAAAATTCGATGATTATTTAACCGCCCGATATAACGCTGTTTTATGTCCGTCAAAATGATACTTTCAGTAGGCATTGCAGTAATTATACTGGGCTCCATTGCAGCAATTGTATTAAATTCAAATGAAAAATTAAATGAAAATAATCTAAGAATTGCATATTTTCCAAATGTTGGACATGTAATACCTATTGTAGGAATTGAGAAAGGATTCTTCTTAGAAAAAATTGATTCTGATGCTGAAATTGAAAGCAGAATTTTTGACAGTGGACCCCAAGTAATTGAATCTCTTTTTGCAAATTCTGTAGATATTGCATATGTTGGACCAGGACCCGCAATTAATGGATTTTTAAATTCTGAAAATAAAAATATTAAAATTTTATCTGGTGCTGCCAGTGGTGGTGCAAGTTTCATTGTACACCCTAATTCTGAAATAAATTCTGCATCTGACTTTATTGGAAAAAAAATTGCTGCACCTCAAATTGGAAATACTCAGGATGTTTCTTTACGACATTATTTGTCTGAAAACAATTTAAAATCTGCTGAAAAAGGTGGCTCTGTAATTGTTTACAATATTTCTAATCCTGATATTTACACTTTATTTGTTAAAGGTGAAATTGATGGTGCATGGGTTGCAGAACCATGGGCAACAATTTTAGAAACTGAGTTAAATGGAAATAGATTGTTTTTTGAAGAAGATTTGTGGCCAAATAAACAATTTGCATCTGTTCTGTTGATTGTAAATTCTAATTATGCTGAAGAAAATCCAGAAATAATCTCTAACTTTCTTTTGTCTCATCATCACACCGTAAATTGGATTAATGAAAATCCTATTGAAACAAGAGATATTTTTAACACCTTTTTAAAATCTCATTTAGGTCAATCATTATCTGATGATGTGGTTGACATCTCATTGTCTAATCTTGAAATTACATCAGATCCTGTGAGTGATTCTGTTTATTCTTTTGCAGAAAAGGCTGATGCTTTAGGATATTTGGGAAGAAATGGATATGATTTATCTGAAATTTTTTACACTATTGATTCAAATTCTAACTCTGGAGAGGATACATAGATGACCAAATTAGAGGCTAAGAATATTGTAAAATATTTCAGTCATGATTCTCATAATCTTAAAGCACTAGGTGGTGTTAATTTAAAAATTGAATCTGGTGATTTTGTTTGTTTAGTTGGCCCTTCTGGTTGTGGTAAATCTACTTTTTTACGCATAGTTGCTGGATTGGAAACACCTGATGATGGTCAAATCCTATTTGATGGTCACCCTGTAACTGAAACTGGTCCTGAAAGAATCATGGTTTTTCAAGAGGGTGCACTATTTCCTTGGTTAAAGGTTCAAGATAATGTTGAATTTGGATTGAAGATGGCTGGTATCTCTAAAGAAGAACGTGCAAAAATTTCTCATAGGTATCTTGACATGATGCAATTAACAAAGTTTGCAGACTCCTATACTTACCAACTTTCAACTGGAATGAAACAACGTGTAGCTATTGCTAGAGCTCTTGTAATGGATCCTGATGTCTTGTTAATGGATGAACCTTTTGCAGCTCTTGATGCACAAACTCGAGATTTATTATTAGTTGAAATGCAATTAATTTGGGAAAAAACTAAAAAAACTATTTTATTCGTTACACATAATGTTGCAGAAGCAGCTGTACTTGGAACCAAAGTTGCAGTATTTAGCAATAGACCTTCAACAATTAAAAAAGAATTCACTAATGACTTTCCTAGACCTAGAACAGCTGAAGATGAATCTTTAACAAAATTTCAACAAGATATTTTAGTAGAACTACGACCTGAGGTAAAGAAAAACATCGAGTGATAATTGTGGCAAAAAATTTCACCCCTCACAGAATTGCATTTTATATTGGAATAGTAGTTGTATGGCAAGTAGTTGCAATGGCTGGAATTTGGCCTGATAATATTTTCCCTTCACCTTATGAAGTTGCTGAAGATTTGTTTTATGGTGGTGCTGATGGTAGTTTGTTTTATGGTATTGCAACTAGTATGTGGAGATTAGCTATTGGATTAGCTATTGCAATTGCTGGTGGAATTGTTTTGGGAATCTTTATGGCAAGAATTGAAGTAATTAACCAAACAGTAGGTTCGCTAGTTTTGGGATTGCAGTCCATTCCGTCTATTGCTTGGGTGCCTTTAGGCATACTTTGGTTTGGACTAACAGATGGCGGAATAATCTTTGTTACTGCAATTGGAGCAATATTTGCTGTCACAATCAATACGTATACTGGAGTCAAGAATATTGATCCTCATTTTATTGAGGCTGCAAGAAATATGGGTGCCAAAGGAACTCAATTAATCATATCTGTGCTTATTCCTGCTGCTTTTCCGTACATGATTTCTGGATTTAAACAAGGTTGGGCTTTTGCATGGAGGGGAGTTATAGGAGCTGAAATTCTATTCTCCTTTTTGGGATTGGGATTTTTACTTAATGCTGGACGTTCCCTCAATGATGTATCACAAGTAATTGGAATAATGGTTATCATTATGTTAATTGGTTTGATCATTGATGGAGTCATCTTCAAACGTTTAGAAAATAAAGTAATGTCTCGTTGGGGATTACGATAAATTTTATTTGCTAATTTTTAATGAAACTAAAAATGCACTAATTATTATTGTGATTGCAAAATACATTACAGCAACATAGTCAAACATGAATGCAATACTTCCTGCAATGATTGGTCCTATTACAGTTGAAATTGATAATGTTGAACTGAATATGCCAGTTGATGTTGAACGTGGATTGTTTTCCATTAGATGAAAGTTTCCTCCAATAAACAAAAATGCCCATGTTGCACCTACTAATGACATGAATGGCATTGCCATCCACCATTCTGTAACAAATGATAATCCAATAAAGACAAAAGTTGTACACCCAATTCCTATTTTGAATTTTGTAACATTTGAAAGATGAATTTTACTTGCCATTACATTCATCAAGATAAATGCTGTGAGTGTATTGGCAACATACACTATAGAAATATGATACAAATCTCCTCCCCATCTTTCAACAATCATTATCGGAAGAATTGTCCATACAGCTGCAGCACCAATATGTCTTAGTAGTAATGATAAAAATAGAAATTTATTTTTTAAAATAACTAATTTTGTTGTTCCTGGCTCAATCTCTTTTTTTTGTTCTGGGTTTGGAAGTTTAATTGTAAAAATCAAACCAATTACAAATGATGCTGCACTGATTAAGAAAATTAATCTAAGATCACTTGCTATTCCAGCTGCAGCTATTCCTGCTAACCATCCTAAAGCATGAAATGAAATGACTGTTGCTGCTCTTTTTTTGTCAATATTTGCTTCATATGTATAAGCAATCATTGCTGGAATCATTATTCCACTTGCTATTCCAGCAGCAATTCTTACAAGGAATAATAGCGTCAAATCATCGGCAAAATAATGCAATCCAAATGCTATGGCACATCCTATGAATCCAATTCTGATAAATTTGAGTCTGGTTCCTTTTTTATCTGAATATCTTCCAAAATAAATTTCTGACAAAATTTGTGCAAAACTAAATGATGCTATCAATAACCCAATTTCAAAAATAGAATCAGTAACTCCTTTTCCAATAATTGGCATGAATACAAAAACAATGGAAATTCCCGCATGTTGAAAAAATGTAGCAATACGAACTAAGTTGTTAATTTGTAACTTTGACATAAATATAAAAAAAATTCTATTTTCACCTATTTCAACATACGTGTACATTTTAGCCTAGTTTCTTTGTTAGTCTGAAAAGAGTTAGTCTGAAAAGAGTTAAACTGTCCAAGTATTTTTTAAAATTATTGACTGAAAAGGAATCTTTCTTAGATGCATTAAAAAATAGAATTTTACTCTTTGATGGAGCTATGGGAACTGAAATTCAAAAATATGATCCTAGCCCTGAAGATTTTCCGAACAATCAAGACGGATTTAATGATGGTTTAATTTTAACTCATCCTGATTGGATAAAACAAATTCATAGAAATTATCTAGATGCTGGTGCTGATTGTATTGAAACAAATTCTTTTGGTTCTAATAAAATAAAATTAGACGAATATGGTTTTGGTGATCAAACAGTTGATTTCAATAAAAAAATTGCTCTATTAGCATCTGAAGTCTGTGCTGAATATTCTGATACTACTAGATTTGTAATTGGCTCTATGGGTCCTACTGGTTATTTGCCAAGTTCTGATGATCCTGATTTGGGACAAATTCCTCTTGGTGAAATTCGTGAAGCTTTTGAATTACAAGCTGAAGGATTAATTCTTGGTGGTGTGGATGCATTGTTAATTGAAACAAGTCAGGATATTTTGGAAGTGAAATTAGTTATTGAAGCGTGTCATAATGCTATGTCTAAAACTGGAAAGAAAGTAGCTATAATTTCTAATACTACTTTGGATCAATATGGAAAAATGTTACTAGGTACCAATATTCAATCTGCATACACTACAGTCTCTGATATGGGAATTGATGTATTTGGATTGAATTGTTCTACTGGTCCAATTGAAATGAATCCTAGTGTTCAATGGCTTGATGAACAAAATGAACATAATCTTTTAGTTGTCCCAAATGCTGGAATGCCTGAAAATCATGGCGGTAAAGCAGTTTACAAAATGACTCCTGAAAAAATGGCAGATGCCTTGGGTGATTTTATTGATGAATATAACAAAGTAAGAATAATTGGTGGATGTTGCGGTACTGGACCTGAACACATTAAATCATTAAGAAAAATAATTGACGAAAAAGCCAGCTCTATCAAGGGTTAAGTATTTAGAAAAACTGATGTGATTTTAGAGTATGACTGTTCCAAGAGTAAGTTCTGCATTAAAAGCGGTTGATCTTAAACAAATTCCTGCACCTCTAATTATTGGAGAGAGAATAAACACTCAAGGTTCTAGAAAAGCCAAAAAATTGGTTCTGGCTGATGATTTTGATGGTTTAGTTGATTTAGCCAGAATTCAAGCTGAAGATGGTGCACATTGTTTAGATGTTTGTGTTGCCACAACTGAACGTTCTGATGAGCGTGAATTTATGCTAACTTTGGTCAAAAAATTAAGTTTAGAGATTGATGCTCCTTTGGTAATTGATTCTACAGACCCTGATGTGATTGAATCATCTGTAAAACAAATTCCTGGTAGACCTATAATTAATTCTATTAACTTAGAGGGTGATGGTAGTCGATTTGAAAAATTAGCTCCTGTAATGGCAAAATATGGTTTACCTGCAATAGCTTTATGCATTGGTCCTAATGGAATGGCTAAAACTCCTCAACAAAAAGTGGACACTGCTGAATTACTTTATGAAACTGGAAAAAAATATGGATTAAAAATTGAACAATTTATTTTTGATGTACTGACTTTCACTTTAGCAACTGGCGAAGATGAATTTCTTGATGCTGGTAAAAATACTCTGGATGGAATTCAACTTGTTAAAGAAAAATTTCCAAATTGCTTTACTACTTTAGGATTGAGTAACATTAGTTTTGGATTAATGCCTTATGCTAGAAAAATTGTTAATTCTATATTTTTACATCATGCTGTAAAAGTTGGATTGGATTCAGCTATTGTTAATGCAAAAGAAATTATCCCTTACGGTGAAATTGATTCTAAAGAAAAGAAACTTGCAGAAGATTTAGTTTTTAATACACATCCTGATGCACTATCCGAATTAATTTCTTATTTTGAGAAAGCAGGTCCTCAAACTAGTAATACTTCTAAAAAGGTTGATGTTGATCCAACTTGGCCTCCAGGAAAACGTGCTAATTTTAGAATTGTAAATAGACTAAAGGATGGAATTCAAAATGATGTTGTTTCTGCAATTGCTGCTAAATTGGATAAAAGTGATTTAATTCAAAATAATGATGGAATTTTGAGCCTAGATCTGCCTAAAACTGTAACGCATCCTGGAGCTATTAAGACACTCAATGAGGATTTATTGCCTGCAATGAAAGAAGTTGGAGATAAATTTGGAGCAGGAGAATTAATTTTACCATTTGTTTTAAAATCCGCTGAATGTATGAAAGCTTCTGTTGGAGAACTTGAAAAATATCTAGTTAAGGAAGAAGGTACCAGTAAGGGTAAACTTGTTTTAGGAACAGTCTATGGTGATGTTCATGATATTGGAAAAAATTTGGTTAAAACAATTTTCCAAAATAATGGATATTCTGTATATGATTTAGGAAAACAAGTTCCACTGCAAAAATTCTTAGAAAAAATTGATGAAGTAAAACCTGATGCTATTGGTTTGTCTGCATTATTAGTTTCAACTTCTAAACAAATGCAATTTTTTGTTGAACATGCCAGAAAAAATAACATGACTGTTCCAATTCTTTGTGGAGGAGCTGCAATTAACAGTAATTACATTAATCGAATCGCTAAAGATGGTGGAATTTATGATCCTGGTGTATTTTATTGTAACACAATGTTTGAAGGCCTAAAAACTATGGATACTTTAATTTCTGATGATAAGCCAAAACTTTTGGAAGAATGGAAAACAAAATTAGAAAATTGGAAAGAAAAATCTAATACTGATATTGATCCGTCTACTCTTCCAAGAAGTGCAGTTCAACCTGTAACTCCTCCTACTCCAAAAATAATTGGTCAACCAATTCGTTTAAAATTGGATCAAATCAACATGGCGGAGGTATGGACGATGATTGATAAAAAATCTCTATTCAAATTATCTTGGGGATTGCGTGGAAAAGCAGGTTCTGAATCAGAAGAAGAACATGAACAATTACTTACTGAATGGAAAATAAAATTATTGCGTGATAAATTAATTGAGCCTGAAATTGTATATGGATATTTCAAGTGTCATAATAATGGACAAAAATTATTGGTTGAAAATCCCTCTGGAGAAGATGTTGAATTTGACTTTCCACGTTCCACTCGTCCTGAACATCTATGTTTAACTGATTATTTTGGTGATGATGATATTGTTGCATTTCAATCTGTAACTGTTGGAACAAAGGTTGCTGATGTCCTTGAAAAATGGAATGACGAGGATAAATATTCTGATGCATACTATCTTCATGGTCTTGCTGTTGAATTAGCAGAAGCCTTAGCACAATGGGTTAATGTAAAAATTAAATCTGAATTAGGATTAGATAAAGGTGGTTTAAGGTATAGTTGGGGATTTCCTAGTTGTCCTGATGTATCACAACATCATTTGGTATGGAAATTATTACAACCTGAAAAATCTGGAATGACTATTACTGAATCTGGTCAAATAATTCCTGAACAATCCACTGCAGCCATTGTTATTCATCATCCAAATGCACAATATTTTGTAATTTAGTTACCAGTTTTTTTCTAAATAATCTTTTAATCCATTAAAATCATTTGGTGATGTAATTAGAATATCTTCTGTAATTTTGTATGTTTCAGTTACTAATTTATGAAATTCATTACTGTATTCCTCTAAATTCAATCCCAAAAAATCTGCTGATTTTTGATTTTTTTCAGATGGAAATAATATGATTGGAATGATTGAAAATTCTTTTAGATTATCTGACAGATTTTGAACTTGTTGGATATTTTGAATCACTTGAGTCATGAATCCTTTGGGATTTGCTTTAATTTTTTTTCCAATTTTTAAGAAATTTGGTTTATTTGATATTGAAAGATACAAATCAATTTTTGTTTCATATTTTTTTTTCAAATTTGATACTACTGAACTGGGAATTAAGCCTAAATCTTGTGATTTTGATTGTGATGGATCTCCCATAAGTATCAAAATTCCTTCAATGTTTGTAGCAATACAAGTTTCTACAAATTTTTCAATTTCTTCCTCATTTTTGTCTCTGACTCTGAGGCTTACTGTAATTGGATGATCTGGTATTTCTTGTTTCAAAATTTTTCCAATTTCTAATGGTGATACTCTTTCATGTCCTAACACATTTTCAGTTAAATGAATTGCATCACATTTTTTAGATATTGTTTTAATTTTTTCTACAAATTTTTTAATAGATTCATCCTTGTTAATATCTGGTAAAATTTTAGGTGGGTTTGCTTCATATCTAATTGTCATATTTTCATTTTTTCCATACTTGGTTAAAACCTTTGAATACTAAAACCTCTGTGTAATTGTAGGAAAATATTATGCATTTTGATAAATTAAAATCTATTTTATCTAATCCCATAAATCCCGAAATACAATCTGATGTGGATTACAAATTAGCTGCTGTTCTAGTTGTAATTTATGGTGAAACTCCAATAATTATTATGACTGAAAAACCAAAAAGTATGAAATTCCATGCAGGTGAAATTTCATTTCCTGGTGGAAAACTTGATACAAATGATTCTAATCTTTTGGATACTGCATTACGTGAAACAAGCGAAGAAATTGGATTAAATATTTCAAAAAATGATGTAATTGGTCAATTAACACCTGTAAAGACTCTGACCACAGGATTTCTAATTTTACCATTTGTATCTATGTTGGAAGAAATTCCACCTCTTGTAACAAATTCTGAAGTTGAGAAAATTCTTCACATTCCGTTAAACCCCTTTTTACAAACTGTTGCAAAAGATAGCGATCCTAGTCATAACTTAATGAATGAAATGTATACTTTTGAGTATCAAAATCAGATTGTATGGGGTGCTTCGGCTAGAATATTAAAACAAATTGAAAATACATTGAGATTCATTTAAAAAGAGCTCTTCGTGCCTGAAAAACTATGGCTGCTCGCAAGTCCTCTCCAAGAAAAATTCGTCTGCTAAAAAAAACAAAGCAGGCTACTGCAGTACCAGCTTGGATAATACTAAAAACTAACAGAACTGTTAGAACTAATCCAAAACGTAGAGCTTGGAGATCAACTGATGTGGAGGTTGGATAATTGTCACAAGAATTAGAACGTGTTTATACAATTCCATTAGGTAAAGTATTACTTTCACAATCACAACATCGAGCAGTAAGAGCTATCAATATGATTAAAGAATTTGCTCAACATCACATGAAAGTGGAAACCATTAAAATCGATGAAGAACTATCTCATCAAATTTGGGCTAGAGGTGTTCGTAGTCCTCCAAGAAAAATTAAAGTTAGAATGAGTAAAACTGATGAAGGTTATGTTTTAGTTACTCCATTTACTGATGATGTAGAATCTGCAGTTACTCCTGAAAAAGAAACTAAAAAAGTTGAAGATGTTGTAGAAGAAGCACCAGCTAAAGAAGAAGCACCAGCTAAAGAAGAAGCACCAGCTAAAGATTAAAAATTAAAATTTTCTTAATTTAATAAAATTATTTTCTAAAATGAATAATGATCATCTATTGGATGACTCTTCATTTTAGATTCTGTTTTTTTGTTTGAACTGGATTCAGGTAAATCCATAATGAAACAAAATACTTTCTTTTCAATAGTATCTGTTAGTTCATTTTTCATTGATCTATGATGTTTTTCTTTGATTTATGTTCTTCTGCCATTTTTCTGAATATTTTTAACTCTAATGTTGGATCAAACTTAAATATTTTTTTTACATAGTCAATTTAACAAGAAAATGCCATTATTTGCAGAATTGAATATTGGAGGTTAATGGAATGCTTTCTTTTCCATATTTCCTTGTTGTTTTGGCATTAGTTTCGTAATAAATCAAATTTTAAGTTCGGGTATTTTCTTGTAAAATTAACCATGCCTGAGATCTTTGTTTATTGTAAAACTTGTAGTAAAAAAGTAAAAGCCGTAGTTTTGACAGTTCATGACAAGGAATATGATGAATCCATTAAGGGATACAGGAGATATGGGATGGTTAGAGTTTTAGAGCATAATATTGGATTTAGAAAAACTTGCTCTGATACTTCACAAATGAAAGCAATTGTCTCATCTGACTCAAAAGATGATAATGATGTTCTAAATTAACAACTAATTTTTAGAATTTCTGAAAATAATTTATTCTAATTGATATAGATCTAATTTACAATCTATACTGCAATCTGGAGTATCCCAATCAAGAGTTTGTTCTTTTGGTATCATTGCTAATGGATCATAATTATCAAATTTTGTCATTGTTTGTACTGATGATAGCATTACTACTTTGGATTCATCTGATGATGACATGTTAATTTGTGAACTTGATTGATTTGTGATTCCATTTGAGATATTTTTAATTGAATTAATTACTCCTACTGGAATGTTTTCTCCTCCTGCTACATACAACATTGAACTCTTTATGGTATTTGGTGGTGCATTTTGGTATAGCATTTTTAATGAATCCCTTAGAGATTCTTCCATACCCTGTCCATCTTTACTTGTTGTTAGAATATTTGTTTTTGAATCTATTTCAGTTGTTTCAAGTGATTTTACTACGTGCATTATTGCTGAGTTGGCAATACTGTAACATGCTTTGGGAGTTAAATCTGGATTACTTTCTAGTAATGAATCGTTATCTAATACAATTGTGCATTGTGAGTCTTCTCTAACTCTTTTTAATGAAATTCCTGAATTGAATATTTTTTCTTTTTCATATTTGAATGGCATTATTGCAAATGTGATTAACCCTTTGTCTGTGTTTTTACATATTTCTGAGATAACTGGTGCTATTGCTGCACCTGCTTTTCCTGCTAAATTACTCATTAATACAACTGTAGAATACTGTGAAATCTTAGATTTGATATCTTCAGATTTTTTATATGCTGAACCTCTAATCAATTGAACTGATGGATTAATGATTGAATCTGTAGATATGTGAATTGAGTCACTATTTGATGAACAATCTTTTGAGTCGTTACTAATTACTAAGCAATCTGAATTTAGGGTCTCTTTAGCTTGGTTTGCCAATTTTGAGCCTACTCCACCTAATCCTACAACTAGCACTGGTTCTTTTACTTGAAAACTCATTCTAATATTATTCTCAGATTTACATAAAAAACCTTCTTACGTTTTTTTTATCAAATTTTAGATCGAAAAAATTTAGCTTGCGATCTTCCCAATTAGCCTTTTTCTGGTGGCATCAGTGATTTCAACTATGTATGAATCTCCAATTTTGACTTTATCGTTTACTGCAATAGGTTTGTAAGCATAGTTTCTTCCCTTGATACCTTCTTCTGTGTTTTCATCAAACAATACTTTTCCTTTCCATCCGATCCATTTTTTATTACTTTCTAGGGATATATTGTTGATCTGATCAAAAATTATTTTACTTCGTCTTTTAACTTCTGCTGCATCTATTTGTTTTAATTCTGCAGCATCAGTTCCAGGTCTAGCACTATACTTTGACAAATTAACAACATCTGGTTTTGTTTCATCTAACAATTGAATAGTTTTTTGAAAATCTTCTTCTGTTTCTGATGGGAATCCAACAATTATGTCTGTGGAAATTGTGAAGTTTGGAAATTTTTCTTTTGTCTTTTTTACAATTTCTCTAAATGTTTGAGAAGTATGTCCTCTTTTCATATCGTTTAGTACCTTATCGCTTCCACTTTGAACTGGAATATGTAAAAATTTGAAAACTTTTTTGTTGTCATATGATTCAATTAATTTTTCTTTAATTCTTGGCATATACATTGGGTTCATCATTCCAACTCTTATCATAAAGTCTTCTGGAATTTCTGTAACTGCATTTACCAATGAAGGCAAATCTGTTCCTATATCTAGTCCGTAACATCCGTTATCTGTTGATGTCAACCAAACTTCCTTACATCCTTCTTTGATTTCTGTTTGGACTTGTCTTACTATGTCTCCTAATCTGTAACTTGAAAGATCTCCTTTTGATAATTTGGTCTGACAAAACGTGCATTCACTCATACACCCACTTGCAATTTCTACAATTCCAACAGTTGGATTGAGTCTAACTTTTGGTAATCCTACTTTTGATAAATCTGAATCCTCTAGTGCAATTTGCTTTCTACCTCCTAATGTAGAGTTAATTACTTCTAATGTTTTTCCTAATGAACTTGGGCCAAGTAAACTAGCATTTTCTGAAAATTTTTCAACATTTTCTTTTTCAGCTTTCGGTAGACATCCTGCAACGATTAGTGGTTTTGTTTTTAATGACTTTATCCTGTACATCATCTTATTTGCTGTTGTATCTTTAACTGAACAGGTAACTATGAGATTGAGATCTGATTCTGTTGAATCTGTTGCTAACGTGTGTCCTCCATTAACAATTAATCCCGAAATCATTTCAGAATCTGCAAAGCTAGCAGAACAGCCATAGGCTTCTACAAAAATTTTTGCCATAGCTTATCTAAATAATGAATCTATTTCTTTGTTGGTCATTAGTTTCTTTGAAACTACTAATTCTCTAATTGTTTTTCCAGTTTTTAGTGATTCTTTGAATAATTCTGCTGACTTCAAATATCCTATCTTTGGAGTGAGTAAAGTTACTATCACTGGACTGTTTTCAATATTTTCTTGAAGTTTTTGTTTATTTGCTGTTAATCCATCAATTAGATTTGCAGAAAATATTGGCAAAAAGTTTTTGAGCATATCTGTTGACTCTAAAACTGATTTTAGCATTCCTGGTAGCATTACATTTAGCTCAAATTGTCCTCCTTGAGCAGCATATGAAACTGCAGTATCGTTTCCAATGATGTTAAAACAAATCATATTCATGCATTCAGCTAATGATGGGTTCACTTTACCTGGCATAATGGATGAGCCTGCATGAACTGCAGGAATTCCCAATTCTGCCAATCCTGCAATTGGACCTGATGCCATTAATCTAATGTCGTTTGCAATTTTTCCAATTTCTAATGCCAAGTTTCTCAATGACCCTGATGCATTTGCAACTGGATACTTACTTTGTAAACTAAATTGCATATCTGGTTCTGGTTTTAGTTTAAGTTTAGAAATTTTACTAAGTTCTGCTATTGCAATTTTTCTATATCCTTTTGGTGTATTTGCACCATTACCTACTGCTGTACCTCCAAGTGCAACATTTTGTAATTCTTTTTGTGCTGCAACAAGATTATTTTTAGCTTTTGTTATGGATGTAGTGTAAGCTGCAAATTCACTACCTAATGTAATTGGTAATGCATCCATCAAATGTGTTCTTCCAATTTTTTTAAATGATGAAAATTCTTTTGCTTTTTTAGATAATGATTTAATTAAAATTTCTACTGCTGGAATTGTTTCTTTGAGATTCATCAAAATTGCAACATGCATTGCAGTTGGATATGTATCGTTACTTGATTGTGACATGTTGACGTGATCATTTGGATGTAAGAATTCATACTGTCCTTTTTTCTTATGTAAAATTTCTAATGCAACATTTGAAATGACTTCATTGGAATTCATGTTAAATGCAGTTCCTGCACCTGAATTGATCATGTCTACAACAAATTGATCAGTGAATTTTCCTGACAATATTTTGTCACATGCTGAAACTATAGCTTTTCCGCGTTTTGCATCAATTGCTTTAGTCTTCATATTTGCAACTGCTGCAGATCTCTTAATCATTACAAATGCTTCAATCAGATTTTTGTGAGCCTTATTTCCTGTTACATGATATTGATTAATTGCTCTACCTGTAAATGCCCCATAATATGCATCTGCAGGAATTTTGACTTTACCTAATGAATCTTGATCTAATCTAAACTTCATGCTGACTTTACTATTTTCACTTTTATTATTCATTTCTTTTGAAATGATTCTATGATTGTGGAATGATGAATGGTCTTGAATTTACACTAGGCTTGATCGTTAGCACCATGAAAATTCAAGTTTGGTATTTATATCTCCAATGTGGGATTTGTACCATGAATAAGAAAGTTAGTATGCTCTTCACAATTGCAGCAGTAGCTGTAATGGGAGCAACCTTATTCGGAAGCACATACACTAACACCCAAATTAGTGGACAAGCACTCGACATCAACAAAATGGATGTTGACGTACTTGAACAAATCCACCAAATGGGCGGTTTACAACTTGTAATGCCTCAAGCATTCGCAGAAACTGATTGTGGTGTTCTTGCAGACTCTGGACGTACAGTTCACGAGTTCGATCTAACTGGTGAAAGTGTCGAACTTCCAATTATGGGAGGAAAAACATACAACGCCATGACCTTTAATGGACAAGTCCCAGGACCAACATTAAGAGTTACACAAGGTGACGTTGTACAAATGACACTCGTTATTCCAGCAGACGAAGTTACTGGTCACGGTAACGATATGCACGCATCACAAATGTCAGCAACATACTTTGATTCTGTTAACCCAGGAGAGACAAGTCAATATTGCTACATTGCTGAATCAGCTGGTGTCTTCAAATACCACTGTTCTGGTGTTCACTTAGCAGGTATGGATCAACACGTTCTTTCCGGCATGTACGGAATTGCAATCGTTGACCCAGCTAACGGATACAAGAAATTAATGGTAGAGAAAACTAGCGGCAGCGGTGAATTAGACAGAATTTTCTATGATGCAGATGCACTCGAGTTCACACTCCAATACAATCAATTGTATTTGACAGCAGATGGTAATTATGATGCCGGCGCAATGTTCGGTCACCAAAATACCGGTACTGTTGTTAACGGAATGCAATTCGGTTATGTACCAAACATGGCTCACAACTTACTCGTAATGGGTGATACTGAGAAAAACATCTTTGTTGCACAACCATGGAATGGACTTGAACACAAGCAATACCAATCACAACTCTTGTTTGTTGAAAATGATCAACACGTAAGACTCTTTATTGAAAACCAAGGTAACGAACCAGTTTTCTTCCACATTGTGGGTGAAATCTTGGATAGAGTTGTCCAAGGCAATAGAGTACAATCCGCAGCAACTGAAACATGGATGCTCGGTGGCTCACAAAACATGATTGTTGATTTGGTCTTTGACGAACCAGGTGTATATGCAGCAGTAAACCACGATTATGCAGCAATTTACACTGGTGCAGCAACAATCTTTGTTGCAGGTGATCCATTTGGCTTGAACCCAGTTCTAGTCGATGCAGGCATCCTTGAAGCCCCAGTGCCATCTTATGCTTATGCATTAGGTAACCCAAGCAGTGCAGTTCCTCCAGTAGGAATGAACAGTATTGCTCACCCTGCAATCAACATTCATGGTTTAATGACTGATGAAGTCGCTTCTGAGTTACAAGAAAACGGTGCAATTCCACTCTGGGAAGTAATTCCTGTAGTAGCTGGAATTCTCACTGGTCAATAAATAACACATATTTTTCATTTTTTTAATTTTTTAATGAATTATATGCCGCATTTCATTTTGGACTTTATTGAGTTTTGAAGATTCTGTTCTTATTTGTGATGAAGTAGATCCTGTACTAACTAAAATTTTAACAGACAATGGTCTAAAGATTTCTTATGAACCTGAAATAACTCCTGAACAAATTTTAGAGAAAATTTCTAGTTTCAATATTATCATTGTAAGAAGTAGAACTACTATTACCAAAGAGATGATTGACAAAGCTGATAATTGTAAAATAATTGCACGCGTTGGTGTTGGATTAGATAATGTTGATCAAGAAGCTGCAAAAGCAAAAAACATTCGCGTAATTAATGCTGTAGAAGGTGCAATGAATGCAGTAGCTGAATTAGTTTTAGGTTTAATGTTGTCATTGGCAAGACAAACTGCTAGAGGTGATAGGGCAATACGTGATGGTAAATGGCTTAAAAAAGAACTAAAGGGAACAGAACTCCGTGGAAAATACTTGGGTATAATTGGACTTGGAAATATTGGAAAAAGATTGGGTAGATTAGCACGTGCACTTAACATGAATATTATTGGATATGATGTTATGCCAATTGATGAAGAATTTGCAAAAGAAGTTGGACTGATGAAAGCTGATTTGAATACTTTGTTACAAAGTTGTGATTATGTTTCAATTCATGTACCATTACTTGATTCAACTCACCATCTTTTGGATGCAGAAAAAATGTCTACTATGAAAAACACTGCAAAAATTATCAATACTTCTAGAGGGGGTGTTGTTGATGAGGATGCCTTGTATGAAGCAATCAAAAATGGTACTTTGGGTGGGGCAGCTTTGGATGTGTTTGAGCAAGAACCTGCAACCGGTAACAAATTGGCAGAACTTGATAATGTGATTTTAACTCCACATATTGGCGCTCAAACAAAAGAGGCCCAATCTTTGGCTGCAAATGTTATTGGTGAAAAAATTATTCAAATTCTTAGAGGCGTAATTTAGAATTTATTTCAACAGTTTGTGCCTAACTTTAACGAATATTCAAAAAAATTGACTTTTACGTGATTAATAATCGGCTCTTTGATTTTAACACCCTTTTTGAGTTAAAAATTTGTGTTAGAAAAACAAAATATTGATAGTTCAAAGTCAGAAACTTTGCATTTTCCTAATGTTAGTACTTTGATGAAAATTTCTTTAGGTTTGATTCTTTTTACAATGATTTCTACTGTGTTAGTTTACGCTGAAACTTCTGATGGTGCAGTTGTTACAATTATTGAAAATAGTTATCTTCAAAATAGTGGTTTAGGTGTTGATAATGCCATGTTTTCTTCTTCACCTGGTTCAATAATTACTGTAGTCAATAATGATGTGGTTTCTCATATGTTAGTTAGTGGTAGTGCTAATTCCAATAGTGGATCAAAAAGTTATGATAATTTTTTAGTCTGTGAATTTGATTCAACAAATTCTCAAACAATGTCTAATCGAACTGATACAAATCCCTGTGATTTTAATAAA
>ERZ802819.722-NODE-722-length-21532-cov-20.7779_pt1 | contig 21532 bp, 21 predicted proteins | sample MGYA00345647_ERZ802819 | MGnify/ENA primary metagenome ERZ802819 (study PRJEB30503, sample SAMEA104212355) | marine metagenome | biome: Westerlies Biome; feature: [SRF] surface water layer (ENVO:00010504) within the epipelagic zone...; material: water...
AAAATCAAAGCCGCCGAAGCCAGCATGATTGCCGAACTGCGGGATCGCGCGGCAAGTCTGGCGATCGCCACGGCAAGTGAAATCATCACGACAAAACTCGATGACAAAGCCAGCCTCGCACTTGTTGACAAGGCGACAGCCGAGATTGAAAAACTAAACTGATCGGGTGCCGGGTTTACCGCGGTAATTCGCAGATTGGGTGATTACGCCGATTCGCTAGCGGGTCGGCGTTAAACTTATCACCGCCCGACCATCCGCCGGCACCACCAGCTCAAACTCAACCACCGGCAACAGCCGGGCACGATCGGTGTCAAATCCGGTTTTATAGCCGAAGGCCTCATTCGACAACACGTTATCATTGGTGTCCAAAATGGCCGTCATCATCGGCACAACGGCGATATCAGCAGCTGCATTCTGCGCCAGATCGCGGGTCATTTTCAGACCGACTTTGACCTCCATCAGGATGCTGCCATCGGCCTCAGCTGTACATTGTGACCGCACCCCATTCAGCCGGACATCGACTGTTTGTTTTTGTTCATCGGTCAGCACAAATGCCCGCGCCCCTTCGACCGGCGCGCTGAGTGGGGGGCAAAACACCAATTCATCTTTAGATGAACAGGACGCCAGAAATACGAGACTGCCAAGCATGGCCGGGATGAAGAGCTTTTTCATAAGGCGATGATAGCGGTTTTTTTACAGAACAGCAATTGACCTAAACACCCGAAACAGGCAACAAAAGAACCTATGAAAAAAATTGCAAAAAAACTGACCCTCGCAGCCCCGCGTGGGTTTTGTGCAGGCGTCGACCGCGCCGTTAAAATTGTCGAGGTGGCGCTGGAGAAATTTGGCACACCTGTCTATGTCCGGCATGAAATCGTACATAACAAAACGGTGGTGGATGGGCTTGCCGCAAAAGGCGCTGTTTTTGTTGAAGAGCTTGATGAGGTGCCCAACGGCGCGCCTGTGGTGTTTTCCGCGCATGGTGTGTCCCGGGCTGTTGTTGCAGACGCTGATCAACGTCAGATGATTGCTGTTGATGCCACCTGCCCACTGGTCACCAAAGTGCATATTGAGGCCAGACGGCATGCCGACAATCATCGACATTTGCTGCTGATCGGGCATGCCGGCCATCCCGAAGTTGAAGGCACAATGGGGCAAGTGGATGCGGCACAGGTGACCCTTATCGAAACCGCCGAAGACGCCCGCACGGTGCAACCACCAACCAGCAGCAATCTGGCTTTTGCGACACAAACAACGCTTTCAGTGGATGATACCGCCGAAATTATTTCAATTTTGCAGTTTCGCTTTCCGGATATCACCGGCCCGCGCGGCGAGGATATTTGCTATGCCACGACGAACCGTCAGAAAGCGGTCAAAGATATGGCCAGTGATGTTGATCTGATGCTGGTGATCGGTGCCGCAAACTCGTCAAATTCACAACGTCTTGTCGAAGTTGCAAAGCTGGCCGGGGCTGATGACGCCATGCTGATTGCTGACAAACACGCCATCGATTGGGGTCGCACCGACAAAGCCAGCCATATTGGCCTGTCAGCCGGTGCCTCTGCCCCGGAAAGTCTGGTGCAGGATGTGATTCAAACGCTGGCTGAACGCTATGATTTGCAGGTGACTGAACATGGCCATATCCGGGAAACTGTGAACTTCAAGCTGCCACCAATTTTAACACATTGATTCTGAGAGACCCGCATGGCGGTTTACACAACAGTTGATGACACAACGCTGCATGCATTTTTAGCAGGCTATGATGTTGGTGATGTTCTGAGCTTTGCCGGCATTGCCGAAGGTGTCGAAAATTCCAACTATTTACTGCGAACGACAAAAGCCAATTACATTCTGACACTCTATGAAAAGCGGGTTGATGCCGATGATTTGCCGTTTTTTATCGAGTTGATGACGCATCTGTCCGACGCTGGCATGAATTGCCCGGTGCCGGTGGCGGCACGTAATGGCCGCATATTGCATGACATTGCCGGCCGCCATTGTGCGCTATTTTCCTTTCTTGATGGCACATTTTCGCGCTTTCCAAACCGCGCCAAATGCCGTGCGTTAGGTGCCAGCCTTGCCGAACTTCATCTCAAGGCACAAGGTGTATCGCGGCGCCGCGCCAATGCGCTTGGCCCGGCTTCATGGACAACGCTGCTGACCAGTATTGGTGCCGACGCCGATATTCTTGGCGCAGGGATGTATGACACCATTACCGGGCGTTTGCAGCAGATTCTGCAACACTGGCCAGACGATTTACCGCATGGGATCATTCACGCAGATCTGTTCCCCAACAATGTTCTTTTTGTTGGCGACAATTTGACCGGCCTGATTGATTTTTATTTCGCCTGTGAAGACATCCTTGCCTATGACGTCGGGATTTGCCTGAATTCATGGTGTTTTGAGGCTGATGGCAGCTTTAACATGACAAAATCACGCGCCCTTATGCAAGGCTATGAATCGGTTCGGCCACTGACGGATAAAGAAAAAAGCGCGATCCCGGTATTGGCTGCCGGATCGGCGATGCGGTTTTTCCTGACGCGCCTATATGATTGGATACATACACCAAAGGACGCCCTGGTCAGCCCGAAAGATCCGATGGAATATTGGGCCATTTTACGGTTTCATCAATCGGTATCCGGCATCACGGCTTATGGAATTGATTTGCGCCCGCCTGCCGGAGACGCATCGTGACAGATCAGCCTGATAATCTTGTGACCATTTTCACTGATGGATCATGTTTGTCGAACCCCGGGCCAGGTGGGTGGGCGGCGGTTTTGCGCTGGCGTGACAATGAAAAGGAAATTGTTGGCCATGAAGCTGACACCACCAACAACCGGATGGAGCTGAAAGCCGCGATCATGGGGCTGAACGCTGTGACCCGGGCGATGCCGATCGCGCTGCATACAGATAGCCGGTATGTGATGAATGGCGTGCAGGACTGGATGCCACGCTGGAAGGCAAATGGCTGGAAAACCGCCAGCAAAAAGCCGGTAGCGAATCAGGATTTATGGGAACAGCTTGATCAGGCTGTGCAACGCCATGACATCACATGGCACTGGGTCAAAGGCCATGCCGGCAATGAATTCAACGAACGCTGCGACCAGTTGGCGCGCAGCGCTGCCGAATCGATTGCCCGCTAGCAGACCTTTATTTTGCTAGAGATTTGCCAAAACATGCTCGGCGCTTGACACTTCAAAAGCACCCGGCTCTTCCATAAACATGGATTGCACCACGCCATTATCGATCACCATGGCACAGCGTGCCGCCCGCCGCCCCATAATCGGCCCCATATCACGCGTCAGTCCCAATGCGTCGGACATTTCAGCATGCCAGTCTGCCATCATATCAACAATGCCAATGGCGTTACCGGCCTCGGCCCAGGCGCGCATCACATGCGCATCATTGACCGCCAAACAGGCAATTTTATCAATGCCGGCTGCTTTGATCTTATCGGCATGTTTGACAAAGCCGGGCAGATGCTTGGCCGAACAGGTTGGGGTAAACGCCCCGGGAACAACAAACAGCACAACACGGCAATCGCTGAAATAGTCGGCAGTTGAAAAGGTGTTGATACCATCATCCAGTTTCATCTGGAAATTGACCTGCGGAATGGTCTGGCCGACGGCAATTGTTTCAACGGGCTGTGTCATGAAGCGATATCCTCTGATTTATCTTCGCGGTGAATTTAGGCGAACAGCCTTTTATACCGGCATTGACGGGGGTGCAAGCCTATAGATTGTCAGACCCCGTCATGGCTTTGTTCAGGGCTGCCAGCACCGCGTCAGAGGTCAGTAATTCGCCCAGCTGGATACCGTCTACGGCATGCGGCCCATAGACAATATTGAACGGGATACCATAGCGTTGATAGGCGGCCAGAAACGCCGCGATATCATCATTTGGACGCGTCCAATCAGCTTGCAACAGCACCAATTGACCCGCATCAACCAACTGCCGCAGATAGGGCGCAACCGGCGCCTGCTCAATCACCAGTGATTTATTCGCCGTACAGGTTATGCACCAGGCCGCTGTGACGTCGACAAAGACAGTCTTTCCGGAATCAACAAGCGGCCCGATCATCGCCGGTTGCCAGTCCTGCCAGACCACAGACACACCCCCATCGTCATTTGCTTGCCGGTAATCTGCCGCCATTTTTGGCCCGAGCATGGTCAGAAGCTGCGGCGGGGCGGCCAGAAGCCCGACCACCAACACGGCACCAACAAGCGACAATAAGCGCGGCGATAAGCGCTGCAAGGGGCGCGACACGGCCCGGCTGGTTCCGCTTAGCCCGAAAATGATCATGATCACCCCGGCGGTCAGCAGGCCTGTCATCAAACCGCCCGTAATGGCGAATAGAATTGACCCCAGCCACAGCGCTGTGCCAGCCAGCAATAACGCCAAAATACGTTTCAGCCAGACCATCCATGGCCCCGGTTTCGGCAACGCGCTGATCAGGCCGGGCGCCAGTATAATCAACATCCATGGTGTTGCCAGACCCATCCCAAGCGCGATAAAAATACCAAATAATTCGGCTATTGACCCGGTCAATGCAACACCAACCGCAACCCCGACAAATGGCGCCGAACAGGGCGTTGCCAGAATCGTCGCCAACATGCCTGTCAAAAAGTCACCAGCGACAAGGCGGCGCGGCGATGCAGCCCCCCCAAAGCCACCCGTCAAACGGTGCGCAAAAGCCGGAACCGGCAACACCAACCGGTCGAGCATGGCCAGAACAAACACCCCTAACAACAGCATCATCACGCTCAGGAATAACGGGCTTTGGAACTGAATCCCCCAGCCAATTTGTGCGCCAGCCAGACGCATCGCTGCAAGGGCTGCGGCTAACAATATAAAGCTCGTCACAATGCCCGCTGCCGCAGCCAGAAACCTGATGCGCACCAATGATTTTTGTTGGCCGGCGGACTCAATAACCGAGCCAAGTTTAATGGCCAGCACCGGCAACACACAGGGCATCAAATTCAAAATTAATCCGCCAAGCCAGGCCAGAGCAAATATCATCCAGCCAGCATCATTTGCCGATATATCCGATTCCGGGGTGGGGGTACCGGTGGGGGTGCGGGCGGTGATGGTGAATGACTGCTCGGCAAACTGATCACCGGCAATGATGGTGGCGGTGATGTCGCGCCCAACAAGATCCAGCGGCGTCGATGTTTCAATCGCAATCACCGCATCAGTCCCGTTCATTCGCGGCTTTTTAAAGGCAACACCGGCAATGCCCTCAATAAAAATATCATCAATGGCCAGCGGTGCGGCAAATTGCATATGCAGCGCATCTGCTGCCTGCCAGACCCGTTCAACGGCGAATAACGGGTTGTCGCCGGCTTGCCGTGGCACCAGCGCTGTCGCCTGCGCAATGGCGCGGGAATCACCTGTTGGCGATGCCGGGCCGGCCGGCATTGTCAAAGCGACGCTGCCGCCAAGTGGCACGCAAATATCGGCGCAGACAAGCGCCTCAATCTGACCACGCAGCTGGACGCTGCTGCCCGGACGATGGCCGCTCACCTGCAGCGGCAGAATAACCGCGCTGTCATAGCCAAAATTATCAAAACCAAACGCATTGAAACGTTTTGGGACGGGCCATTTTATCTGGCTGATTACCGCATCACCATCCGCCAGCAAATCGATCGCTGGCGGCAAGCCTGCCTCGCCCGGGGTGCGCCAGTAAATTTTCCAGCCCGGCGCCAACCGAAATTCCAGCGCCAGCGGTAACACCTGCAAATCGCCCGTCGCGCTTACCGAAGAAATCAGCCGCGCCTCGCCAATCGCCGGATCGCCAACCCAATTGCTGTGCAATGTGGTCGCAACAGACGGCGATGCGGCGGCGATGCAAAACACCACAAACAACGCCATTCGCGCTATCAACCGGCGCAGTTTAAGGCGAACTGAATGACCGGAATAGTCTCGGCAGTGTGCCATCATTAATGCGCTCCAAGATGCATGCCAGCCGGGTCTGAAACCACAGTTTTGCTTTACCTGAACTATGATTGATGTCTAGTCTAAATAATGGTGTTCAGAAAAGATACAAGCGGCGCCGTGAAATCTTTCGATAGCGCCAGCATGACCCACCAGACTGGCAGTCTGCAGGGTCATCTGCTTGTTGCGCACCCACAAATCGATGATGGACGGTTTGCCAGAGCGGTCATTGTCATGTGTCAGCATGATGATAAATCGGCAATGGGTGTGGTCATCAACCACCGGGCTGCCCGGATGAATCTTGGCAAGCTTTATGCGACGCTGGATATTGGCGCGCCGCGGTTTTGTGCCGACCAGCCGGTGCATATTGGCGGGCCGGTTGAGAGCAATCGCGGCTTTGTTCTGCATACACAAGATCATATGCTGCCGGGAAGCCTGCCCGTGACACATGAAATCGGGCTGACATCGAGCATTGAAATTTTGCGCGATATCACCAATGGCACAGGCCCGACACATTCGATTGTGTCACTGGGCTGCGCTGGTTGGCATGCCGGCCAGCTGGAAGATGAATTGGCAGCAAATGTCTGGCTATCGATGCCGGCGACAAGTGATTTGGTGTTTCGTGATGACACAAGTGACATCTGGAAAGATGCCTATAGATTATTAGGCGTCGACCCGGTGCATTTTGTCAGCGATACAGGCAGCGCCTAGGCCGACAGACGCGCCGCCAGATCGGCATTATCCATCAACGCCGTCGGCGGGCCAACACAGGCAAGAGACGGGCTGTTATTGGTGATCAGCTGCGCCGCCATATCACGCACCGCATTTTCGTCCACTTCATCAATCGCCGCTAATAAAGCGGCATCATCCTGTGGCGCGCCAAACAGCATAATCTGTCTGGCCAGAGCGTCACCGCAATTTGACACGGACTCGCGGCTCATTAACAAGCCGGCGCGTAATTGCGCCTTTGCCCGCGCCACTTCATCAGATGTCACCGCATGCGCGATATTGGCCAGTTCATCTACCGCCACCGACAGCATTTCATTTGCCTGATGCGCCGAGGTGCCCGCATATACCGAAAAACATCCGCTGTCGGAATAGAGCGCGGCAAACGAAAAAATCGAATAGCACAAGCCACGCTGCTCGCGCACCTGCTGGAACAACCGCGATGACATGCCGCCACCATATAACGTCGACAACGCCATCAGGGCGAATCTGTCCGGCGCCGTGGCGGCTTTTGCTGGCAACCCGAAAACGATATGCGATTGTTCCAGATCACGTTCGATAATTTGACGGCCAGCTGTCCAGCATGGCGGCGTACGGCTGGCTGTCTGCGCATTGGACAGATTGCCAAGGCACTCCTCAATACGCCGAACGATATCATCATGCTGCACCGCCCCGGATGCGACCACAAGCATCTGTTCGGCCCCATAAAATCTGTGCATGAAACCATTCAGGTCGGCACGCTGAAAACGCGAAACACTGTCAACTGTGCCCAGAATGGGGCGCCCCAGATTATGCGTGTCGTAACAGGCCGAAGCAAACAGATCAAAAACCAGATCATCCGGTGTGTCGAGCGATTGACCAATTTCCTGAATGATCACCCCACGCTCGCGCTCAATTTCAACATCGGGCAATGTCGATTGGGTGACGATATCGGTCAGAATATCAATGCCAAGATCAAGATGTTCGGGCAGTAGCCGCAAATAATACGCTGTTTCTTCGCGGCTTGTATGGGCATTCATAAAGCCACCCACATTTTCAACCTCGGTGGCGATGGTCTGTGCATCGCGCCGTTCTGTTCCTTTAAACGCCATATGTTCAAGCATATGCGCGATGCCCTGCTCATGTGGCGCTTCATCACGCGCCCCGGCATTCACCCAGATGCCGATCGACACGGTTGTTGCATGCGGCATCTCGCGGGTCGCTACGCGTAACCCGTTTGGCAGATGGCTGAGTTGTGCTTTCATGTGCCCCGCTTCATCTTCATGATAAGTGATCTGACAGCATCCGGCGTTGCCGCCACATGTTGCTGTCGTTCAGGCCGCTGCATCAAATCTGCCAGATGCGGTGGCAGTGCCGGTGCGACACCTGTTGCTTTGGCCACAGCGGCATCAAATTTTGCCGGATGCGCACACGCCAGGGCAACAATCGGCACATCGCTGGAAACGGTGCCATCAGCATGGGCGGCGCGCGCTGCATACACACCAACAGCACTATGCGGATCAATCGTCATATTAGACTGCGCAGCGGTTTCAGCAATTTCAGCCAAGGTGCCCGCATCATCCAGCCGGTACGCAGAAAACAGCTGGCGGGCGCGGGCCAGCACGCTGTCATCAACCTCAAACCGGCCGGTTTCGGCAAAGTGTTGCATAACAGTGGCAGTTGCCGCGCCATCACGATCAAGCAGTTCAAACAGCAGACGTTCAAAATTGCTCGACACCTGAATATCCATTGACGGGCTCAGCGATGGCACAACTGTCTCACGCGCCATCGCACCGCTGGCGAAAAACCGTGGCAAAATATCATTCTGGTTTGAGGCGATAATCAAACGCTCTACCGGCAGCCCCATTTGCACCGCAACATAACCGGCAAAGACATTGCCAAAATTGCCAGTCGGCACCGAAAATGCGACTTTGCGTGCCGGCGCGCCAAGCCGTAATGCGGCGGCAAAATAATACACAATCTGTGGCATCAGCCGCGCCCAGTTAATTGAATTAATCGCCGATAGATTGACCTGATCCCGAAATTCAAGATCATTGAAAAGCGCTTTGACAACGGCCTGACAATCATCAAAGTCGCCCGAGACAGCCACCGCATGCGCCCCATCAGCGACCACCGATGTCATTTGGCGTTGTTGCACCGGCGACACCCGCCCATCAGGAAATAGAATAAATATATCGACAGCGTCGCGGCCCTTAAAGGCCTCAAGCGCGGCTGATCCGGTATCACCACTTGTCGCACCGACAATCACCGCATGCTGCCGATTCTTTTTCAGCGCCCGGTCAAAGGCGCGTGCCAGAAACTGCATAGCGTAATCTTTAAAGGCAATGGTCGGCCCGTGAAACAGCTCGAGCACATGCAGATTATCCTGCAACGGCACCAGCGGCGCGATATCAGGATGGTCAAATCCGGCATAAGCGTCCTGCGCCATTGCCGTTAATTCGGCCTCATCAACCTCGCCATCACAAAATGGTGCCATAATCCGGCCAGCCAGCTCGGCATAGGACAGCCCCTGCATAGCGCTGATATCAGCCTCGGTAAATCGTGGCCATTCTGCTGGCAAATACAATCCGCCATCGCGGGCCAGCCCGCTCAGCAACGCATCCTCATAGCCCAGCGGCCCATCCTGACCACGCGTACTGTAATAATGCATTGCGCTACCCCCGGGGCGCGGCACCAAACCGCAACCTGCCTGCCTGATAATGGAACACAGTATAGACCCCGACAAGGGCCAGCGCGATGCCATACCAGGTCATCGCATAGCTCAGATGCGCATTGCGCAAATTCAATTCAGTCTTCGCCCCGATCGGCAGCGTAACCACTTCAGATGTCCGCAGTGCATCAGCGTAATAGCTGCTGATTGCCGGGGCTGGCACGCCAACATGGCCGATAATCTGTGATGGCACCAGAGTAAACCAAAATCCATTGTCAGGATCATTTTCCGGGACAAAATATCCCTTCTCGCCCGGCAACCGCAAAATGGCATCAACCGTCACCTCACCGTCGATCAGCGAAAATTCACGGGTTGATCTGTCGCGATAGGCTTCGGCCACCCAGCCGCGATTGACTAAAATCGTCCGGCCATCAACCAGTTTAAACGGCGTGACAACATGAAACCCGGCATTGCCCTCATAGGTGCGACCGGTCAGGTAAGTTTCCTGCTCATGTTGAAATGTCCCACGCAGCGCCAGCCGGATAAATTCACTCTCAGCTGTCAGGCTGTCTGCGGCTGGCGGGCCGATAGGCGTTGCCGCTGACCGCGCCTCAAATGCGGTGATCAGATCATTTTTCCATTGCATCCGCTGTAATTGCCACGTGCCCAGCGTCAATAGGATGGCAAATGCCGGCAGCGCAAACAGGGTGAGCCAAAATAGCGGTCGGAATTGAATCATTATATCACATCATGGCGGCTGCCATGCCAAACGGGGTGCCACAGCATAAACTATGCTGGGACACCCCGGGGTTAGTTTACCTTATGTCGGCAGTCTATCAACCGCCCCACCAATAGATGGCGGCAAACAGGAACAACCAGACGACGTCGACAAAATGCCAATACCATGCGGCGGCTTCAAACCCAAAATGCTGGGTGGGTGTGAAATGGCCGGCGCGTCCACGGAACCAGCAAACAGCCAGAAACAACGTGCCAACCAACACATGAAACCCATGAAATCCGGTCGCCATGTAAAACACCGATGGATAGATGCCATCAGTAAAACCAAATGACGCATGACTATATTCAAGCGCCTGCAAGCCGGTAAACAACATCCCAAGCAGAATTGTTAAACCAAGGCCAGTCATGAAATCCTTGCGGTTACCATGTTGCAACGCATGATGCGCCCATGTCACCGTACATCCAGACAACAACAAAACCAGCGTATTGATCAAAGGCAGGTCGAACGGGTCAAATGTGACGATGCCTTCAGGCGGCCACACACCATCATTGGGGTAGAACGCCCGGTCAAAAAACGCCCAGAAAAATGCCACAAAAAACATGACTTCTGATGCAATGAAAAGCATCATGCCATAGCGCATACCGATCTGCACAATCGGTGTGTGATGCCCCTGATACTCGGCTTCACGGATGATGTCACGCCACCACATAAACATGGTCGCCAACACCAGCATAAAGCCCAGTCCAAGAACCGCCACACCATAGGCAACTTCATGCATATACATGACGCCACCAACAGCGGCGGTAAAGGCAGCTGCCGATCCAACGGCCGGCCATGGGCTGGCTTCAACTAGGTGATAGGGGTGTTTGTTTGCACCGCTCATTTTGGTCTCCTCACAATCTGGTCATGCGTTTATGCGCTGACCACCTCTCCACGATTACTTGTTTTCCAATAAAGCCGGAAAAAATGTATAGGACAAAGTGATATCCTTTACATCAACAACATTCTCATCAACTGCAATATCCGGATCGACGAAAAAACGTACCGGCATCAACACCGATTCGCCGGGCTGCAGGGTTTGCTCCTGAAAGCAAAAACAATCGATCTTCATAAAATAAGCGCCAGCTTTTGGCGGTGTCACATTGAATGTCGATGTGCCTGTTGATGCCGCTGGGCCAATATTTGTCGCCCGGTAATTGATGATAACCTCTTCACCGGGTTTTACCGTCACAGGCCGATCAACGGGCTCAAATTTCCACGCTAGCCCGCGGTTAATATTCGCATCAAACCGCACCGTGACCGGGTGGTTTGACACAACATGCGTGGCTGCATCGGCGCTCACCTGGGTCGTGCCACCATATCCTGTAACCTGACAGAAAAGCTTATATAGCGGCACCGACGCATAGGCCATGCCCACCATAAATGCGACGACAGTTGCCAGTATAACCAATGTCCGCCGGTTGCCGGAAAATCGCACCGTTGGCACATGCGCTGTGGTCATGATGCGCCCCCGACCTTGATCAGGGTCAATAGGTAAAACAAAGCCACCAGCCCGGCAATAATCCCTAACAGCACCCAATTACGCCCTTTGCGCATATGCTGCATTTCAGTGGCTGTTTTGGGTTGTTTACGCTGTTCCATCATACACCCACCCAAGCAGCGACAAACCGGTCGATGACCAGACCTAAAAACACCAAAAACAGATATAATATCGAATAGCCAAAAAGCTGCATGGCGGTTTTATCACTGCCATTGGCCCACAGTTTCAGGCTCAACCCGACAAACACCGCCCCGGCCAACCCGGTGACAACACCATAGGCCAGCGAGGTCATGCCGATAAAGGATGGCACAACCGCCAAAGGCGCCATTAAAACCGCATAAATGACGATTTGCCGGCGGGTTTCAACTGCGCCAGACACCACCGGCAACATCGGGATTTTGGCCCGGGTGTAATCTTCGTTTTTGACCAGTGCCAAGGCCCAAAAATGCGGCGGTGTCCACATAAAGATAATGGCAAACAGCAGCAATGGTTCGATTGACAATGTGCCGGTCACAGCGGTCCAACCGATCATTGGCGGGAATGCACCGGCGGCGCCACCAATGACAATATTTTGCGGTGTCCGCCGCTTGAGCCAGACCGTATAGACCACCGCATAGAAAAAGATGGTAAAGGCGAGCAGACTGGCTGCCAGCCAGTTCGTCGCCAGCCCCAACAGCAAAACCGACAGCGCCGACACCACCAAGCCAAGCGTCAACGCCTCGGCCGGTGCCATAAATCCAGCCGGAATCGGCCGGCTTTTGGTACGGCTCATGACCGCATCAATATCACGATCATACCATTGATTAATCGCCCCCGATGCACCAGCACCGGCGGCAATAGCAAAAAGCGCGATGGCGAATAACAGCGGATGCAGGCTTCCCGGTGCGACATACATGCCGGCAAATCCGGTAAACACCACAAGGCTCATCACCCGCGGCTTTAACAATGACCAGAAATGGCCAACCGACGGTTCAAACAAACCGTCGGCGGCTCCAGCCATTTGTTGTTGCGACGTAAGCGCCATCAAAATGCCCTTTTCACTAACAGGCTGCCTTATTTCACTTTTGGCAGTTCGTCAAAGGTGTGATACGGCGGCGGTGAAGCCACCTGCCATTCCAGAGTTGTCGCCCCTTCACCATATGGGTTGGCTTCGGCACGACGCTTTTTGAGGAAGGCTTCGATAATCACCACGAGGAACAGGATTGCCCCGAGACCACCGATATATGAGCCGATTGACGCCACCTGATTCCAGCCGGCAAACGCGTCTGGATAGTCGATGTAGCGACGTGGCATACCCGCCAGACCCAAAAAATGCATCGGGAAGAATGTCAGGTTAACACCGATAAATGTGACGTAGAAATGCAGCTTGGCGAGCGTTTCCGAATATTCATAACCGGTCATTTTGGAGAACCAGTAATAGAAACCGGCAAACAAGCCGAACACCGCACCAAGCGACAGCACATAGTGGAAGTGAGCAATCACATAATAGGTGTTATGCAGGACGATATCGAGGCCAGCATTTGACAACACCACCCCGGTTACCCCGCCTACGGTGAACAGGAAGATAAACCCAATCGCCCACAGCATTGGTACGCGGAAGGTAATTGACCCACCCCACATGGTCGCGATCCATGAGAAAATTTTCACCCCTGTCGGCACCGCGATCACCATCGTGGCGGCGGTGAAATAGGCCCGCGTATCGACATCAAGCCCGACTGTATACATGTGGTGTGCCCACACAATAAAGCCAACAAAACCAATCGCCACCATCGCATAGGCCATGCCGAGATAACCAAATACCGGCTTTTTCGAGAAGGTCGAGATGATATGGCTGACAATACCAAAGGCTGGCAAAATCATAATATACACTTCGGGATGACCAAAGAACCAGAACAGGTGCAGGAACAAGATCGGATCGCCGCCGCCCTCTGGAATGAAGAAGGTTGTGCCAAAGTTACGGTCGGTCAGCAGCATGGTGATAGCACCCGCCAAGACCGGCACAGCCAACAGCAGCAAAAATGCGGTGATCAGCATTGCCCATGCAAATAACGGCATCTTATGCAATGTCATCCCCGGCGTGCGCATATTAAAGATCGTGGTAATGAAGTTAGCGGCACCAAGAATCGAGGATACACCAGCAAGGTGAAGCGAGAAGATCGCCAGATCCATTGACATGCCGGGTGAACCGGCGGTCGATGACAATGGCGGATAAATTGTCCAGCCAACGCCGGCACCACCATCCATCACAGCTGAGAGCAGCAGCAAAATAAATGCCGGCGGCAACAGCCAGAAGCTGATGTTATTCATCCGCGGAAACGCCATATCCGGCGCCCCGATCATGATCGGCACAAACCAGTTGCCGAAACCACCAATCAGCCCGGGCATCACCACAAAAAACACCATGATCAGGCCATGCGCGGTGGTGAATACGTTCCAGACATGGCCGCTTTCCATGTACTGAACACCCGGGTTCATCAATTCCATCCGCATGTAGATTGACATGCCACCACCAATAAAGGCGGCAAGGATGGCAAACACCAGATACATCGTCCCGATGTCTTTATGATTTGTCGAGTAAAGCCAACGGCGTACAAAACTTGAAGGAGCACCGTGGTCTGCGTGGGCTTGCGCACTCATAGTTAAATCCTCTTTTCTGGGTTAATTAGCAGATGCCAGCTTCAGCGCGCTGTTCGTCGCGTCCGGCATGTCCATGGCAAATTCCTGTTTGGCAGTTTCAAGCCAGGCAGCATATTCATCCTTTGGCACCGCCTTGATCTCGATTGGCATATAGGCATGATTGGTGCCGCAGATTTGGTTGCACTGACCATAATATGTCTGTGTCCCCACCGGCACATCAATCCACGCTTCATTGGTGCGTCCAATAAAGGCGTAAATCTGCACAGCAAGCGATGGCACGAAGAATGAATGCATCACATCATTGCCGGTGATCAACAGCTTGATACGGGTGCCTTCGGGCACAACCATCGGGTAATCAACACTGAGCAAACGTGTCTGGCCCGGCTGCAAATCGGCTTCATCAACCATGTAGCTGTCAAAGGTGATGCCCTCATCCGGGTAGGTGTAGTTCCAATACCATTGGTTACCGCTTACCTTGATCACCATATCGGTATCGGCTGTCCGATCCGTGTAATAAAGCAGGCGGAATGACGGCACTGCGATGCCGACCAGAATCAGCACCGGTATCACAGTCCACAAAATCTCAATCACTGTATGATGTGATGTCTGCGACGCTTTTGGATTGCGCGCGGCGCGGAAGCGCACCCCGACATAAATCAGCAAAGCCAGCACAAACAGCGAAATGGCGGTGATGACAACCAGCAGCAAATTATGCAGATCTGTCGCCATTTCAGCAATTGAGCCGGCTGGCGGCTGCAGATTGAGCTGCCATGGCTGCGGCGCTGCGGCGTGCGATGCCGACGCCAGCATCACCCCGGCCAGACTGGCAAGTGCTAAAATAATAAATTTGCTGGAAGGCCCAGCGATCGTGACCCGCGCAATGGCTGTGCGGATATAAGCCGTAAATGGCATGGATTCCTCTCCCAAAAACATGATCCATCACAAAAGATCAAAAAACCATGCTGGTGACAATGACAGCCACCAGGAAATTTTAGTTCTGTTTAGACTGTTTCGCGGTGATAGAAAACCCCCGTGCGGCAGCCTGTCGCTATAAATTTTTACATTTTTTGATTTTTCTAAAGACTGGTTCCGCCAAATTGCCGGTCTGACTGAAAAAAGCCGATAAGAAAACCAAGAGAATGGCTTGAATTTTCTGCAGAAACCACCCATCTTATTCGTAGCGAATATATCAAAACAATTTTGTCAACACACTGTGTTTAAAGGTTATTTCATGGATCTTCTGCAACAGACCGACGCCATATTCTTCGACAAAACCGGACTGGATTTAGCGCGCACCCAAAAAATTGTCAGCGATGCGCTGGCATCGGGAGATGATGGCGAATTGTTCCTTGAAATGCGCCATTCTGAAATGCTGATGTTTGACGATGGCCGGCTGAAAACCGCCAGCTATGACCAATCCAGCGGTTTTGGCTTGCGGGCTGTTGCTGGCGACGCGCATGGCTATGCGCATGCCGGTGAATTATCCGAATCGGCGTTGAAACGCGCGGTTGACAGTGTGTCCGCCGTGACCAAAGGCTATCACGGTCAGGCCGCATTGGCGCCAGCCGCTGGCAGTAACGCGCCGCTCTATTCCGGCGACAACCCGCTGAATCATACCTCATTCGAAACAAAAATTAATCTATTACAAGAGATTAACAGCTATGCGCGCGCCGCAGACAGCCGCGTCAAACAGGTCAATGCCAGCCTTGCCGGGTCATGGCAGGCGGTGCAGATCATGCGCGCCGATGGCACCCGCATGGCCGATATTCGCCCATTGGTGCGGATCAATGTCTGGGTCGCGGTTGAGGAAAATGGGCGGATGGAATCGGGCGGCGCCGGTGCCGGTGGCCGCGTTATGCTCGACCAGTGGCTGACGCCAGAATCCTGGCAAAGTCAGGTTGACGAGGCGTTGCGCATTGCCGTGCTAAATCTCGATTCGGTGCCGACACCGGCTGGCGAGATGGAAGTGGTGCTAGGCGCTGGCTGGCCCGGCGTCATGCTGCATGAAGCTGTTGGCCATGGGCTTGAAGGTGATTTCAACCGCAAGGGCACGTCGGTGTTCAGCGGCAAAGTCGGCGAGCAGGTTGCCGCCAAAGGTGTGACCGTTATTGACGACGGCACCATGGCCGACCGGCGGGGCTCGATTACCATTGATGATGAAGGCACCGCAAGCCGCCGCAATATATTGATCGAAGATGGCATTTTGAAAGGCTATATGCAGGATCGGCAGAATGCCCGGCTGATGGGCGTCGATGCGACAGGCAATGGCCGCCGCGAGTCCTATGCGCATGCCCCGATGCCGCGCATGACCAACACATTTATGGACAATGGCACGGATGATCCGGAAGAAATTGTCAGCTCCATCAAAAAAGGTATTTATGCGGTTAACTTTGGCGGTGGGCAGGTTGATATCACCTCTGGCAAATTTGTGTTTGCCGCGGCCGAGGCCTATCTTGTTGAAAATGGCAAAATCGGCGCGCCGATAAAAGGCGCAACGCTGATTGGCAACGGCCCGGACGCCATGTCGAAAATCACCATGATTGGCAATGATACCAAGCTCGATAGTGGCATCGGCACCTGCGGCAAAGCTGGCCAAAGCGTGCCTGTCGGCGTCGGCCAACCGACTGTCAAAATGGGCGGCATCACTGTTGGTGGCACCGAAGCCGCCTGATCGGCGGATCGCTTTATGCAGACACCGGCTGGCGGCGCAGATAAAGCGCAATTGTCAGCAAAATACATGTGATCACCGCGCCAAAGCCAAATGAATATTGAGCGCCGCCAAGGTGATATAACGGGCCAGCCAATACCAATCCGCCAACCTGACCCAATGAGCCAAACCCCTGTACGGTGCCAAGCGCGCCACCCATAGTTGCCGCGCCAGCAGCATTGCTTGCCGCTGCCGACAATGCCGGATTGCTAAAGCCGAATCCGAAACAAACTGCGGTGGTCGCAACCACCATTTGCACCAGCGGATAGTCATTGCCAATCAGCAACCCCAACGCCATGACAACGGTCAAAAGCTGTCCGATGACCAACAGGCTGGCGCCAAATCCGACCGTGCCGACCTCACCAAAACGGCGCACCGCGATATTGATCAATCCGGCCTGCACAAGGATGATACATACGCCAATATAGGTGAACAGCCAGCCGGTCTGGCGCGCCCCAAAGCCAAGATAATCGCGCAGCAACAGAACAAATGACGCTTCCACCTGTGCAAAGGACAGATTCAGGCAAAAGAACGCCACCGCATACAATGCCAGCGGGCTATGCAGCATGCCCGCGATGCGGGGGATCAATGTCTGTTTTGGCGATGCGGACGCTGGCTGCAAGCTGGCGCTTTCCTCGATGCGGATCGATAACACCAGCGCCAGAAAAGAGAATCCAGCTGCCAGTAAAAACGGCGCCTGATGCAATGGCCCGCTGCCAATGCCGCTCAGCAACCCACCAAGCGCCGGGCCAGCCACAAAGCCGGTACCAATTGCCGCGCCAAACAATCCCATATAACGCGCCCGATCAGCCGATCCCACACGATCCGCGATGATGGCTTGAATCACCCCGGTGTTACCAGCTGCCAGCCCGGCCAGAATACGCGCCGCAAACATCTGTAGAATATCATCGGAAAATGCGAACCACAGATGCGCCAGCGCATTGATAAAAAGACTGGCAATCAACACCGGGCGTCGGCCAATTTTGTCAGACAGCCGGCCCAACAGCGGATTCGATAGAAACATCGCCATGGCAAAGGACGCCAGCAGCAATGTCATCACCGTTGCTGACAGCCCCAACGTTTCAATTACCGTGTAGGGCAGAACCGGGATCAACGCCCCGATGCCGACAAAATTTATGAAAACAACAAGAAGCAAGACAGGCATGAAACACTCTTTTTCAAATGCCGGTCTCTCAGGCCAGCGGAGCCGCGCACCGGTGTGTAAAACGGCAGCTTACCTAATATTGATTTGCGGTAAACACCTGATCAATATCCTGATTCCAGTCCTGATGATACAAATCAAGCATCACCTCTGCCGGCGTTTTGCGCGATTCAATAATGCTTTTCAATGGCTGCAAAAATCCGGTTTCATCATTGCCACCATCGTCACAAATGCCACGCCGACGCAGCCCGGCGGTTGCGATCTCCAGCAACCGCGTTGCCAGCTTATGCACATCTTCGCCGGCGAGCTGGCCATTCAAGCCGTTCGTGGCGACCGAAAGCCGTGCATTCATCACATCATCAGGGGTGATATGGCTGGCCAGCGCTTCGGCCTCGGCCAGCGACTCTTCATCATATAAAATACCCACCCATAACGCTGGCAAGGCACAGATATTGGCCCATGGCCCACTATCGGCGCCGCGCATTTCCAGAAACTGTTTCAGCCGGACTTCGGGGAATGCGGTGGTGATATGGTCTTCAAAATCTGCCATATTCGGCGGCATACCTTCGAACCCGGCAAGGCGTGACGCCAAATAATCGCGGAATGACTGTCCGGCCACATCGATATAATCTTCGCCGCGATGCAGAAAATACATGGGCACATCAAGAATATAATCGATCCATTGCTGATAACCGAAACCCGCATCAAAGACACATGCCGGCACCCCGCACCGCGCATTATCGGTGTCGGTCCAGGCCTCGGCGCGGGTCGACAGCAAGCCGGATGGTTTACCATCGCGAAACGGGGAATTGGCAAACAATGCTGTTGCCACCGGTTGCAGGGCAAGTGATGTACGGAATTTGCGCCGCATATCGGGCTCGTCACTATAGTCAAGATTGACCTGCACCGTGCAAGACCGCAACATCATATCAAGACCAAACCGGCCCACCTTTGGCATATGGTCGCGCATAATTCTATAGCGGCCTTTTGGCATCCATGGAATATCATGCCGCGCCCATTTTGGCTGATAACCAACGCCCAGCATGCCGAGGCCAAGCGCTGTGGTCACGGCGCGCATATGTTTCAGATGACGTCCGGTTTCAGCGCATGTCTGATGCAGATTGACAAGCGGCGCGCCGGATAATTCCAATTGCCCGCCCGGCTCCAGCGTCACAGATCCACCATCACCATCTTTAAGACCGATGATATGGCCTTTTTCCATGATCGGCTGGGCTTTCTCGCCAATCTGGCTACAGAGCGACCCGAGCAAGGCACCGACGCCATCTGCGCCGTCATAGGCAACCGGCCTGAAATCGGCCCGGTGAAACAGAATCTTTTCATGTTCAGTGCCAATGCGCCAGTCGGCTTTGGGTTTGGCACCGGCAGCCACCCAATCGACAAGCTGCGCGGTATCAGTAATCACTGTGCTATGGTTCGCCATAGGCTTACGCTCCTGATTATATCCTTGTGCTGAAATACCGGGCTGATCTAGCCAGATATTTCGCCGTTCCAATCGCCACAGATAGACTGGTAACAAGAAAGCGCAGCGATGGCTGCTGTATCCGCCCGCAATATGCGCGTGCCAAGCGAAATTTTCAAACAATTCTTCAAGCTGTTTAACCGTTTTCGTTCAGCCGGTGAAAACCCGCCCTCCGGGCCAATCAGAATCGCCGCTTTGCTATGCGCTGGCGCGCCCTGTAATGCCACCGCGATATTATGCGCCGGACTGCCGGCACTGGACTCATCACACCAAATCAGCAAGCGCTCGTTCTCAATCTGATCAAGCACCGAAAACAGCCCGGCAAATTCGCGGATTTCGGCAATATCCATACGTTCTGTTTGTTCCGCCGCCTCAATCGCATTGGCTGCCAGCCGTTCATCCTTGACCCGGCTGATCTGGCAGTAATCGGTGCGCACCGGCCAGATACAGCTGACCCCCAATTCGCTCGCTTTCTGCGCGATAAAATCAAGTCGGGCCTTTTTCACCGGGGCAAATAGCAACCACAGATCAAGGCAATTTATTTGCGGCTTTAACTGGGATTCGACGGTGATGGTGCATTGTTTTTTACCAATTTCGGTAATATGCCCGGCCCATTCACCATCTGCGCCATTAAACAATGCCAGCGACGCCCCCGCACCCAGTCGCATCACATTGACAAGATAATGGCGTTGCGCATCGGACAGCGACAGCTGGCTGTCTGCTGCCAGCGGCATATCGACAAATAATCGGGTTTTTGCGTGACCTGCGTTCATTATGAGGTTGTAAGCGTGATCCCGAAACAAGACAAGACATCGCGCACCGGCGCTTGGCAAATCTGGTTGGCTTTTCACACAAGCTTGGCTATCAGTTACAGTTATGTCAGAACCAGACCCCCATCAACCGCACCATAGCGACATGCCGGCGACCGGATGGTGGCGGATATTACCGCAGTCATGGCATCGCTTTATCTATCTTGGTCGCTTTGACCGGCCGATTGGCTGGTGGTTACTGCTGTTGCCGGGCTGGTGGGTGATTGCCATTGGTGCGCCTTCTGTTACCTCGATGTTCGGGTTGATGGCATTGTTTTGGATGGGCGCCGTTATCACCCGTTCTGCCGGTTGTATCATCAATGATTTGTGGGATCGGCGGCTCGACCAACAGGTTGAGCGTACGCAGCAACGACCGTTGGCATCAGGTGCCATCTCGGTTGGCACCGCGTTTCTATGTTTGGGCATTTTGGGGCTCATTGGTATTGGTATTTTATGGCAACTACCCGTCACCGCGATTTATGTCGGGCTGGCGGCAATTCCGCTGGTGATCCTCTACCCGCTGGCCAAACGCGTCACCTGGTTCCCGCAATTTGTTCTTGGCCTGACATTTTCCTGGGGGGTTCCGCTTGGCTGGGCGGCGGCCACCGGCGCGCTGCCAGATGCGGCGATCCTATGTATCTATGCCGGTTGCGTCGCCTGGGTGTTTGGCTATGACACGATTTATGCGGTTCAGGATATGGCTGACGATGCCGCCATTGGCATCAAATCATCGGCGCTTGCCTTTGCCGGGCATCACAAAACCGCCGTCGGCGCAGCATACGGGCTGGCTCTGTTGTTGCTATCGCTTGGGTTCTATCTCAAATTTGGCATTGATTTCTGGCTGCTCGGGCTCTGCCTTATGGGGCTACATCTTGCCCGCCAGTTACAGCAATTAGACAGCGCCAATGCGGCCACAGCTTTGCGTCTGTTCCGCTCTAATCGTGATGCCGGCTTGCTTTTGGTGGTGGCACTTTTGGGGATGCGCCTATTTGCCTGAGATTTTTTTTGGCTGAGATTTTTTTGCCTGAGATCTGTTTGGCTGGGATTGGCGCGTTGCCAGCGATCAGAGGTAATCCTCAAGCCCGTCAATGGATACGGGTATCGCCTGCCATGGGGGCGACCCATGGAATAATGCATAATTCTGCAAG
>ERZ802819.724-NODE-724-length-21522-cov-7.60116_pt1 | contig 21522 bp, 17 predicted proteins | sample MGYA00345647_ERZ802819 | MGnify/ENA primary metagenome ERZ802819 (study PRJEB30503, sample SAMEA104212355) | marine metagenome | biome: Westerlies Biome; feature: [SRF] surface water layer (ENVO:00010504) within the epipelagic zone...; material: water...
TTTTGGCGGTGCCCTTCTTGGCGACCGCTTTCTTGGCGGCAGATTTTTTGGCGGCTTTACGGGCAGAGGCGGACGTGCCGCCATCAGGCGGGGTCACGATCCCGCCAGAGACAACCAGCTTGACCGCTTCCTCAACACTCATCTCCATGAAGATGACCTCGGACCGGGGACAGAACAGCAGAAAACCGGAGGTGGGGTTGGGCGTTGTCGGGACAAAGACATTGACCATGTCCTTATCGACCAGACGGCGCACTTCGCCTTTCGTTCCGCCAGTGACGAAACCGATGACCCACAATTCCCTGCGGGGATATTCAACAAGGACGACCTCACGGAAGGCGTCTGACTGGCTGGAAATGATCGTTTCCAGAATCTGCTTGCTGGCACCATAGATGGTGCGCACCACCGGCATCCGGTTAAGCATTGATTCACCAAGCCGGATAATCCAGCGCCCCATAAAACCGGCAGCCACAGCACCGATCAGGGTGATCAGGACAACGCCGATAACAAGCCCGACACCCGGGATCTGCAACCCGTTCCAATCCTTTAGCACTGGCAGAAGACTGACGACCTGTCCATCAATAAGCTGGATCGCGGCCCAGGTGATGTAAACGGTGAGCAGCACCGGTGCCGTCACCAGAATGCCGGTGAAAAACCAAGAGCGCAGACGACCAAAAAATCCGGATTTGCGCGTTGTGCTGGGGTTACCCTTTGCGTTCATGAAACTGCCTTTTAAAGCTGTTGCCGTGTCACGGAGACGCCCATGACCACCTGTCTATCCGACTATATGCTCACTTCGAATATATGCGCCGAAAATAAATTTAAAAAACAGGTAATCGACAAAATCGATGCGCCATCACTGTTCCGTTCTTCGATTTTCCGTTCTACACTGTCGCCATGCAAAATCCCAGCCCCAATTCTAACACACACCATAGCACCGCCAGCATCACCCGCACCGATGCCGCGCTGCGCCGGATCATTGACATCATGGTCCAACTGCGCGACCCGGAAACGGGATGTCCGTGGGATGTCAAACAGACTTTTGAGACGATTGCCCCCTACACAATCGAGGAAGCCTATGAGGCAGCCGATGCCATCCAGCGCGGCAATTTGGAGGATATCCGCGATGAATTGGGTGATCTGCTGCTGCAAGTGGTGTTTCAGGCCAGAATTGCCGAGGAAGCAGGGCATTTCGACCTTGCCGATATCGCCACCAGCATCTCGGAAAAAATGATTGCCCGGCATCCGCACATTTTCACTGAAGATTCCGATACACCAAATGCGACAAGACCAAATGCGACAAGACCAAGTGCCGCACAACCAAGTGCCGCACAACCAAGTGCCGCACAACCAAGTGCAGACGGGCAAAAACAGATCTGGGAAGAGATCAAAGCTGAGGAACGGGCCGCCAAGGGCAAAACCGGGGTGCTGGATGATGTTGCCATCGGCCTGTCACCGATGCTGCGGGCGCTAAAGCTGCAGAAACGGGCGGCGCGCGTTGGCTTTGACTGGCCGGAATTTGCCCAGCTGCGCGACAAGCTGCATGAGGAGACTGCCGAGCTGGAGGCCGAACTCAGCGCCGGCACCGCCGACAGGCAGAAAATCAGCGACGAGGTTGGCGACATTCTGTTTGTCGCGGTCAACATCGCCCGCAAGGCAGGCGTTGACCCGGAAACAGCCTTGCTTGGCTGTAATCAAAAGTTCGAGCAAAGATTTAGATATATTGAACAAAATATTGAAGAATATAATAAATCTATTGAGGATTCATCTCTGGAAGAGATGGAGTCCCTCTGGCAGGAAGCCAAGAGTGCCACAAAATCCGGCCGGTCACCTGATGAGGCTGATTAGGGTGACGGGGCGTGCCTATGCGCCGAATCCAGCCCAGAGCGTGTCGGCAAGATGGTTCCATATGTCCTGATTGGCGGTAACCATGAAAGGCTCGTTATTGCCCGTGTGATAGGGCGCGCCCGTCGTCACCATCGCGGCGTGACATCCGGCCTCACGGCATAGCAGATCGACAGGTGCGTGGTCCCACGGCGTACAGCGACCATGCGCCATATAATCATCACTGCCACTGGCCAGCATGCTTGCCTGCACACCGGCGCTGCCGGTAAAGCGGCGGCCCGGCAGGGTGCGCAAACGCTGCTGGATGAGGTCTTTCTGCTCCCCTTCAAGCCCCTTTACATTGCCGCCGCCAACAAGCGCGTCAAAGGATGGGGATGAGGCCGCAGCGCTGAGGGAGCTTGTGGTGCCATCAAGCATTTTCTCAGCACCGCCACCGGCGACAGCGTGATAGAGCGCCCGTTCCAGCGGCAGCCAGATCCAGCTTTGCTGTGGCACGCCATCACTTGCAAGGGCGACCATGACGCAGAAGCGCTCATTGCCTTTGACGAAATTGGCGGTGCCATCAACCGGATCGACCGTCCAGACCAGGCCGGTTCCGGCCTTGTCACGCAAATCCGGGTTAAGCGCCACGGCCTCCTCGCCAATCACCGGACAATCAAGAATGGATTGCAGGCGCGGTGTCAGCCACGCCTCAGCCTCGCGGTCGGCAATGGTGACAAAATCGGTTTCCGAGGATTTTGTGGAAATATCGTCCGCGCGCAGATTCTGATAGCGCGGGAGGATGGCAGTATCGGCAACTTCGGCCAACAGACGCCCCACGGCGTCACGCGGAATGGTACGCATAAAAGTCCCTCATTTCCAACCAGCCTTCACGTCCAAAGGGCCTGGATTCCAACCGGCAACCAAATCATCCGTGACTCTGGTCGTAAGCTGGTCTTTGGTTAGTCTTTGGCTAGTCTGTGGCTGGTCTCTTGCTATTCTTCGGAACCCTCACCATCAAGTTCCTGCATCTGGATTGGCGATACCGGCATGATTGTTGAGATTGCGTGCTTATAAACAAGCTGTACATGCTGGTCCCGACGCAACAGGATCGAGAAATTATCAAACCAGGTGATCACACCTTGCAATTTCACACCGTTGACCAAAAAGACGGTCACGGCTGCATGCGACTTGCGTACATTGTTTAAAAACAGTTCCTGAAGATTTCGGCTCTTATCTCCGGCCATTATTTACTCCCCCTATTTGAGGGTAGACTACACAGTCGCGTGACATTCCACAATGGGGACAAGGCGCGGTTTGGCAGAATAAATCGGGGAGTGACTAGAATATATCGAGGCGCACCGACAGCAGCTTCTCGACCTGAGTGATTTTTCCACGCGCGGCGAAAATCACCACCGTATCGCCGGATTCGATCACCGTATCACCCCGCGCCGCAATCACCCGGCCATCACGCAGAACACCGCCAACGGCAATGCCCTTTGGAATTTTCGCAAGGCGCAAGGACTTGCCGACAAGCAGCGAGGATGGCAGCGCCTCTGCCTCCAGAACCTCACCCAAATCCTCGATCACCGGATGTACATCCCTGATCCGGCCCCGCCGGACATGTTCGAGGATGGAGGATACGGTGATCTGTGACGGGTTGATCACAGCATCGACACCAAGCGTTCCGACCAGAGGAATGAAGCCGGGAATATTGACCAGCGCCACCGCATGTTTGGCCCCTGTCCGTTTGGCCAGCAATGCCGAGAGGATATTGACCTCATCATCCTCGGTCACCGACACGAAGGTTTCGGTGTTGTGGACACCTGCCTCACGCAGGATGGCGCTGTCGAGTGCATCGCCATTGATAATGCCGGTGTTTTGCAGTTCCTCGGCAAGGGTGCGGGCGCGCGAGGCATGCAGCTCAATGATCTGCACCGCGGTGTTCTCAAAATTGCTGCCAATCTCGCGGGCGAGCATCTGGCCAATGCTGCCGCCGCCAGCAATCACCACCGAGCGCGCCTCCGGCTCCTCATGACCAAAGCTGGCCATGGCCCTGTGCAGATGTGTAGCATCGCAGACAAAATAGACACGATCGCCTGTCTGCATGGATTCGTTGCCTGATCGGGGGATCACCACCTTGCCATCACGGATAATCGCCAGCACGGTGATCAACAGATCGGGGAACAAATTGGTCAGATGACGAAGCGAAACATCGCGAATGGGGCTGTCATCGGTTAACAGCACACCGACGAGACTCATCTTGCCATCGCACATATCCTTGACGTCAAAGGCGCCGGGAACACGCAGCTGGTTCGAGACGGCCGCCGACACCTCGCGTTCCGGCGAAATGATATGGTCGATCGGCATGTCATCCGGCGCGTAAAGATCGCCATAGAGCGGATTGAGATAGGCCTGGCTACGGATCCGGGCAATTTTTACCGGCGTGTTGAAAATCGTGTGGCTGACCTGACAGGCGACCATGTTGATCTCATCTGAGTCGGTCACCGCAATGAGCAGTTCCGCATCGCCAACGCCGGCCTCGGCCAGCCTGTCCGGATGCGAGGCAACACCGACAACGCCATGCACATCGACCTGATCGGTGAGGCGCTGGATGTTCTCCTGCGAGGCGTCAACGACAGTGACGTCGTTATGCTCCTCCGACAAATGGCTGGCAATCGCACTGCCGACAAGACCGGCACCACATATGACAATTTTCATGATATCTCACCCATAGCCGCACCCTGGTCTCACACTTCGCCATCAACGCCGAGCGATTTCAACTTGCGATGCAACGCCGAGCGCTCCATCCCCACAAAAACGGCCATCCGCGAGACGTTGCCACCGAACCGTTTGAGCTGGGCGGCCATGTAAGCGCGCTCAAACTCCTCGCGGGCGCCGCGCAGCGGCAAGGCCCAAAACCCTTCCATATCAGAATTGATCCCGGCTTGCGAGATTTTCTGAATTTCAGCCGGTAAGGCAGACAGCCCCACCGGGCTATCATCATCGGCCGGCATCATAATCAGCATATTCTCGACCGTGTTCAGCAATTGCCGGACATTGCCCGGCCATTCATAGCCCTGCATGGCGGCCAGAACCTCGTCGGAGAATCTGAGCGGTGACATGCCGAGGCGGCGCGAGACAGTTTTGGCAAAATATTTGGCAAGGCGCGGAATGTCATCGCGTCTGTCGGCAAGCGGCGACATCATCAAAGGTACCACACCAAGCCGGTAATACAGATCCTCGCGCAGAGCCCCCTGTCTGATCTTGTCCGCAAGATCGCGGCTTGAGGCAGAAATCACCCGGACATCGACCTCGACCTGGACATTGCCACCAACCCGGCGAAAGCGCTGTTCGGTGATGGCTCGGACAATCTTGCCCTGTGTTTCCAGCGGCAGATCACAAATTTCGTCAAAATATAATGTTCCTTTGTGGGCCTGTTCAAACAACCCGACAATCCGCCGGTTGGATTGCAGGCTTTCAGAGCCAAACAATTCTGCATCGACCTTTTCCGGGGCAAGACGGGCACAATTGGCAACAACGAAACGGGCATCGCGGCGCTCAGATTTATGGTGGATCAGACGTGCCGCCAGCTCTTTGCCACTGCCATTTGGACCGTTAATCAAAACCCGGCTGGCGGTCGGTGCAATGCGCGCAATCGCGGTATGCAGCGCCTTGATGGCGTTCGACTGGCCGATAATCTCAGGTTCACTCTCCTCCGGCGCGCGGGCCCGCAACTCGGCATTTTCTCGGGCCAGCCGGTTTGCCTGCAAGGCCCGCTCAACCATCAGCAGAAGCCGGTCCTCCTTAAAGGGTTTCTCGATGAAATCATAGGCACCCTCACGGATTGCCTGCACCGCTGTCTCGATGGTGCCATGGCCGGAAATCATCACCACAGGAAGGTCGGGGTAAATGCCTTTGACCCAGGCCAGCAGTTCCAGACCATCCATGTCGGAATCGCGCATCCAGATATCGAGAATGGCAAGGCTTGGCGGTTGCGCGGCCAGCATGTCGCGCGCATCACGCGCATTTGCCGCCTCATGCGTCGAATAGCCCTCATCCTGCAATGTCATGCCAATCAGCGAGCGGATGTCGCGCTCGTCATCAACAATGAGAATGTCGCCCACCATCAGCCCTTTGCCTCCTGCTGCGTGTCGAACATTGGAATTCGCATGGTTACCAGAGCGCCCTCCTCAGACCCGGCCGATCCCAAGACAAGGCCGCCAGCATGATCCTCGACAACCTTGCTGACAATCGCCAGCCCCAACCCGGTTCCCTTGTCGCGTTTGGTGACATAGGGCTCAAGCAGCTGGTTGAGATCCATGTCGGGGAATCCGGCACCATTGTCAGCAACCGTTATGATGACAAAACCATCATTAATCGACAGTGACAAATCAATTCTCTGGTTCGGTGTGCCGGCATCGGCCATGCTGTCGGCGGCGTTCTGGATGAGGTTGGTCAGGGCCTGACGCAAAAGGCCGGGATCACCAAAAACGGTGAAGGGCTGATCATCTGGCTCAGCCGTCACCAAAACCGCCAGAGTCTCGGTCTCGAACAGATTCGCCTGACCAACGACAAGCTCGCGCATCGAGACGGGCTGCATCACCGGTTGCGGCATACGGGCAAAGGCCGAAAATTCATCGACCATGCGGCCAATATCACCAACCTGACGTGAGATGATCGAGAGATATTCGGTGAATTGTTCGGCCGCCTTGCTATCATCAGGCTTGAATTTGCGCAGCAGCCGGTCCGAGGCAAGCTGGATCGGGGTCAGTGGATTCTTGATTTCATGGGCGATGCGCCGGGCGATGTCTGACCAGGCCGCCTTGCGCTGGGCGTTGAGCAAATCGGTAACGTCATCAAAGGTCACAACATAGCCAATGATGCGGCCATCAACGATTTCCGAGGCAATTTTCGCGCGGATGGTGAGCCGGTTGGCACCCCGTGACAGAACAATCTGCTCCTCCGTCAGGCGGCGCATTTTACGGCCAACAACAGTGAGCAGCGATTTGAATTCGGGGACAACATCATCAAGACGCTTGCCGATCATCGTGACATCATCGAGGCCAAGAAGCGCCAACGCCGCTACATTTGGCAGGGTCACCTTGCCATCGCGATCAAGACCAATGACGCCCGAGGAGACGCCGCCAAGCACCGCCTCGGTAAATTCGCGCCGCCTGTCCAATTGGGTGTTGGCCTGAACAAGCTGTTCACGGCTGCGGGTGAGCTGGTCCAGCATGCGGTTGAAGGAGGCACCCAGCTGGGAAATCTCCTCAAGCTCCAGATTTTCGGGAACGCGTTGTGACAGATCACCGGTGCGCACCTGCTCGGCAACAGAAATCACCGAGCCAAGAGGCTCAACAATCGCATTTGCCAGATTGAGGCCAATCCACAAGGCGGCAATCAGCAGCAGCAACAGGACAAGGCCAAACAGAAAGGCAAAGCTGACCTGTAGATCAAGCTGTCTTATGCCAATCTGTTGATAATCTGAGGCGGCAAGCCGCGTCGTATCAACGGCCTCGAGAACCGATTTGTCGATGAAACGCCCGACAAACAGATAGGCATCAACATAGCTCGTCAGCTTGACCACAGCGCGCAGTTTGTTGGTATCATCCGAGCGCAGCAGGACAATCTCACCGTCTCTGGCGCGGTCAACCCAGTCACTGCGCAGATTGGTGAAGGTCACGGCAAAGGCAAACCGCGATTTCGCCAGCACCTCACCCGTGCCGTCAAAAATAATTGCCTCGGACAAATTGCGCAACACCACCTGATTGTTGAGATAGGTGTCCATCTGCACAGGGTCATTGGCAAGGCGAAATGCCTCGCGGTTGACATCATTGGCCATCGTCAGGACATCGCTCCTGATCGAGCTTGCATGTTCCTCAAAATAGGAATCGGCGACCTGGACCGAACCGGTGACAGCTGTTGAAATGCGCTCAGCAAACCAGCCCCGCAATGAATAATCGACGACAAACAGCGCAAACAGCGTGATGATGATGGCCGGCATCATGGTCACACCGCCAAACAGAATGGCAAGACGCCAATGCAGCTGATGGCCGGCAAGACGCTGGCGGCGTTCCGACCAGAGCCGCCAAATCTGGCGGACAACAAGCGAGCCAAGAACGATCACGGCGACAAGGTCAACCAGAAGCAGGCCTGTCAGAATTTCGGTGTTGTCGTCAAAACTGTCGATGCGCGACAGGCTGTAGGCGGTGATCGCCCCCATGCCAAGGGTGAACAGGATCGTCAAATAGGCAAGATTATCCTCGCGCCACCAGCGCCGTGTCGCTATTTTTGCGCCCTCGATACTCATCGCCCTGCCCTGATGTGGAGATCACGGATTTTCTTGCGCAGGGTGTTGCGGTTCATCCCCAGAATGTCCGCCGCGCGCACCTGATTGCCCCGGGTGATTTCAAGCGTTGCAACAATCAGTGGATGCTCGACCTCCCGCAGAACACGGCCATAGAGGCCGGGCGCCGGCAAACCACCGTCAAGCGCCTCGAAATAACGCCGGATATGCTGTTCGACCGAGGCCGCCAGACTCTCGGTTTCAATCTCGCGTGTGGCCTCACTGCTGGCAGCCTTGAACTCAGCCTCCACCGCCTCGCCGGAGATGGCATCCTCGCCGCGCAGAACCAGCAGCCGGCGGACCAGATTTTCCAGCTCGCGCACATTTCCCGGCCATGACCAGACCTTGAGCGCCCGCATCGCATCAGGCGTAAACCGCTTGTTCGGCAGGCCAGCCTGATTGGCTTGCATCAGGAAATGATTGACCAGCGGCCCGATATCCTCGGCGCGCTCCCGCAGCGGTGGCAGGCGCAGCGGCACCACATTCAGACGATAGAACAGATCCTCGCGGAACAATCCCTGCTGCATCAGATGCTGTAAATCATGATTGGTCGCGGCGATAATGCGGACATTGGCCCGAACCGGCCGGTGCGCCCCGACAGGCAGATATTCACCATCCTGCAGGACACGCAACAGCCGCGTCTGTGCCTCGGGCGGCATATCGCCCACCTCGTCAAGGAACAGGCTGCCACCCTCGGCCTGTTCAAAGCGGCCCGGCTGGCGGCTGTCTGCCCCCACAAACGCGCCTTTTTCATGGCCAAAAAGCTCAGATTCGATCAGATCCCGCGGGATGGCCGCCATATTGATGGCAACAAAAGAGCCAGACCGGCGCGAGCCCAGATCATGCAGGGCACGGGCCACCAGCTCTTTGCCAGTGCCACTCTCACCGGTGACCAGAACCGTCAGATCGGTGCGGACCACGCGGGCCATTGCCTTGAAAATTTCCTGCATCGGGCGTGACCGGCCAACAAGGGGGCCGGCCTCCTCGCCCTGCCCTTTTGGCGCCGGCGTTCCCGCGGGGGTGCCGATGCTGGCCAAAGCGCGCGCCGTCACCTCGATCAGGGCGCGCAATTCAAAGGGTTTTGGCAGGTACTCAAAAACCCCGGTTTCCTGTGCCTTGACCGCGGTCAGCAAGGTCGAACGCGCACTCATCACGATCACCGGCATGTCTGGCCGACGCTCCATGATGCGGGGCAACAGATCAAGCGCATCTCCATCCGGCAGAGCCACATCAGTGATCAACACATCGCCCTTGCCAGACTCAATCAGTTTCCACAAACCGGCGGCATTGCCGCTTGACTGCACGGCATAGCCCTGTCGCGCCAACGCCTGTTGAACGACAAGGCGAACCGATTTGTCGTCCTCGGCAACGAGAATATGGGGTTGCTGCTCACTCATCGGCGCGGCTCACCGCCGCGCAGGCCCGTCACATTATGCGCCGGATCCTCGCCAAGGGGAAAATTGATCCGGAACACGGTCCCACCACGGGCGGAATCAACCTCGACCATGCCGCCATGATCGGCAACAACGCTGGCGACCATCGCCAGCCCGAGCCCGGAGCCACCGGCCTTTGCGGTCACGAAGGGATCGAAGATATGATCCCTGATATCGGGAGAAATGCCTGGCCCATTGTCGATAATCTCCACCTGAATTGGCACATGGAGCTGTGTGCGCATCGCCCCGGCAGACAGGCGGCGCCCCCGGGAGTAAGATGTTTTTATATTTAATTCACCATTATTATCAGTTACTTCAGAGGCGTTCTTTATTATATTTATGAATGCCTGAATGAGCAAATCTCGATGCCCTTCCATCACCGGCAGTGAAGGATCATAGGACCGCAACACCGACAGATGCGCGCCAAAGGACGCGCTGGCAATCGCCAGACAATGATCGAGAATCTCGTGGATGTTGACCGGTGCCAGAACGACATTTGCACCGCCGGCAAACCCTTCCATCCGATCAAGAAGCGCGGTGATGCGGTCTGTCTCCTCAACAATCATGCGGGTCAACTCAGCATCATCCGCACCAAGATCGGCCTGCAACAGCTGAGCCGCCCCCTTGATGCCAGCAAGCGGGTTTTTTACCTCATGCGCCAGAAGCGCCGCCATTGCCGAGATCGAACGTGCCGCCCCATGAAAAACCGATTGTCCACGCAGACGTTCAGCAAGGGCGCGTTCCTGAATGGTCACCAAGAGCTGTCCTTCAGCAGGGCCGCGCTCGCCATAGGGCGAGATCTGCACATTGACCAGCTTCATGCCGATGCGTGGACTGGCAAATTCAACGCCCTGGTCGGCTACCGACACCTGTTGCGAGCGCGCCCGTGACAGCATGGAGAACAGCGGCGAATCCGCAGGGATCAATGTTGCTAACGGCGCCCCAATCAACATCACCTGTGAGGAGTGAAAGAACATTTCTGCGGCATTGTTGAGATAGGTGAAATGATCCTGATCATCAATGACAAAGACCGGGTTGGGCAAATGCGCCAGAATGCTGACGGCGCCGGTATCACCGGATGTAACAAGCTGGCCCTCCATCATGCGGCCTCGCTCTCGCCCTCGTACTTACAGGCAGCAAGGGCGGTGAAGAAACTGTCAACAGCGGCAAAGACAGCGGTGGCGTCGGTGCTGTTATTGGCGATGTCACGCAGCCGCGCCGCGCCGGGAAGGCCGTTGGCATACCAGGCGATGTGTTTGCGCGCCAGACGCATGGCGTTGTCGCCATAATGGCTGAGCATATCATCGAGATGCAGCTTCATCAGCAGATGCCGCTGGGCTATATCGGGTTCGGGACGGACAGCACGGCCAGCCAGCAGATCACCCGCCTGCGCCAACAGCCAGGGCCGTCCCTGTGCGCCGCGCCCGATCATCACGCCGCTGGCCCCGCTTTCGACCATGGCAGCGCGCACATCGGCAAGATTGCGGATATCGCCATTGGCCAGAACCGGCAGGCGGGTCGCGGCCACGACATCGGCGATCCTGTGCCAATCGGCGGCCCCGTTATACATCTGGCAGCGGGTGCGCCCATGGACCGCCAGCATCTGGATGCCGGCCTCCTCGGCGATGACGGCAAACCGGTCGGCATTCAGGCTGTCATCATCCCAGCCAAGCCGCATTTTCAGCGTGACCGGAATATCCACCGCGCCGACCACAGCCTCCATGATCGCGCCGGCAAGATGCTCATCACGCATCAGCGCAGAGCCGGACAGTTTTCCGGTGACCTTCTTCGCCGGGCAGCCCATATTGATGTCAATGAAACTGGCCCCAAGCGCGGCGGCAATGCGGGCTGCCTCAGCCATGACAGGTGGCTCCCAGCCGGCAAGCTGCACCGACAGAGGTGCCTCGCTGACCGCCTCGGTACGCAATTTCCGCATTTCCGAGCGCACCTCGCGCAGGATCGCCGCGCTGGCGATCATCTCGGTGACGACAAGACCGCCACCGGCCCGCCGCACAGCACGGCGAAACGGCAAATCCGTGACCCCGGACATCGGCGCCAGAACCGCCGCATGTGCCATCTCAACAGTGCCGATCGTCAGCGTCATTCGGTATTGGTCCCCTTTTGGGTTTATGAGGTTGCGGTGTGGTTGCGGATACGTTCGCCACAATGGATTGCCTATAAAGTGAGCATTGCAACGGCTGGCCAAGCGATCAAACGCCTAAATATTAAGCAAGTCGTAGCAAAATTTGCCGAAAAAGCCAAATGATCAAAGGACATGATCACCGCCTGATGATCAAGGGCACATGATCAGCGGCAAAGGACCAACGCCTAATGATCAAAAGCAAATGATCAAAGATACGGCCAGGCCGGGGGATGGGCTTTGGTTTGCTCAATTTTCTATTTTCTCCCGGCCTTTACTTTATCCCGGCCTTTGGGGATAAGTGGCATATGAGCGCCGCATCGGACAAAAACCCCGGAACGCCTATGCCGCCAGCCATCGCCGCGGTGATTGTTGCCGCCGGTTCGGGCAGCCGCATGGCGGGGGCAACGCCTAAACAGTTTCTGGATTTGTGCGGCAAGCCGGTGCTCTGTCACAGTGTCGATAATTTTGCCAGCCATGCGGCGGTGGTGGAGATTGTCATCGTTGGCCCGCCCGATGATCTGACCAGCGTCCGGCGCGCGCTTGGCCACCAGCGAATGCAGGATGAGCGTCTGCGGATTGTCGCCGGCGGTGCAACACGGCAGCAATCGGTCAAGGCCGGGCTGGCCGCGCTTGGTGGCAGCAATGGTGGCAACAGGGCCGGCGACATGACCAGAAATCGGGCGAGTCTGGTTGGCATTCACGATGCGGCACGCCCGCTTGTAAGCCACGCGGTGATTGACCGGCTGGCCGCAGCGATCAGCGATGAAGTGCCGGCGGCACTGCCTGTTCTGCCAGTGGCTGATACACTCAAATCAACGCATGTCCAAGAGTCAGTGCATATCCAAGAGTCAGTGCATATCCAAGAATCAGTGCATATCCAAGAATCAGTGCGGGTCGGACGCATCAGTGGCACCATTGACCGTAATGGCGTGTGGGCGGCACAGACGCCGCAGATGTTTGACCTGGCAACCATTCTGGCGCTTCATGAGGGGTATGAGCGGCATGAAGGGCATGACGGCAGCACACAGCCCGTCACCGATGATGTCAGCCTCGCCGAGGGCGCTGGGTTGGCGATCGCTGCCATTGAGGGTGATCGCAGATTGATGAAATTGACGCATCAGGATGATCTGGCCATGCTGGTCGCGCTGGCCCAAAATGACCCAGCAAATAATGACCCAGCAAAAGAAGATTTGGCAAAAGAAGATTTGGCAAAAGATGATTTGGCGGGAGGAAGCGGAGCGATGGCGGAGATGATGGATTTGCGCGTTGGCAATGGCTTTGACGTGCATAAATTCGCCGATACGTCCGGGCCGATTATGCTGGCCGGGATCAGCGTGCCCAGCGCGCATGGCATGCTGGCGCATTCGGATGGTGATGTCGGGCTGCATGCGCTGTGTGATGCGATTTTCGGGGCGCTTGGCGATGGCGACATCGGCTTTCATTTCCCGCCTTCGGATGCCCGGTGGAAAAACGCAGACAGCGCCCAATTCCTGCGCTTTGCCGTTGAACGCTGCGCCCAGCACAACGCCGAATTACGGCATCTTGACCTGACCATCATCTGTGAGACGCCAAAAATCACGCCGCATCGTGACGCGATGCGCGCCCGCATTGCCGAGATCAGCGGCCTGCCGATCGCTCGTATTGGCGTGAAGGCGACAACATCCGAGGGGCTTGGCTTTACCGGCCGGGGCGAGGGCATTGCCGCGCAGGCCACGGCCAGCGTTCTGTTTAGAGGCGGCGCATGACTCCGGCGCTGTGGTGTGCGCTGGCGACGGTCGGCCCGGTTGGCAAGATGCGCCCTGCGCCCGGCAGCTGGGGCTCACTTTTTGGCGTTGTGACCGGCTTTGGCCTTGCCAGCCTGTCATCCGGCCTGTTGGAGATCGCTATTTTGCTGGTGATAGTCTTTGGCACGATCGCCGCCAACCATCATCAAAGCGAAACAGGCAGCAAGGATGCCTCCGAGGTGGTGATCGACGAGGTTGCCGGACAATGGATCGCGCTGCTGGTGATCCCGCTTGACTGGCGCTGGGCGCTGGCAGCCTTTGTGCTGTTCCGGCTTTTCGACATCACCAAGATCGGGCCGATTGGCATGGTCGAGAAATGGCCGGGCGGCGTTGGCGTCATGGCGGATGATGTGATTGCCGGCGTGTTTGCCGCGCTATGCCTGTGGCTGGCACAATGGTTCCTGCTTGCAGGCTGACCAGGGCAACAGAGGGACAAGATGACGATAATGGCAGATGTTTCGGCAGATATTTCAGAACTGGCAGCGCAGATCGTGGCGCAGGCAAGCGCCCGCAACAGCCCGATTGTCACCGCCGAATCCTGTACCGGTGGCATGGTGGCGGCGGCGCTGACCGATATTGCCGGGTCCTCGGCGGTGCTGGAACGCGGGCTGGTGACCTATAGCAATGAAGCGAAGATGGAGCTGCTTGGCGTGACCACTGACACATTGGCAGCAAATGGCGCGGTGTCAGCAGAGTGCGCGGCGGAGATGGTTGCCGGTGCGCTGACGAAAACGCAGCCGGCGATGCTGGCGGTGGCCATCACCGGGATTGCCGGTCCGGGTGGCGGCAGTCCAGAAAAGCCGGTGGGGCTGGTGCATTTCGCCAGCCAGCGCCGTGGGGGGACAGCGCTGCTGGACAAGGTTGTTTTCGCCGGAGACAGGGCCGCGGTCAGAGCGCAGGCAACACGGCACGCCCTACAGCTTCTGGCCGGGCTGATGCCTGAATAACTGACCGGCTATCAGCTGGGTGATTGATAGGCTATTTTGCGGCGAGCCGTTTTCCGTAGAGCGCATCCGCACGTGTCTCAAACGCCTGAACCATGCGGCGCACGGCCTCGGTAAACAAGGTCTCAATCACCGACTGCAGGAGCCGTGAGTTAAACTCAAAATCGACATAGAAATCGATCTCGCAGCCTTCTTCATGCGGCAGAAACCGCCATTTGTTGGTCAGATATCTGAATGGCCCTTCGGCATAGCGGACATTGATTTCGAGCGTGTCCGCGTCAAGATCGACATAGGAGGTGAATTTCTCGCGGAACATGCGAAACCCGATGATCAGATCGGCGGCAAGCGAGATTTCATCCTGATGGCGAATCCGCGCGGCAAGGCACCAGGGCAGGAATTGCGGATAGGAGCGCACATCGGCGACCAGAGCGTAAAGCTGTTCCGGGCTGTGCCGGACAACCCGTTTTTCTGCGTGAACCGTCATCTCAACTGGCTGCCAATACCGCGTTACGGGCCTGCTGCAAGGCGGCGAAATCCTCGTCAGCGTGATAGGAGGAGCGCGTCAGCGGTGTCGATGACATCAGCAAAAAGCCCTTGGCCCGGCCCTGCGCGGCATAGCCGTCAAACAGCTCTGGTTCGACAAAGCGGTCAACCGAGGCGTGTTTGGGCGTGGGTTGCAGATATTGGCCAATAGTCATGAAATCGACATCGGCACTGCGCAGATCATCCATCAGTTGTCCAACCTCGTCATCCTCCTCGCCAAGGCCAACCATGATCCCTGATTTGGTGAAAATGGAGGGGTCGAGCTTTTTGACCTGCTGCAGGATTGATAGCGAGTGGAAATAACGGGCACCGGGCCGGATCTGGGGGTAGAGGCGCGGCACGGTTTCCATATTGTGATTGAACACGTCCGGGCGGGCTGCAACGACAACCTCAAGCGCGCCCTCTTTGCGCAAAAAATCAGGAGTGAGAATTTCAATTGTCGTGCCAGCGGAATAAAGGCGGATGAATTCGATGGTGCGGGCAAAATGCGCGGCACCACCATCGGCAAGATCATCACGGTCAACCGAGGTGATGACAACATGGCGCAGACCAAGCGAGGCAACGGCTTTTGCCACATTTTCCGGCTCATCCATATCCAGCGCATCAGGCCGACCCGTGGCAACATTGCAGAACGCACAGGCGCGCGTGCAGACGGACCCAAGGATCATCATGGTGGCATGTTTCTGCGCCCAGCATTCACCGATATTGGGGCAGGCCGCCTCCTCGCATACGGTGACGAGATTGAGGTCACGCATCAGCGCCCGCGTTTCGGCATAGGCGGCCGACACCGGTGCTTTTACCCGCAGCCATTCCGGGCGACGCGGCTGCGGCCGGTCGGGATTTCGGCGTTTTTCCGGATGGCGCTTGGCACCCTTGGCGGTGTTGAGTTGGGGCATTGCAGATCAACCAGCGTATGAGGCGAGGGTTAACATTTCCCCCTAGAAATGGATGGCCCGGTCAAAGGCGTCAAGGACTGATTCGTGCATTGCCTCAGATAAGGTCGGATGCGGGAAGATGGTTTGCATCAATTCGGTCTCCGTTGCCTCAAGCGTGCGGGCTATGGCATAGCCCTGAATGAGCTCGGTCACTTCCGGGCCGACCATGTGCGCGCCAAGCAATTCACCCGTTTTCTCATCAAAAATGGTTTTGACAAGGCCCTGATCATCACCCATGGCAATCGCCTTGCCATTACCGACAAACGGAAAGCGCCCGACCTTAATCTTATATCCAGCCTCGGTTGCGGCGGTCTCAGTCATGCCGACAGAGGCCACTTGGGGCCGACAATAGGTGCAGCCCGGCACCGCGCCATCACCAAGCGGATGGGCCTGTTTCAACCCAGCTATTTTTTCGACACACATGATGCCCTCATGGCTGGCCTTGTGCGCCAGCCATGGTGGCCCCGTCACATCACCAATGGCATAGATGCCCGGCTCAGCCGTCGCCGCCCATTGATCTGTGACAATATGCCCACGATCAATAACCACGGCGCTGCCCTCAAGGCCCAAATTCTCGGTATTGCCGATAATGCCGACAGCCAGAATGGCGCGCTCGGCGATCAAATCCTCGCCTGATCCCTCAAGAGTGGCGGTAACACTTGTTTTGCTCGCGTCTGTTTTGCTGGTATTGGTCAGGCTGCGCAATTTCGCCCCGGTGATGATCTTGATGCCACGCTTGGCAAAGGCCTTTTGGACGATGGCGGAAATCTCCGCATCCTCGACAGGCAGAATTGTGTCCATCGCCTCAATCAACGTCACCTCAACGCCCATGTCATGATAGAAGGAGGCAAATTCAGCGCCGATCGCGCCTGACCCGATGATCAGCAGCGATTTTGGCATGGTTTCAGGGACCATCGCCTCGCGGTAGGTGAGGATGGATTTGCCATCGGCAACAATGCCGGGAAGGCTGCGCGCCCGCGCCCCGGTGGCGATAATCACATGCGGTGCGGTGATGCTCTCGCCAGTGGACAGGGTGACGGTGCGCAGACCATCGGCCACAGCGCCGATTTTTGCCTCGGCATCGAACAGGGCAACTTTGTTCTTTTTCAGCAGATGCTGAACGCCAGCAGATAGACGGCCAGCCACTTTGCGCGAGCGTTTGACAACCTTGGCAAGATCAATTGAGATTTCGCCGCCAATGGTGATGCCGAAATCCTGCATCTCGTCCAGAGAATGGCGCAGTTCCGCCGCCCGCAACAGCGCCTTTGTCGGAATACAGCCCCAGTTCAGGCAGACACCGCCCAGATGCTCACGTTCCACAACGGTAACGCGCATACCAAGCTGCGCCGCCCGGATCGCCGCTACGTAACCGCCCGGCCCGCCGCCAATCACTATGATATCAAAACTCTGTTTGTCTGTCATTTTCCAACCTGACTGGAGAATCCGGTAACGGACAATCCCAAAAAAAACCGCCTAGAGAAGCATCGTCACCGGATTCTCGATGTAGGATTTGAATGATTGCAGCCACCGCGCCCCAACCGCACCATCCACAGCCCGGTGATCACAGGACAATGTGACAGTCATCACCGTGGCAACAGCAAGTGCGCCATCACGGACAATCGGGCGTTGCTCGCCAGCGCCAACAGCCAGAATGGCCCCTTGCGGCGGGTTGATCACGGCGGCAAATTCCCGCACGCCAAACATGCCAAGGTTGGAGATGGTGAAGCTGCCGCCGGTGTATTCCTCAGGCGCAAGGCTGCCGGAGCGTGCGCGCGCCGCCAGATCGCGGCTGATCTGCGATAACTCGGCAAGGCCCTTTTTCTCCGCCGCCCAAATCACCGGCGTGATCAGACCGCCGTCAATGGCCACCGCCATCGAGATATCGGCATGCGTAAAGAGGCGGGTGTGATCACCCTCCCATGAGGCATTTGCCTCCGGCACCTTGATCAATGCCTGCGCCGCCGCACGTATCACCAGATCATTTACCGATATTTTCACACCATCCTCGGCAAGTGCATTGAGCTGTTTACGCGACTGCAGAAGCTGGTCGATCTCACAATCGACCGTCAGATAGAAATGCGGGGCTATCTGTTTGGATTGTTGCAGACGCTCGGCAATGATTTTGCGCATCTGGCTATTGGGTATCAGCTCGCTGGCACCCGGAGTCGCCAGAGGCACGCCGATTGCGGCAGGAACGCCCATGCCACCAGAGGTCACGCCCGGTGCAATGTCGGGTGCAGTGGCTGAGGCAATAACCGCAGCCTCAACATCGGCCCGCAAAATCCGCCCATGGGGACCACTGCCGGAAAGGGCCGCCAGATCAAGATTGTGGTCTGCCGCAATGCGCCGCGCAAGCGGGCTGGCGAAGATCCGGCCTGCGCCGCCGCTCGATCCCACGGACGAAGATGCTGCCGGCTGGACCGAGGACGCGGTTGCAGCTGGGGCTGGAGTTTCGGGTGCTGATACGGGTGCTGATACGGGGGCTGTTTCGGGGGCTGTTTCGGGAGTTGATGCGGGGGCTTGTTCGGAAGCTGAGTGAAGTGCAGCGTCAGGCTGGTTGGTTGTGGGGGCGGGCTGTTGCGGGGCCGCAGCAACGCTGGCCACATCCTCGCCATCCTCGGCAAGACGGGCGATCACCGTGCCGACAGCGACATTTTCACTGCCAGCGGCGATCAGGATGCTGGCAATGACGCCCTCTTCCACCGCCTCGACCTCCATTGTTGCCTTGTCGGTCTCGATCTCGGCAATCACATCGCCAGAGCGCACTTCATCACCAACAGCGACATTCCAAGTGGCCAATGTTCCGGTCTCCATGGTCGGAGAGAGAGCAGGCATTTTGATCTCGACTGCCATCTTACGCTCCCCTGAACCCATCGCAGGTCGCCTGTACCGTGGCGACGATATCGTCAAGCTGCGGCAATGCCAGCTTTTCCAGATTGGCCGCATAGGGCATCGGCACATCCTTACCGGTCACACGGGCAATCGGCGCATCAAGCCAGTCGAAGGCCTGTTCCATGACCTGCATGGCAATCTCGGAGCCAAGACCGGCAAAAGGAAAACCCTCCTCGCAGGTGACAAGCCGAGAGGTCTTGCGAACGGAGGCGATGATGGTTTCGCTGTCCAACGGCCGGATTGTCCGAAGATCAATCACCTCGGCGGAAATTCCCTGTTCGGCCAGTGTCTCGGCCGCGGCAAGGGCGCGGCCAACCATGATCGAAAAGGCAACAATCGTGACGTCACTTCCCTCACGGACGATTTTGGCCTTGCCGATCGGCACGACCCACTCATCATCCTCGGGGATATCGAAGCTCTGGCCATACATCACCTCATTTTCGAGAAAGATCACCGGATTGGGATCACGGATGGCAGCTTTCAACAATCCCTTGGCATCGGCAGCCGACCACGGCGCGACAACCTTCAGCCCCGGACAATGCGCATACCAGCTGGCATAGCATTGCGAATGCTGGGCGGCGACACGGCTGGCGGCTCCATTCGGCCCGCGAAAGACGATCGGACAGCCCATCTGACCACCCGACATATAGAGCGTCTTGGCAGCGGAATTGATGATCTGGTCAATCGCCTGCATGGCGAAATTGAAGGTCATGAACTCGATCACCGGGCGCAGCTCGCCAAAGGCAGCGCCAACGCCGAGACCGGCAAAACCCTGTTCGGTGATCGGCGTATCAATCACGCGCTTTGGCCCAAATTCGGCAAGCAGACCCTGGGTGACCTTGTAGGCACCCTGATATTCAGCAACTTCCTCGCCCATCACGAACACATTTTCATCGCGGCGCATTTCCTCAGCCATCGCGTCACGCAAAGCCTCGCGCACGGTGACATTGGCCGTTGCCCCGGTCCAGTCAGCCTCAGCTGCAATCGCCTCAACAGCTGGCGCCGGTGCGGGGGGTGAAACCGGTGCCGGTATCGGCGCTTCGGGAGTATTGGATGCTTCAGGTGTGGGCGCTTCGGGGGTATTGGGTGGTTCGGGTGCGGGTGTGGTGCCTGCCGGCTCACCCTCGGCCAGCAGAATGGCGATCGGCGCATTGACCTTGACGTTCTGGGCACCGGCGGCAACAAGCAGCGTTCCCACACGGCCATCGTCAACGGCCTCGACCTCCATCGTCGCCTTGTCGGTTTCGATCTCGGCAATCACATCGCCAGAGCGCACTTCATCACCAACAGCGACATTCCAAGTGGCCAATGTTCCGGTCTCCATGGTCGGAGAGAGAGCAGGCATTTTGATCTCGACTGCCATCTTACGCTCCCCTGAACCCATCGCAGGTCGCCTGTACCGTGGCGACGATATCGTCAAGCTGCGGCAATGCCAGCTTTTCCAGATTGGCCGCATAGGGCATCGGCACATCCTTACCGGTCACACGGGCAATCGGCGCATCAAGCCAGTCGAAGGCCTGTTCCATGACCTGCATGGCAATCTCGGAGCCAAGACCGGCAAAAGGAAAACCCTCCTCGCAGGTGACAAGCCGAGAGGTCTTGCGAACGGAGGCGATGATGGTTTCGCTGTCCAACGGCCGGATTGTCCGAAGATCAATCACCTCGGCGGAAATTCCCTGTTCGGCCAGTGTCTCGGCCGCGGCAAGGGCGCGGCCAACCATGATCGAAAAGGCAACAATCGTGACGTCACTTCCCTCACGGACGATTTTGGCCTTGCCGATCGGCACGACCCACTCATCATCCTCGGGGATATCGAAGCTCTGGCCATACATCACCTCATTTTCGAGAAAGATCACCGGATTGGGATCACGGATGGCAGCTTTCAACAATCCCTTGGCATCGGCAGCCGACCACGGCGCGACAACCTTCAGCCCCGGACAATGCGCATACCAGCTGGCATAGCATTGCGAATGCTGGGCGGCGACACGGCTGGCGGCTCCATTCGGCCCGCGAAAGACGATCGGACAGCCCATCTGACCACCCGACATATAGAGCGTCTTGGCAGCGGAATTGATGATCTGGTCAATCGCCTGCATGGCGAAATTGAAGGTCATGAACTCGATCACCGGGCGCAGCTCGCCAAAGGCAGCGCCAACGCCGAGACCGGCAAAACCCTGTTCGGTGATCGGCGTATCAATCACGCGCTTTGGCCCAAATTCGGCAAGCAGACCCTGGGTGACCTTGTAGGCACCCTGATATTCAGCAACTTCCTCGCCCATCACGAACACATTTTCATCGCGGCGCATTTCCTCAGCCATCGCGTCACGCAAAGCCTCGCGCACGGTGACATTGGCCGTTGCCCCGGTCCAGTCAGCCTCAGCTGCAATCGCCTCAACAGCTGGCGCCGGTGCGGGGGGTGAAACCGGTGCCGGTATCGGCGCTTCGGGAGTATTGGATGCTTCAGGTGTGGGCGCTTCGGGGGTATTGGGTGGTTCGGGTGCGGGTGTGGTGCCTGCCGGCTCACCCTCGGCCAGCAGAATGGCGATCGGCGCATTGACCTTGACGTTCTGGGCACCGGCGGCAACAAGCAGCGTTCCCACACGGCCATCGTCAACGGCCTCGACCTCCATCGTCGCCTTGTCGGTTTCGATCTCGGCAATCACATCGCCAGAGCGCAC
>ERZ802819.728-NODE-728-length-21456-cov-15.0662_pt1 | contig 21456 bp, 20 predicted proteins | sample MGYA00345647_ERZ802819 | MGnify/ENA primary metagenome ERZ802819 (study PRJEB30503, sample SAMEA104212355) | marine metagenome | biome: Westerlies Biome; feature: [SRF] surface water layer (ENVO:00010504) within the epipelagic zone...; material: water...
CTTGCATGCCGCGAAGACTATTCCTAGTGTTATTCCAAGTAATAATGATGATGAACTGACAAGAACCGTCATTACGGCACCCATGAGCATTTCGTCTCCCCATCCTGTTGGACCTAATGCAAAAACATCAAACATATATTTAGATAAAAAAAAACGGCTGCTTTAAGAAAACAGCCGTCTTTTTATATTATTGTTAACAAAATTATGGAGCCAAGTCTTTTCCAAACCATTGCATAGAAATTTTAGAAATAGTTCCATCAGCAGCTGCATCAGCAATAGCTTTATCAAACATTGCTTTTAAATCTGCATCACCTTGTCTGATTCCAGCTCCTACACCTTCACCGAGTAACCCTCCAAATACATTTGGACCAAAAGTTACTACATCTGAACCACCAGCTGTTTCCATAAATGCTTCAGCTGTACCAACGTCACATAACATTGCATCGATTCTTCCAGCCGCTAAATCAAGGTTCATTTCATCTTGAGTTGGATAAACCTTCAGATTTGAATCAAGGTATTTATTTGCAAAATCCTCATGGATTGTTGCAACTGTAACACCAACATTCATGCCTTTCATTGCATTATTTAGAGCACTAATAGTTCCAGAAGTTGAGTCCCCATCATCATCCAAATTCAAATTTTTTGCCGATGAAAACGTACTCAATGGCGAGCTATTTAATGCGAAAAATCTCGCTGGCTCAGTCATATAAGCTTTAGAAAAGCTTATTGTTTTTTTTCGCTCTTCAGTAACAGACATCCCAGCCATGATTACATCATACTTCCCATTTACCAATGCAGGAATGATTCCATCCCAGTCTTGTTGTACAAATTCACATTCAGCGTTCATGCGAGCACATAAGTCTCTTGCAAGATCTAATTCAGCTCCAACTAGGTTGCCGTCTGAATCTGTAAAGTTCCATGGTTCATAAGCACCCTCGGTGCCAATTTTTATTGTAGACCAGTGACCGTCAGCAAATGCAACTGTCGATAAAGCTGATATCATTAGCCCTACCATTATTGATTTTAAATTTCTCACTTAAATACCTCCAAATTGTAATAATAGATTGCTAGGTTCTAATAAAAAAATGAAATGGGCAAGAAAAATGTTAGTTTTTCGGTATTATTTCTGCAGTCTGTTCCAAAGATAAATTATTATTGCAACAGATATAATCCCGACAACGCCCTCACTTCCAAGTCTGTTAAATAATCCAACTAAGTTATCAGTAATACCTTTACCTAAAAATGGAGATGAAGGGCCAAAAAGTACTTCCAAAATTATTGCTATAGCTATCAGTAATAGACCAAAGTCTATGATTTCTCTCAATATTTGCTTAATTCTGGATATCATTCGTTACCTTAAATTCACTTCCCTGCTAATGCAAGGAAGTGAAAGTTTAATTAGTCTCGGAACAACCAAAGAATAACGCCAACTGCAATCAACCCGACTACACCTGCATTACCTAATTGGCTTACAAGAGAAACTATATTGCTGGCAATATTTCCTACAAATGGCAGACTACCACCACTTAATAGACCTATTACTATTCCCAGTGCTAATAATGAAAGCCCAAGACTCGTTAAGGCTTTTATTGCGTTTTGTGCGTTTCTAATCATAACTCCCCCTTATTTGTTATGTTATTAAATACTACATATAGTATTTATACAGACTTTAACTTCAAAATATAGCTAAACAAGGTTCTTGTAATCTTTAAGATATTGATTTTACTTGATTATTCACATGCTATGAAAAATTGTGATATTTATACCACTCATTTTTAAGTGTATTTTAAACATTTGATTCTAAGTGATTTGGCTCAATAAATCCTGGCACATTTGCTCAATAGTTAATTTCTCCGAAGATACGCCAAATATTTTCATATCAGGCCTTACAATAATATCTCCCGATGTCAAAACCTCTGTGAGATTTAGGTCTGAATCAATTTCTTGAATATTACATAGAAATTTAAAACCAAGTTCTTTTAATTTACTAACAGTGTCATGTTCAAGGTGATCGAATATATTATTTTTCGAAATTATAGAAAAATTAAAACCTATGTTTTTATCCATATCTATAAGGGTATTATTTTTATCTCTTAAGTTTTTTACTATACGTTGGCCTGTATAGATATCGTGAGCTATAGAATTGTAAATGCCTGGCTCATTAATATCATCACTAAATTTACTCATCTTGCCAAATGCCTGCTCTCTTGCTTCAGGTGCTATGGCTTCTTCAAGAGGAGTATTATTTTGAAGAGCAACAGAAATAGAATCGATTAGCTGTCCTAGCACAATAGAGGACTTGATTGTTTGCCTAATTTTCGCATTTCGTTCGACATTATAAGAATAAATAATCTTATCTTTAGCTTTGTAATTTGTTATTAAATTTATTTTCCAAATTAGGTTTACTAAATCTCTTATTCCACTATTTAAACTTTGTGCTGCATATGGCGGAATCTGATATGCAGCCTTGCCAATTAGAAAAATATTTTCCGTTTGAAAATTATTTGCACACCTACCCTTAAACTCAAAAGTTGTTAAATATTCAATGTTGTACTGATGGGGAGCAAGCCAATTTGAGATTAAATCATGAACTTTACTTATTGAACACATATCCTCTTTTTTTTCTCCAGTTAATAGCTGAAATTGAAATCGGTATCGTATCTCAGAAAGTGCAACATATGATGTTGGTCTGATCGGATCGCATATCTGTCTAAAAACGTTTTCTAGATCATCTCCATTTTTAAGAGAAATATCTACTATAAGCCACTCTCTTGCGTAACCAAGGTCATCATAATTGATATTTAATTTTTTATTTACAAATTCATCACTTTCGTCTGAGCAAATCAAAAAAGGTGCTTCAACTTTGATTGTGCTATTAGCATTTTTGAGAGAATAAGAATTTGTACCACTCTCAAAATGAGAAATAATAAAATTATCTAACACCTTTATATTTGGATCTTCACTGCAACTTTTAAGCATTTCTTCTTCAAGATCGCCTGGGATAAATGTCATTAAAGAAGGAAAGCTATTCTTTGCTTTAATGACAGGACTACGTTGCACAATAGTAGAGTCTGTAGTTACTAAATCAGTATATGTAGGCATATTGATTAAATCGTTAATCTTGGAATAAACTCCAATGCTGTCTAACAATCTTGCTGTTTCTTCATCAAACGAGATCTCTTTTAAGGCGTTTTCATTAATAGAGTTTTTTGAGATTAATAATGTTTTTAAATTAAATTTACTACACAGCAGTGCACAAATCTGCCCTAATAGCCCTGAGCCAACGATAACAATGTCAAAACTCTCATTATTATTTACCAAGATCAACTCCTTGTTTAATGAAAATTGCTTGACTCTTACTTTCAATTTAGTTTGAATTCAAGGCAATATTTTTTCAAATTTACTGTCAGAAAACTATGGTTAAAATTGTAAATTCCTGGAATGAGTGGGATCCACTCAAACACATAATAGTTGGAAAAGCAGATAACTGTTGCATACCACCTGCCGAACCTGCAACTGATCCAAAGATACCTGAGGATAGTGATATGAAGGGAATGCATGGCCCCCGAAGTGAAGAATCTATACATAAGGCTAACTATCAACTGGATAATTTTTCAAATATTTTAGAAAAAAGAGGAATAAAAGTTGATCGACCTACTCCGCTTGACTTTAATCAAAAAATTTCGACACCCGACTGGGAAAATGGATCAATGTTTGGCTGCATGCCTCCTCGAGATGTTATTCTTACTCTTGGGAATGAAATGCTTGAAGCCACAATGTCCTATAGGTCGAGATGGTTTGAATATCTTTGTTACAGACCATTATTAGAAAAATATTACAATGAAGATCCAGATATGAGAATGGAAACTGCACCCAAACCAAGATTAACAGATAGTAGCTATCGAGAAAATTATTTAAATGATGAAATATCGTTAGATGAACGATTAGATATGGTTGCAAAAAGGGAATTCGTGACAACCGAAAAAGAAATACTATTTGATGCCGCAGATATTTTAAGAATGGGAAAAGATTTATTTGTACAACATGGTTTTACAACTAATTTAAAAGGAAGCAATTGGCTCAAGAGGCACTTCAAGGAACATAGAATTCATACCTTAAATTTTCCAGGTGATCCCTATCCTATTCACATAGATGCAACATTCACTCCTTTAAAACCAGGTCTCATAATTAATAACCCAACAAGGCGATTACCTGACGAGCAGAGAAAAATTTTTGAACAAAACGAATGGCAAATTATTGATGCTGCTCAGCCCGCACATAATGAACCACCTCCTTTATGCTATTCTAGCATTTGGTTGAGCATGAATGTTTTAGTTATAGATCCAAAAACTGTGTGTGTAGAAGAGAGTGAAGTCTACCAATGTGAACAAATTAGTAAATTAGGTTTTGAAGTTATTCCTATTCCTTTTAGAGATGCTTATCCGTTCGGTGGCGCACTTCACTGCGCAACCACAGATGTATATCGTGAAGGTCAAAAGGAAGATTACTTTCCAAAACAGTAAATTTTATATAAAGCTACCCTTTGTTAAAGTTGTATTATAATTAATATAACAATTAGTCAGTAACCCAAATCCAAACATCACAGCTAACATAGAACTTCCTCCATATGATATAAACGGCAAAGGTACTCCAACTACAGGTAAAAGTCCTGTCACCATGCCAATATTAACAAAAACATAAATAAAAAATACTGAACAAACTCCTAAAGATAAAAATTTACTAAATAAACTCTTTGACGTCAGTGCCATTCTGATAGCGATACCAATCAGTGCCATGTAAAGTAAAATCAAAATTATAGATCCAATAAATCCAAATTCTTCTCCAAACATTGTGAAAATAAAGTCTGTTTGCATTTCAGGGAGAAAGTTAAGATGGCTTTGAGTGCCTTCCATATATCCTTTACCAAAAATGCCTCCCGATCCTAAAGCAATCTTAGATTGAGTGATATGATAACCATTTCCAAGAGGATCTCTCTCTGGATTAAAAAAAGTGAAAACTCTGTCTTTTTGATATTCCTTTAAATACTGCCACAAGATTGGTAAAGATAGTATGAACCCTAAAATCCCAGAGATAAAATATTTATAATTAAGGCCTGAGATCCATATGACACTCACACCACCTAAAAAGATCACTAATGCTGTTCCCAGATCAGGCTGAATTACAACAAATGCAACTGGTATAATTACTATAAAACTAGGTATGATTAATTTAGAAATAAAATTTTCGTGATAATCCTCCATAGAATGAAAATATTTAGCTAGAGCCAAGATTAAAGTATATTTTACAAATTCTGATGGTTGTAAACTGAATCCTGCAAAACTTATCCATCGTTTAGCACCATTAATCTCATCTCCAACTATTAGAAGAATTATTAGCGCGGCAATACTGGCGATAAAGATCAGATATGCAAATCTAAAAATTATTTTCAAATCTAACAATGCTACAATAAAAAAAATAATTAGGCCGAGGATAAATCTTTGCAGATGCTTTATAGGCCATTCACTGAAATTGCCATTAGAAATACTGTATAACGCAAGAGTCCCAATGAAAAATATAGTACATATAAGAAATAGTAAAAAATAATTTATAGATCTAAGTTTATCAAAGATCGTTAGTTCAGCTTTACTTTCACTAAACATTGGAAATGCTCTTACTTTTTAAGTTTAAGTTATTATCAAACAAATATTTGAATATTTTTGAAGCAACTGGTGCTGCGGCTCCAGAGCCACTTCCTCCATGTTCTATTATTACTGATACTGCATATTGAGGATTATTTATTGGTCCATATCCAATAAATAAACCATGATCACGTTTTTCCCACGGTAACTCATTGTTCTTTTTTAAGCCCTCTTCTCTTTCTTGCGAGCTAATAACTCTAACTTGAGAAGTGCCAGTTTTACCAGCCATTTTTAGATTGCCGGGAATACGTGATCTAAATGATGTTCCACCTTGTGTATTGGTTGCATCCTCAAGACCCTTTTTGATGATAGCTAGATGCTTGGGATTTAAAGATATTTTTTGATTTTTCTGAACATCCTTATTTTTATCCATAACAATTGTAGGAATTATTTTCTCTCCTCCATTGATTAATTGACCTAATGCAAGGCTTAATTGTGCAGAGGTTGTAAGAAAATAACCTTGTCCAATTCCTGCTGAGAGGGTTTCTCCAACCATCCAAGGTGTACCAATAGACTCTAACTTCCAATTCTTTGAAGGAACAATTCCTTTTTTTTCCTCATAAAATGAATCGAAAACATTTTGCCCAAACCCAAACCTTTTACATACTTCAGCAATTTTGTTGATGCCAATTTCTCTAGATATTTGATAAAAATATACGTCGCACGAAACTTTTAGTGCCTCATTCATGTTGACGTTACCGTGACCTTCTTCTTTCCAACAGTGAAAAGTTTTAATGCCTGATTCAAGACTTGTATCTTTAATTTCATGTTTTCCGTTACAATAAACTTCTCTTTTTTCACTGACACCATTTTCTAATGCCGCAAGTGCCACAAATGGTTTAATTGTTGAACCGGGGGGGTATTGACTTGAAATTGATTTATTTATTAGAGGTTTATAAATATTGTCTGTAAGAGAATTCCATTTTTCTGATGATATACTCTTGGAAAACAAGTTGGGATCATATGATGGTGATGAGACTAATGCATAAAATTCTCCAGTCTTAATATTTGTAACCGCCACACATCCACTTTGATCATTCAAGCTTTTGTAGCAATAGTCTTGAAGGTCTGAATCAATTGTAAGTTGAATATTTTTACCTTGAATGCTTTCATATCTGTCTAATTCTCGAATTTCTCTCCCGTTTGCATTAACTTCAACATTTTTATTGCCCAATTTACCTCTTAAACTGACGTCTTTGGCTTTTTCAATTCCTAGTTTTCCTGATTTTGCTGAACTTAAATCAGCTAATGTATTAGTGTCTTTTTCTTTTTTATCGAGAGGAGCTGTATACCCAATAATATGAGAATGAGATTGTCCACTTGTATAATATCTCTTAAAACCAATTTGAGGATATAGTCCATCAACTTTATGAATGTTGGCGTTAAGTCGGGAAAATTGATCCCAAGATAAATCATCTAACACTTTTATTGGAATAAATTTTTTTGTTTTTTTTATTTCTGAATACAGTTTCTCGGTATCTATATTTACATCAGGTAATATATTTTTTAAATTTTCAATAGATTTTATATAGTCTGAAGTTTCTTCTCTAATAATTACAACTTCATATCGTTGACGGTTAATTGCCAAAGGCTTACCTTGTAGGTCATATATAATTCCCCTTTGAGGCTCTATTAAACGATGAGTAATTCGATTATTATCTGAAAGTATTTCGTATTTATCTTTATCTACAATCTGGAGGTAAGCAAGTCTTGCGCCTAGTATTGAAAATAATCCGGCTTTTGCAATTGTTATAATTGCTGTTCTTCTGTTAATTGACGCATTCGCATCATATTTCTTAAAGATAAATTTATTTGACTCTGACATATTTATTTTGAATTGATCCAATTATAAAATTTAATGGATAGTATAATAATATTACTGCCATATAAGATGCAAGATTTACAAAGAACGGCATTGATGTGCTATAGATAAAATAAATCGTAAAGTAATTTATGGAAAACAATATTAGTACGAATAATGAAAATATAATAAATTTGATGTTTGTATTTGATGGTATACTAAAGAAATTTCCTACTCGATCTATTAAATAAAAGAAAAGGAATAGAGAACTTGTATAGCCAAAAGGAGTTGAGATTAAGATATCATTATAAAGGCCTAACATAAATAATATGATACAGATGAACCAATTCGCTTCATTCCACCTTAAAACATATATTATCAAGCAGCTAATCAATGTAAGGTCAAAATAAGTCGAACTGAATACAAGATTTGATGATGTAGTAAAAAATAAAATAAGATAAATTAATAAATTGCCTATTTTAAGATCAATCATAAAATTTCTTACTCATTATTCTGATTAAATTTATAGTTTAACAATCTTATGTGTGTTAGTTGACTAATGTCTTCAATTAATTCAACCTCAATCCTTTCACCATCTATACTTGCGACTTGCCCTACAACTAAGTAGGGTGGAAAAATTCCTCCCTTTCCAGAAGTTGAAACTATATCTCCAACGTTTATGTTTTTATATTCCCTAACATACTCAACTATTGGGTTTTTTTGACCCTGCCCAATCATAATTCCTTGATACGCGTTTTCAGAAATACTGACTGGCAACCTACTATTAATATTATTAAGCAGTAATACTCTTGCAATCTTATTATCTACTGATGATACTCTTCCTAAAATGCCATTAGGACCTGTGGCTGGCATATCGACAAATAGTTTTTCAGTTTCATTAGATTTTATCAAGATAGTCCCTATAAATTTATCTGAAAAATCTGCCACTATTCTCGAAGTAACGAAATCATATTCAGAGTCAGCTGTTAGATTTAATAACTCTTCATATTGGGCAATTTTAAGTTTCATAGAAACAATATCTTGAAATGATGAAAAGCTAGTGAGTTGATTTTTATTATAACTATCAAGTTGCTGATAGATTTTTTTTAAATCTATAATAGATTGTATTCCTGAATTTATTAAGTTTGACGGCATTGATACAATATGTGAAATAGAATAAGAGATACTGGTGACTTGTGATCTCAAGTTCTTTGCCGTTTGTGTTAATTCAAACCTTCCAATAAATAAAATAACTGAGAAGGCGAAGAGTATAATTGCAAAAATAAAAACCCTGCTACTTGGATTTAGTATTTTTTGGACTCTTAAATTTCTTGAAAGCCTCACTTTCAAACCTTTTTTAATTTAATATGCTGATGACAAAATTGGCTCGAAGGAACTCTCTGACTCTAAAGCTTTTCCACTTCCAAGAGCAACACAAGAGAGCGGCTCTTCAGCTATTGTAACGGGTAAACCAGTAGCCTCTCTTATTGCCTCATCCATTGACTCGAGTAGTGCTCCTCCTCCAGTTAAAACAACGCCCATATCAACTAGATCAGCCGCTAATTCAGGTGGGGTATCTTCTAGTGCTGACTTAACGCCATCAATAATTGTTTGAATTGGCTCAGAAAGGGCTTCAGAAACTTGACTTTGAGTGAGTTCTATTTCTTTTGGAACCCCAGAGGCTAAATCTCTTCCTTTTATATCAATAGTTTTGCCATCTCCATTCTTTGGAGGCAGAGCAATGCCAACTTCTTTTTTTATCATTTCAGCTGAAGCTTCACCAATCAGCAAATTATATCTTTTTCGCATATAATTGATTAAAGCAACATCCATTGCATCTCCACCAATTCTAACTGATCTGGAGTAAACGATTCCACCAAGTGAAATAACAGCGATTTCGGATGTACCACCACCAATATCAACTACCATTGAGCCTCTTGGCTCACTAACTGGAAGTCCGGCGCCAATTGCTGCGGCCATTGGCTCTTCAATTAGTGATACTTTCCTGGCGCCTGCGGCAAGAGCCGAGTCGTGTATTGCTCTACGTTCTACTGGTGTTGAGCCTGTTGGCACACAAATAATAATTCTTGGATTAGCAAATGTTTTTCGGTTGTGAACTTTACGGATGAAATGTTTAATCATTTCCTCAGTCACAACAAAATCGGCAATGACTCCATCTTTCATTGGTCTGATTGCTTGAATATGTCCCGGCGTTTTGCCCAGCATACTTTTTGCTTCTTCACCCACTGCAATGACTTTACTTTTTCCACCTTGATTGAGTACTGCAACAACTGAAGGTTCATTTAAAACTACTCCTCTATTTTTGACATAGACTAAGGTATTGGCAGTTCCAAGATCTATTGCCATATCAGAAGACCACAAACCAATTAAATTATTAAACATTCTTCTATTCTCCTTAATTAAATACCTGACATTTTAGCTGGTGCAGATTTTTCTCTTTTAACAACTAACTTATTTAATGCATTGATATAAGCTTTTGCTGAAGCTACTAATGTATCCGTATCAGATCCTAAACCAACAACAGTTTTTCCATCCTCTGAAAGTCTGACAGATACCTCAGCTTGAGCATCTGTTCCTTCAGTAACAGCATGTACCTGATACAAGAGTAATTTAGCTTTGTGTGGCACTAATTTACTTAAACCATTAAATATTGCATCAACTGGTCCATCGCCTGTAGAGGTAATGTTGTTTAATTTATCTTCTATCATCAAATTTATTTCAGCTTGTTGAGGTCCTTTTGTACCTGCAATCACTTGCAAGTCTTTTAAGATTATTGAGTCATTAATTCTAATTACCTGATCATCTATAATGGCTACAATATCCTCATCATATATGTTCTTTTTTTTATCGGCCAAGCTTTTAAAATTTTCAAAAGCTTCTTCAATCACATTGTCATTAACACTATAACCAAGTTCTATTATCTTCTGTTTGAATGCATGTCTTCCAGAATGCTTACCCATAACAAGATTAGACTCAGATACACCGACACTTTCAGGTGTCATGATTTCATAAGTTTTATTATTTTTTAACATCCCATCTTGATGAATTCCTGCCTCATGCGCAAAAGCATTTTTTCCAACAATTGCTTTATTAAATTGAACAGGAAATCCAGTAACAGCAGACACAAGCTTGGAAGTCTTGGTAAGTTTTTCTGTTACAATGTTAGTTTCGTATGGCATCATATCATTTCTAGTTCGCATTGCCATAACCACTTCTTCCATCGCAGCATTTCCAGCTCTTTCACCAAGGCCATTAATAGTACACTCAATTTGTCTTGCTCCAGCTCTAACGCCAGCCAAAGAATTGGCAACAGCAAGGCCAAGGTCATTATGACAGTGTGTCGAAATCGTTACTTTATCTATATTAGGTACATTATTAATAAGATGAGTAATTATATTTGTGAATTCATCTGGAATTGAATAGCCTACTGTGTCTGGTATATTAATAGTTGAGGCACCGTTCTTTATTGCGGCTTCAACAGTACGGCACATGAAGTCCAGATTAGTTCTTGTCCCATCTTCACACGACCATTCAACATCGTCACACAAGTTTCTTGCAAAAGAGACGCTATCAATTACTTTTTGATAAACTTCTTCAGCATTTAGTTGCAATTTATGCTTCATGTGTAAATCACTTGTTGAAATGAATGTATGAATTCTAGGAGCATTTGCATCTTTAAGCGCTTTAGCTGCGGTTTCAATATCGCTTTTAGAAGCTCTACTCAAAGCACATATTGATGAGTCTTTGATTTTTTTTGATATTTCTGAAACCGCTTCAAAATCACCTTTAGAAGCAGCAGGAAATCCAGCTTCAATAATATCAACTTTTAATTCCTCTAATGCCTCAGCAATTTTTAGCTTCTCTTCAATATTCATTGAAGCACCTGGAGATTGCTCTCCATCTCTTAATGTAGTATCAAATATTTTTATGTGGTTACTATTTTTAGTCATCTTTAAATCCCTTGGTTATATATAAATTGTGTTAAAATTAAGTATCCCCCTGAGGCAAGTTTTAAGTCGCCCGGGGGCTGCTAAGCAGTTTTAACAGCAAGAGAGATAGAAGAGTGCATTCTCCTAATGATATGCAGAAATTAGTTAAATATATTTTTTTCATTACAAAATATGCACTTTAGTTAATTTCAAAGATAAAGGATAAATATATGAATATTCAGAAATTCGCAATATATTAGTCAAAATTGAACAATTATTGGGCTATATCGTATCTTTTAAGTCTGAAAACTAAAAAATAACTAGTTCTTTTCTTTATCAACTAATTTATTTTTTGAAATCCAGGGCATCATCGCGCGCAATTCAGTGCCAACTTTTTCAATCTGGTGATTGTCAATTTTTGATCTCATTGCCTCAAAATTTTTGGCTCCACTCTTATATTCTTCTATCCACTCTCGAGTAAATTCACCTGACTGAATTTTATCCAATACCTTTTTCATTTTAGCCTTAGTGTCACTATCAACAATTTTAGGACCAGAAACATATTCACCGTATTCAGCTGTGTTTGAAATTGAATAATTCATATTAGCAATCCCACCTTCATAGATTAGATCGACAATAAGTTTAACCTCATGAAGACATTCAAAATATGCCATCTCAGGTGGATAACCAGCTTCAACTAAAGTTTCAAAGCCATTTCTAATTAGTTCCACTACACCGCCACAAAGAACTGTTTGTTCTCCAAACAAGTCTGTTTCACACTCATCTTTAAAAGTAGTTTCAATGATGCCTGCTTTACCACCACCAATTGCAGATGCATATGAAAGCGCTAGGTCAAGAGCGTTTCCTGTTTTATCACTATCAACTGCCACTAAGCATGGCACACCACCGCCTCTTTTATATTCTGATCTAACAGTATGACCTGGACCTTTAGGAGCAATCATAAAAACATCCATGTCAGGTCTAGCATTAATTAAATCAAAATGAATATTTAATCCGTGTGCAAACGCTAGCGCTGAGCCTTCTTTTGCTCTTTGCTCAATATGATTTTTCCAAACATCGGCTTGAAGCTCGTCAGGTATAAGCATCATCATAATATCAGCCCATTCAGCTGCATCCGAAAGTGACATTACCTTTAAACCCTCAGCTTCAGCTTTTTTTGCACTTGAAGAACCTTCTCTTAACGCAACAACTACTTCGCTTGCGCCGGAATCATTCAAATTAAGCGCATGAGCATGCCCTTGACTTCCATAGCCATATATTGCTATTTTTTTGGATTTAATAAGATCTAAATTAGCATCTTTTTCATAGTAAACTTTCATATAATCACCTTTACATTTTTTCTGTGCCACGGGCAATTGCCACAACACCTGTTCTAGATACCTCTGATAAACCAAGTGGCTTCATTAAGTCAATAAAAGCATCAATTTTTCTTGGGGAGCCATTTAATTCGAATACGAATGAGTCATGCGTAGTATCTATTACCCTGGCTCTGAAAACATCTGATAAACGCATAGATTCAACCCTTTTCTCGCCTGTAGATACAATTTTTACTAACGCCATTTCTCTTTCAATGCCTTGTTTTTCAAAAGTTACATTTGCTGCTCTTTTAACAGGAACAATACGCTGCAGCTGACTTATCATTTTATTAACGGTTTCCTCAGTCCCCGGGGCCACAATTGTAATTCTTGAAATATGTTTTTCAGCATCAACTTCTGCAACTGTTAAACTATCTATATTATAACCTCTTCCAGATATTAAACCTATAACTCTAGCTAAAACACCTGGTTCATTATCAACTAGCACTGATACTGTATGCTTTGAAACTATTTCACTCATTAAACTAAAACTTTTCCTTCATCTGAAATTTCTTCTTTTTTGGTTTCGTCACCAAGCAACATTTCATTATGAGCCTTACCAGATGGAATCATTGGATAAACATTTTCATTCTGTTCAACAACACAGTCAAATATGACTGGACCATCATATTCGATCATCTCATTTATCGCTTTATCTAACTCATTAGGTTTTTGCACTCTTATGCCTTTAGCGCCATAAGCTTCAGCTAGTTTAACAAAATCTGGCAATGCATCAGTATAACTATGGGAGTAACGCTTATCATGCAATAACTCTTGCCACTGTCTAACCATGCCCATGTATTGATTGTTAATAATAAATATTTTAACAGGAAGTTTGTGTTGAATTGCCGTAGACATTTCTTGAATGCACATCAAAATAGAAGCCTCACCCGCTATATCAATAACAAGTTTATCTGGATGAGCTACCTGTGCTCCGATCGCAGCAGGTAAGCCAAAACCCATTGTTCCTAATCCACCCGATGTTATCCATCTATTAGGCTTTGAAAATTTATAATATTGTGCAGCCCACATTTGATGCTGACCAACTTCAGTTGTAACAAACACATCTTTATCCTTTGTTAGCTCATACAGTCTCTGGATTGCGTATTGTGGTTTTATTGTATTTTTATCACTAGTGAATTTGAGTGAATCTTTTTCTTTCCATTTATCAATTGTTTTCCACCACTCCTTAAGAGGGGGTTTATTGATTTTATAAACTTTAGACTTCCATAATTTTATTGAATCTTCCAACACATGTGCAACATCACCTATTAACGGAACATCAACTTTAACAATCTTATTGATTGATGCAGGATCAATATCAATATGGATCTTTTTAGAGTTTGGAGAAAACTCATCAATTTTGCCGGTTATTCTATCATCAAATCTGGCCCCAATATTAATCATTAAGTCACATTCGTTCATAGCCATATTCGCTTCATAAGTTCCGTGCATGCCTAACATGCCAATAAACTGTGAGTCATCACCAGGATAGGCTCCTAATCCTTGTAATGTAGATGTAATTGGAAAACCAGTTAACCGAACAAATTCTCTTAGTAATTGAACGGCTGCATTTCCAGAATTAATAACACCTCCACCAGTGTAAAAAATAGGTTTTTCAGCATCCGCTATTAATTTTAGTGCATCATCAATTTGATCAATATTTGCCTTTAACTTTGGTCTATACGATTTATGTTTAACAGTTTCAGGGCCAATATACGTACCTGTCTGAAATTGAATATCTTTTGGTATATCAACTAAAACTGGTCCAGGTCTTCCACTTGAAGCAACGTAAAATGCTTCGTGGAGAATTCTTGAGAGATCATTGATATCTTTAACAAGCCAATTATGTTTCGTGCAAGGTCTCGTAATGCCAACAGCATCACATTCTTGGAAAGCATCAGTTCCAATTAAATGAGTAGGTACTTGACCACTTATGCAAACAATTGGGATAGAATCCATCATAGCATCAGTTAGTCCTGTAACCGAGTTTGTAACTCCAGGACCAGACGTAACAAGCATGACCCCAACTTTACCACTTGATCTAGCATATCCCTCTGCAGAATGAGATGCACCTTGTTCGTGCCTCACTAGATAGTGCCTAATAGGCTGGTTGGTATCCCTTTCCTTTGCTAACTCGTCATATATAGGTAAAACTGCCCCGCCAGGATAACCAAAAATTGTATCAACTTGATGATCTTCAAATGCTTTTAAAACCATTTGAGCACCTGTCATCTGAATATTAACCATAAATTCCCCTTATGTTTGAAGTGATCTTCTATGGAGATTTGTAATAAAAGTCAAATATAATTAAATTAATGGAAAGAATATAAGATTATAGCATTACATAAATTTCTTTTTATCAATGTTTTGCGTAATATTATTACCTTTTATCCAAGTTAGCTGTCTTTTAATGTAATTTCTGGTGTTTTTTTTGATAGCATTTTTACATTCTTTAAGATCAATATCTTTATTTAAGAAACTGCTTATTTCCCTTACTCCTATTGCTTTCATAATTGACTTATTATCATCATAGCCTTTGTTTAATAATTCACTTACTTCATCAACCACAGTGTCTTCAAACATACGGTCAACTCTTGACTCAGCCTTAGGGTACAATTTATCTCTATCAGTAGTTGTAAGTAATATTTGGTAATCTATATCTTCAATTGCAGGAGAGGTATTTAATTGCCACTGTTCTAATACCTTCCCTGTTTGTTTTAAAAGTGAATGACTTCTGAATATTCTTTGTTTATCATTTTCTTGAATTTTAGTTGATGGATAACTTTTTTTTATCTCATCAAAAAGAAATCTAAGTCCATGACTATCAAATAGACCTTTAGTTTCATTTTTTATTTCTTCATCAATATCTGGAATATCAGCCAAGCCAAACTTAAGTGCATTTAAATACATTCCTGTACCACCCACTAAAATGGGAACTTTTTTACTACTGAAACATTCTTTAATCTCATTTACTGCATCTTTTAACCATGACGCTGCTGTGCTTGATTCATCGCCATTTAGATAACCATATAATCTATGATCGCATGTACTTAAGTCTGCTGCGGTAGGCCTGTCAGTTAAAATTCTTAGATCTTTATAAACCTGCATACTATCAAAATTAATGATAGTTGATTTATGCTTTAAAGATATGTCGATTGCTTTTTTTGATTTTCCACTTGCTGTAGGTCCAAAGATAACTATTAAATCTTTAGACATATACAATCAATCAAGTGATAGTTTTGCGCCTATGTATTTTCTTGAATTAGGACCAGCATAAAAGACGATTAAAATATTTTCTTTTCCTTGAGCAACTACTTCATCAATAATTTCTAATACATCTCCTGTTGAACTTACAACTTTGTTTTGTATTTCAATGATGATGTCATCTTTTTTTATATTTTGTCTTATCAGAAATGAGTCGTTATCTATTTCAGATATCACGACACCTTGCTGAGTTGACGGCAGTTGCAGCCTGTCTTTGTCTTCATCTGAAATTGTTCGTATTTTAATGCCAAGTTCTGCTACGTTAATTGATGATCCATTATTTTCAATACTAGCAAGCTCTTCAAGAGATGGCTGTTTACCAAGATTGACATTTAATAAAACTTCTTTTTCATCTCTCCACACAACAACAGTGCTTTGTTCACCTATATTTGCCTCAGCTACTAATTTGGGAAGTGTTTGAACTGACTCAACTTCTTTGCCATTAAACTCAATAATTATATCGCCTTCTTTTACACCACCGCTAAGAGCGGGACTGTCTGGTGTTAAGCCTTGAACTAAAGCTCCATAAGTTTTAGTAAGACCCAGGCTTTGGGCTATCTCTTCGGTTACTTCTTGAATTCTTACTCCTAGCCATGCCCTTTCTATTTCTCCAGTATCCTTTAGTTGATCAATAATATTTTTTGCGAGGTTAGAAGGAATAGCAAAACCAATACCAATTGATCCTCCACTCGGTGAAATAATCATCGAATTCACTCCGATTACTTTTCCATCTAAATCAAAAAGAGGTCCACCTGAGTTACCCCTATTAATTGAGGCATCCGTTTGAATGAAGTCATCGTATCTTCCTCCTAACATTCTACCTCTTGCAGAGACTATTCCAGCGGTGACAGTTCCCCCTAAGCCATGAGGATTACCAATTGCCATAACCCAGTTTCCAACTTTGGCTGTATCAGAGTCTCCAAATTCAAGATAATCAAGATTATTTGCATTAACCTTTAAAAGAGCAAGGTCTGTTTCTGCATCAAATGCAATCAATTCAGCTTCTATTTTTTCGCCATCTGTAAATGTGACCTGTATATCGGATGCATTTTCAACTACGTGATTGTTAGTAACTATAAAACCATCTTCAGATATAACAAAACCTGAGCCTAAAGAACTAAACTCCCGTTCAGACGGTTCAGACCTTGGCATATTAAATGGAAAGTTAAAGAAATCTTCAATAGATGGCACTTCAGGTCCTGTTTGCTCTATTACACCTGTTGTTGAAATATTGACTACTGATGGAGACACGCTCTCTGCTAAATCAGAAAATGTGTCTGGGCCTGTGAAGGCAAACGTAATGATTATACCATTCAGGTATAAGAATAGAGATAATGGAAAAATAAAATATTTTTTTATCATTCGATTACAGACCACAGCATTATAAAGCCCAATATTGCTGACATTAGTCCACCCCATTTTAATTTGTCATTTTCCATATTCAACATACTGGTAATCATTGCTTTCATTCTACTTGGAAATAAGGCGTAAAGAAGACCTTCAATTATCAGTAACATGCCTAAGGAACCTAATATGAATTGAGTCATATTTAATTTTGAAAGATATGAGTTTTAATTATCTGAACCGCCAAAGTCTCCAAAGTATTCAAAAAACTCACTCTCAGGAGATAAAATCATTGTTGTATCATTACTATTAAGACCTTCTGTGTAGGCCTGCATAGCCCTATAGAAACCGAAGAATTCAGGATCTTTACCAAATGCTTCAGCGAAAACTTTGTTAGCCATACCGTCACCTTCACCACGAATAATATTCGCTTCTTTTTCTGCTTGCGATTTAATAATTGTAACTTCTTTATCAGCAGTTGATCTTATCTTTTGTGCCATTTCTGCACCTTGAGCTCTAAATTCTCTTGCTTCTCTCTCTCTTTCCGTTTGCATTCTGGCAAAAATCGCTTGGCTGTTTGCCTCAGGAAGATCGGCGCGCTTTATTCTTACATCAACAATCTCAATACCGAAGTCTTTAACTTCTGCTTCAACAAGTGATGTAATTTGTTTCATTAACTTTGATCTACTTTCTGAAAGTACTGCAGATAAAGGTTCTTCACCAAGAACACCACGAATTCTTGAGTTAACGACTGCAGATATTCTTGATCTTGCGACATTTTCATTTCCAAGAGCTTTGTAGAACTCTAATACATCAACAATTTTAAATTTTACGAATGCATCAACTATGAGTCTCTTTTGATCTGAAGCTATAATCTCAGCAGCAGGGGCGTCAATATCAAGTATCCTATTATCGATAAATATAACGTTCTGAATAAATGGAATTTTAAAATTCAAACCCGGTTCAGTTATTACTCTTTTAGGGTCTCCAAATTGTAGAACAATTGCATTTTTTACCTCTAACACAGTGAACAAAGTAAAATATGAAATTACCGCTATTAAACCAACTATTATAAGTGAAATTCTAGATGCTCTCATAAATTAATCCTGTGTTTTCTTTAATTCCGGTAATGGTAAGTAAGGTACTACAGAGTCACCGCCTGTTTTATCAATAATTACTTTATCCATGTCTGAGAACACATCTTCCATTGTCTCATAAAAAATTCTTTTTTTAGTTACAGATGGAGCTTTTGCATACTCGGCCTGAATTGATAAAAATCTTGCAGCCTTACCTTCACTATCAGCTATTACTTTTTGCCTATAACCTTCAGCCAATTGAAGTATCTGCTCTGCTTCTCCTCGTGCTCTTGGGATAATATCATTGGCATAAGACTCTGCCTCGTTTCTCTGTCTCTCCCTATCAGCTCGTGCCGCTTGGACATCTCTAAATGCATCAATAACTTGATTAGGTGGGTCAGCTTTTTGTGTTTGAACTTGTGTTATTGTGATTCCAGTTCCGTACTCATCTAATATTTCTTGAATTAAGATTCTTGTTTTGTCTTCAATTTCAGTTCTACCCTCAGTTAATATAGATTGTATTGTAGCTTGACCTATAGATTCACGCATAGCAGTTTCAGCCGCACTTTTTACAGTTAATTCAGGTGACTGAACATTGAATAAAAATTTGCCAGCGTCATTTATTAACCAAAAAACAGAAAAATCAATGTCTACAATATTTTCATCTCCAGTTAACATCAGGCTTTCTTCTTCAACATCACGAATTGCCGTAACCCGTGAGTCAGGGCTTTGACGATAGCCAACATCTATTCTATTAATCTTTGTAACTTTTGGAGTAAAAACTCTCTCAATTGGATAAGGGAGATGATAATTTAAACCAGGTTGAGTGGTGTTAGTATATTTTCCAAACTGAAGTACTACCCCTTGTTCATCAGGAAGTACTCTGTAAAAGCCACTTGCTAACCAAATTAATATTAAAATTCCAATAATTACCATTGGTCCCAGTTTACCAAAGAAGGAGCCAGGCATCATGCCTTTGAATTTATTTTGCGCATTACGGATTACATCGTCCATGTTTGGACCAGGACCACGTCTACCGCTACCGTTACCAGAGGATCCCCAGGGATCATTATTATTATTATCAGACCAAGACATATTGAATTATTTATATATGGTAAAAATGGTTAAAAGCAATTAATTACAAGTATACATATTATATATTGTGATTAATTACTATAATACAAGTTCAAAAAAATGGTAGAAACACTAGAAAATCAGGCATTACACTTACTTGGACAAGTAATGAATGACAGTAAAGGCGAGAATATCGTTGCTCTAGGTATGGTAAAAAATATCAATGCAGCTGAAGGTAAAATCGATTGTATATTAGAATTTGATGAAATTGATCAAAAGAAGAATGAAAAAATATTTAATGATGCTCAGGCTGCCCTTAATGAAATTCCAGGGATTACAAAAGTAAATATTATTACAACTTACCATAAAGAAAATTTAGCTAATGAAAAAGATAATACCGCTCAGGTAAAAAAATCAAATAACGCTGGTACTTCTAAAATAAAATATATTCTGGCTGTAGCTTCTGGAAAAGGAGGTGTTGGCAAATCAACTGTGGCTGTAAACCTTGCTTGCGCTTTCAAATCTCTAGGTCTTAAAACATGTCTTTTAGATGCAGATATTTATGGGCCGTCAGTTCCTAAAATGATTGGCGTGAATGAAAAGCCATCTTCTGATGGAGAAAAAATAGAAACTATAGATCGATATGGTATTTCCACAATGTCTATGGGCTATATGGTGAATGATGAAAATCCTATAATTTGGCGTGGTCTTATGGTCATGAAAGCAATTAATGAATTGATCGACAAAGTTAATTGGGGAGATGCTGATATAATGGTCATTGACTTACCTCCCGGTACTGGCGATGTTCAATTATCACTTATTCAAAAAATTAATATCTCAGGCAGTGTTATTGTAACGACGCCTCAAGATATTGCTTTGATCGATGTAGTACGCGGTTTAAAAATGTTTGAAAAAACTAAAGTACCTATTCTTGGTATAGTTGAGAATATGAGTTATTTTTTAGCGCCAGATACTGGAAAAGAGTACAGCCTTTATGGTGAAAGCAAAACCAAAGATATAGCTGAAAAATATGATTATGAAATTTTAGCTAATTTACCTCATGATCCATTGCTCATGGAGCAAAGTGATAAAGGTCACCCTTTAACCGATTTAGTGCCAGACCACAAAGTGAGTAAAATATTTAATGAGTTAGCAGAGTCTTTAATTAAAAGGCTAAAGCTAGAAAAACTATCCAATACTAATTAAGGTCAAATTTCCTTTGAAGCTCGCTCCACTCTCTTTTAGATAAACCTTCTTCTTCAAATGAAACTTTTTCTCCCTTAAGAAGTTTCCGCATTAATTTAATTTCTTTTGCAGATAACTCAGTTCCGCCCATTCGATAATCTTCAAATGCCTCATAAGTTAAAGGTACCCATTTTTTTACGAGATCAAGCATTACATCGGCATAAACTCTAATTTCGTATTGAGCATGATCATCGGCTCTTAAAGCTAAAAAATGGAGCAAATTGTTAAGGTCTATTTTCCAGTACCATTGCGTATACGTATTTAATGTAAGATTCATTCTAGCAAGTTCGCGAGCAATACCTGACTTGCCCTCATCTAAAACTCCTCCTGAGGAATTTTCATTTAAAAGTGTCTCATAGTTTGCATACGTTTGCTCTGCATCATTTTTTAAAATTTGAATAACATTTGATGCTTCGTCATCAGTTAGTGCATCTCCCCGACCCTGATTGTTAATCTGTGATTGGGCTGCTAAATTTTCTGCAGAAGGTATATAGAACTCTTTATCAAGTATTGAATACCTAGCTGAATATTCATTTACATTCGCAGTTCTATGTCTAATCCACTGACGAGCAATAAAAATTGGTAACTTTATATGAAACTTAATCTCACACATTTCAAATGGCG
>ERZ802819.736-NODE-736-length-21380-cov-15.498_pt1 | contig 21380 bp, 26 predicted proteins | sample MGYA00345647_ERZ802819 | MGnify/ENA primary metagenome ERZ802819 (study PRJEB30503, sample SAMEA104212355) | marine metagenome | biome: Westerlies Biome; feature: [SRF] surface water layer (ENVO:00010504) within the epipelagic zone...; material: water...
GTTCCTCTTTCATCAGCATGACCTTCAATCGCTATTGTAACTGATCCATTTGCTTTCAACCATTTCGCCTGTTTTTCTAATGTATTTTGAGCAGCTTTAGTAAGTGAATAGCTGTCGTATGCAAAAAATATTCTATCAGGAACATCGATCGCTAACATTTCAACAGTATCTGATCCAACATACACACCGTCTTGTATTTCTACAGCTGCGGTTGATGATGATGTTGATGATGATGATGTTGATGATGATGATGATGATGCAGTATCTTTTGGCACAGTTTCACAAGCTGCCAAAAACAAAGCAAATAATATAATTACCAAATATCTGGTATAATTCTGAAAGGTTGAAACCATTTTAATAAACTCCCGTAATATTTTCAAAGCCGTTAGTACTCTATTAACTTAACTTGCGCAAGTCTAGGATAAAGTTATTACATATTCTTTAAAATATGTCTAATTTCCAGGAAAAATTGCCCTTATTGTATTAATTTTGACCAAGATGGGTCGGATGCATCAACCGGTGTAATAATTTTTCTCTCGTTAAACCCAGTCAAATCAATAGACCAAATGGATGAAGAGTGACCGTCCCCTGCATCATTTGCTTTTGTTTCACGATAAAATATTAATACCCTCCCATTAGATGACCATGATGGTGCTTCTTGATACCAATTTTCAGTTAGTAATCTCTCACCACTTCCATCAGTTCTCATGACGCCAATAAAATATTGACCCTGATAAAACTTTGTAAAAGCAATAAGATCACCTCTTGGAGACCAAACAGGAGTTGCGTAATTACCTCCTTGTTTTGAAATTCTCTTTTGATTTCGCCCATTGCTGTCCATTACATAAATTTGCTGGGACCCTCCTCTATCAGAATTGAATGTAATTTTTTTACCGTCAGGAGAATAACTTGGAGATGTATCGATTGCTGGACTGTCAGTTAGTCGTTCAACAACACGATTTGTTAAATCCATGACGTACAAGTCAGAGTTGCCCTCTCTTGCTAAGCTCATAATAATTTTTCCTCCATCTGGAGAAAATCGAGGTGCGAAAGTCATCCCCGGGAAATCGCCAACAACTTCTTGTATTCCTGTTTGAATATTTAATAAATAAACTCTAGGCAAATTTTTAAAATATGAGAGATATGTAATCTCTTGTCTTACAGGGTTAAATCTTGGTGTTAAGACTAGTTCTTTTCCACTTGTTAAAAACTTATGGTTAGCTCCATCTTGGTCCATGATTGCTAGTTTTTTTATTCTTTTATTTTTTGGACCCTCTTCAGCAACATAAACTATCCTTGTATCAAAGTAACCTTCCTCACCTGTAAGTCTCTCATATATTTTGTCTGCAATCATATGACTAATTCTTCTCCAATTATCAATTGTTGTAATAAGAACTAATCCCTCTATTTCTTTTTCCGCAAATGTATCCCATAAACGAAATTCTACTCTTAACCTATCGTCTTCAATGGCAAGTTCTCCTGTAAGCAACCCTTGGGCTTTTATTAATCTCCAATCTGCGAATCTAGGTTTTAAATGCATAGCGCGATTATTTTGGATGAATGCCTTATCGTCAATTGATGAAAACAAACCACTTCTTTCAAGGTCATCTGAAATTACAGTTCTAATATTTTCTGTTATTTTCTTGTCTATTATTTCTTGGTTATTGTCATGAAAGAACTCACTGATTGCAAGTGGAAGAGGTTCTCGATTACCTTCAGTTATATCGATTTCAATTATCGCAAATGAAATATTAGTGAATAATATTAAGGGAAATAAATATACCAATAATTTTTTCATATTTAACCTCTTAGTATCTCTCTAGGATCAAAATTCAACTGTAAATTTTTCCAATTATCATAACGCTCAGCTTCTGGTGCCTTTATAGGGTCACATCGTCTTACCGCTCTAAGAGCACTCTCTGCGAGTGTTCTAAAATATTTCTCGCCTGGCTTATTCATCCGTTCATGCTGGACAACTTCTGGTGGTTTTAATAGCGACCCATCTGTATTTAAAAATATTTTAATTTTTACTATCATTGTTTCATCATAGGGAATTCCGAGTGGAATGCTCCAACATTGCATAAATTGTGCTCTGATTGCGTCCTCCTCACTTAGAGTCAGTCGCTTATCGAGACTTGGTGTTGAATCAAGGGCTTCATAATCCTTTTCAACGATATCTTCTGGATTTGTTTGTTTTGTATCTTTTTGCTTGTCAATTAACTCAGCTAGTTTGAGAGGATCAAATTTATCTTTCTTTTTTATCTCTGGCTTTCTGACTGGCATATTTTGTATCATTTTTTCTTCAATTTTTTTATTTTCAATTTTCTCTTCTGTGGACGGATCTTTTACTTTTTCGTTTGATTTTTCTTCTTTTGGTTTTTGAATTGGTTGATTTAATTTTTGTTCTTCTTTTTTGTTTTCTTTTTCTGGTTTTTTATCCTCTTTCTTTTTACTAATCTGAGGTACGTTTGTTTTTTCTGCTATTTCGATCAGTTCAACTTGAATAACAGGTGGCATTTCAAGTTCATCATTATTAAATAAAGGGAGTGAGACTATTGTAAAAAAAAGGATGAACAAGTGAAGAGATACTGATCCTACAACTGAAATTCTCATATTTAAGTCCCATTAATTAATTGCTTACGGGTTTTGTAATTAAAGAAACTTTTGAAAAGCCTGATCCAGATAACTCCCCAAGTACTCTCATTACTTTTCCGTAGTCAATTGCCTCATCTCCTCTGACGTATATCTTTGTATCTAATCTATTATCAGTTATTGCTTTTATTTTAGGAATTAATTCACCCAGTGCTATTTCTGTTTCTTGAATGTAGATTATACCAGCCTCATTGATTGTTACTTCCATTGGCTCATCATCAGATTGCAGAGAGTCAGCATTGCTTTCAGGAAGATCTACTTGTACGCCAACTGTTAATAATGGAGCAGTAACCATAAAAATTATAAGCAGAACCAACATTACATCAACAAAAGGTGTAACATTTATATCGCTAAAGGGTTTTGAACGAGTATTTCTAATCACTTAATAAATTTCATGTTTATTTTGCACTAAGTCCTCTTGAGAAAATGACATTAAAGTGCTCTTTAAATCTATACATTCGGGCATTCTCGTCATTCACTTGGCTTGTGAAAATATTATAGGCTATTACAGCTGGTATAGCTGCCAGAAGTCCTAGAGCTGTAGCAAAGAGAGCTTCGGCAATTCCTGGTGCCACTACTGCTAAGGATGTATTTCTTGATATTGCAATTGACTGAAAAGAATTCATTATCCCCCAAACCGTCCCAAATAGACCAATAAAAGGTGTTGTTGCACCTATAGTTGCGAGATAGCTAAAGTATAGTGAGAGCTTTTCATTTTGATAATCAATTGCGGCTTCCATAATTCGATTAATTCTATCAGTAATGCTGTCGATATTTTTTTTAGTATCTTTATTAGATTTTTCAATTTCATCTACTGCCTCAAGAAAAACATACTTTATAGGACTCTCTGAAAGATGGTGGGTGGTTGATGCAATTTCTTTGATGGAACGTCCTGACCAAAATTCTTCCTCAAATTGTTTGCTGATTTTTTTTAGAGACCTAAAAAGTCGTATTTTATGAATAATTATTGTCCATGAGAATATTGATGCAGCAAATAATATTAGAATTACTAATTTCACTACTAAGTCAGCCCTAAAGAATAGAGACATTAAGGTGAACTCATCGTTTATTTGACTTGTACTAATCAGAGCTTCGTTTTCCATAATATTATTTTAAAACCAAAAATTGTCTTAAATAGGGCATCAAGTGTCAGTCTTCTTGCTTTCAAGTAAGATTTTGTATAGCTCCATAAAGTCATCTAACCTTAAAACGCACAATGAATTACCAGTTGTTTCCCTATTTCTTCTTGTAATTACCACAGGAAATGAATCTGATTTAGATGTTTCAATATTTTCTTCTACTTGCTTAATTGACTCATGGATTTTAAATTTTTCAGTTCTCTTTGCCTCGACGTAAATATGGGGAGTATTTTTTAAATCACTTCCACCTGACGATTTTATTGCTCCACCTCCAGACAGAGGCATCCGCTGCACAAGATCATCTCCACCAAAAACTTTTTCATTAAAATATTTGGCTAACTCTCTTTCATATCCATCACCTTTTCTTTTTGGAGAGCTGCCTGACATAAAAACGAATCAAAATTATCAATTCATTAAAGACTAATTAATATATTTGGATTTTAAAAGTTAATTAATCAAGCGATTCTGCTTAATTCTTCATCACTTGCCTCAAAATTTGAGAAGATCTGCTGAACATCTTCATCGCTATCAAGCTCGTTTATTAAATTTATAAGTGATTTTAACTTATCGCCATCAACTTTTACTAATACATCTGGTCTCCATTGAAAACCAGATGAAACTGGCTCACCATATTTAGCAGCTAATAAATCGTAAAACTTTGACATTGTATCGGGCAAGCATACCGCTTCATATTCATCCTCTTCTACGAAACAATCTTCTGCACCATTTTCAATTGAAAAGTTAAAAAACTCATCCTCCGTTGCAATATCCTTATTAAATTTCAAAAAACCATAATGTTTAAATGCATGTGAAACTGAACCTGTTTCACCTAATGATCCACCAAACTTTTGAAATGATGATCTTACATTAGATGCCGTTCTGTTTCTATTGTCAGTAAGTGCCTCAACAATTATAGATGTACCTGCAGGACCAAATCCTTCATATCTCATCTGGTCATAATTAACAGTATCTTTATCCAAAGACTTTTTAATAGCACGATCAATATTCTCTTTTGGAAAACTCGATGCCTTTGCAAGTTGAATTGCTGATCTTAATCTGGCGTTTTGATCAGGATCTGGGGAACCTAACTTTGCTGCAACAGTTATTTCTTTAGATAACTTAGAAAATAGTCCTGCTCTTTTTTTGTCTTGCGCACCTTTTCGGTATTGAATATTTTTAAACTTAGAGTGTCCCGCCATCTAACTTCCTATTTTTCCACCAATACGAATTGATTGAATATTTTTAGCAAGAAAATTATTATCCTGTGATTCTATGATTACGCCGCATAATGTGCCTATACCATCGGCAGGAGGCACTCGTTTCCTTTCAGTGTCTTGTGTTGCAAATTTTCTGACAAATTCTTGTTTTTTAGTCCCAATAACGGAGTCATAATCACCACACATACCTGCATCTGTTTGGTAGGCCGTTCCATGCTCCATGATGTTGGCATCAGCTGTTGGAACGTGAGTATGCGTACCTACTACTGCGGTTACACGTCCATCAAGATGATGACCCATGGCCATCTTTTCACTCGATGCCTCAGCATGAAAATCCACAAAAATGAATGATAAATCATTTACGTCAATTTTTTGCAATACCTCCTCAATTTTAAAAAAAGCATTATCACAGGAGCGCATAAATAAGTTGCCCATTATATTAATAACTGCAATTTTTTCCTTATTGGCCAGTTCATAAATATTAAATCCTAGTCCAGGCGATCCCTCTGCAAAATTGTAAGGTTTTAAGAGATTTTGATCCTTATCGATGTAACTAGTTATCTCTTTTTGATCCCATAAATGATTTCCCGTGGTAATGACATTTACACCATACGAATACAACTCATTACATATATTTTCTGTAATACCAAAGCCGCCAGCGGCGTTTTCACCATTTGCTATTACAAAATCAATATTGTGATCTTTAATCGCTTGCGGGAGATGATCTCTTAAGGAATGCCTGCCGGACCTTCCCATTACATCCCCTAGAAATAAAATTTTCATATTGCCTTATATAAATAACTTTCTGTTAAAATCCAATCAAGTTTTTGATCATGACTTTCGATGGGAATTTGATTAGCTTTTTGAAAAGAAAATCCCAGTCCCACTTTAATAATATCTTTTTCTTCTTGGGAAGAAAAATATTTATCATAAAAACCTCCTCCATATCCTAATCTAAAACCACTTTCATTAAATGCTAGTAAAGGCACTAAGACTAGTTTTGGAAAAATAATTTCATTGGTTACTTCGGGTTCTAAAATATTATATTTATTTTTAATTAATTTAGTCCCAGTGCTAAATTTAAAAAAATTAATTTCTTTCGATTGAGAATTAATTTTCGGCAAGCAAATATTAATATTTTTTTCAATCAGGTATTTATTTAAAGAATTAGTGCTTAATTCAAAATTATAATCAACATATGAACCTACATAATCACTATTAATATTATTTAATAGTGGACGCAAATGAACATGAGACATATTTTTTTTTTCATAGTCTCCTGATAGTTGTTTTCTTCTATTGATTAGAAATTTGCGTATTATTTTTTTTTCTAGATGACGCTCTGAATTAATCATTAATGTAAATGATTACAAAAATTTTTTAACTTGCTTGTGAAAGCTTAGATAGTAAGTCTGTTAATTTTTCGTTATTGGACTCAATATATTTTTGACTTTCCATTTGTTGCTGATCTAATATTCTTTCTTTAGAACTAATGCTTGTTTGAAGCTCTTCAATCTTGGTCAAATTTGAACTTAATTTTTGATTAAGATCGTGTATCTCATCAGCAATTAATAATGAAGCCATCACCATTAGCCTAGTTTCGCCAATTTTTCCAAATCTCTTGGTCAATTCTCGGACTTTGAAGTCAATTCGAGAACTTAGTTGCTTTAAGTGATTTTCCTCACCTGGATCACAAACTATCGCATAATCTTGATCATTAATATTTACAACTATTTCAGGCATCAACTATGAATCCAATATGTCTTTAATTGTATAAATATTTTCATCAAGCTGTGATGAAATATTTCCAGCGATATTTTTAAGCTCTAGAAAATCAGATTTTAGGATTTTAATTTCATTTTCAAGGTGATTATTTTCGCTGAGAAGCTTTGCATTTTCATTTTCCAGAGATGAAACTTTTTTTGCTTCTTGCGACAATTTTTCAATTTCTTTACCAAGATTAGTAATAGTATTACTGAATTGATCTTTAGTATCTTGATATGTTGACATGTCGCACCCTTAATCTTTAGGGGGAGTTTAACTGTCTTTTTTATTCCCAGTCAACTTATAAAATCATAAAAAAAAATAAATTTTCTTTGTGAATAAGATATTATAATTTAAGACTCTTTCTACTTTATTGCTTATATTAGGCTCATTATTGGTATTAAAAATAAATGTCTCGAAACTTAAATTCCTCATCTCTTCCTCACGAAAATATGGCAAATGCCATAAGATTTTTATCGATTGATGCAGTTGAGAAGGCTAAGAGTGGACACCCTGGATTGCCAATGGGTATGGCTGATGTTGCCACTGTTCTGTTCACTAAATTTCTAAAGTTTAATTCTGCTACCCCCAAATGGCATGATAGAGATAGATTTGTATTGTCTGCTGGTCATGGCTCGATGCTTTTGTATTCTCTTCTGTATCTCACCGGTTACCGTGATATGACCATAAAGGATATCAAAAAATTTAGACAACTTGATAGTAAATGTGCGGGTCATCCAGAATATGGGCATGCTCAAGGTATTGAAACAACTACTGGTCCTCTAGGACAAGGAATAGGAAATGCTGTTGGTATGGCATTAGCTGAAAAAATATTGAGTGGCCAATTTGGACAGAAGATTATCGATCATTATACATACGTTATTGCCAGTGATGGTGACTTGATGGAAGGTATATCTCATGAGGTTGCATCGTTTGCAGGTCATTTGAAGTTAAATAAGCTAATTGTTTTTTTTGATGATAATGGAATTTCAATTGATGGACCTGTTAAACTCTCAAATTCTGAAAATACAATTGACCGTTTTAAAGCCTATGGATGGAACGCGATAAAAATTAACGGTCACAATAAAGATGAAATTATAAAAGCGATTTCAAAAGCTAAAAAATCAAAAAAACCCACTATAATTTCTTGTAAAACAAAAATTGGTTTCGGCTCACCTAACAAGCAAGGTAAATCTTCCTCTCATGGCAGTCCACTTGGGGAAGAAGAAGTCAGCTTAACTAGATCCAAACTAAAATGGCCCCACAAGCCTTTTTCGGTTCCAACAGATATATTAAATGAATGGAAAAAGTCTGGCAAGAGATCAACTGATGTATATAAGAAATGGAAAATAGATTTTGAAAAACTCTCCAAAAAGAAAAGAGATGAATTTGAAAGAAGAATTAGCGGAAATATTCCAAAGAAAGTTAACCAGCTTTTAAGCAAGTTTAAAAAAGACTCAATTAAGAAACCAATTGATATAGCAACTCGGCAAGCCTCTGAGATGGTGATTAACCAAATTGCACCCATCATGCCAGAATTAGTTGGTGGATCTGCAGATCTTACCGGTTCAAACAATACTAAAGGGAACAAAGTGGATGTTATTAATTCAAAAAATTACCGAGGTAATTATATCTATTATGGAATAAGAGAGCATGGAATGGCAGCCATAATGAATGGCTTATCATTACATAAAGGTATTATACCATTTGGAGGAACATTCTTAATATTTTTAGATTACTGTAAGCCTTCTCTTAGACTTGCAGCTCTTATGAAGCAGAGGGCCATTTATATTTTAACACACGACTCAATTGGCTTGGGTGAAGATGGCCCTACTCATCAACCAATTGAACAGCTGGCATCCCTAAGGGCAACACCAAATGTAAAAGTATTCCGGCCTGCTGATGTTATTGAAACAGCTGAAGCATGGGAATTGGCTTTATCAAATCAAAAAGGTCCATCTGTTATTGCCCTAACTAGACAGAAGCTGCCTATGCTAAGAAGGAAATATTATGCAAAAAATATTAGTTCTCAGGGCGCATATGAAATTAAAAGCAACTCTAAAAATCCAGATATTTCAATCTATGCCTCAGGTTCTGAGGTAGAAATTGGGATTCAGCTAATGGGTTTACTAGAAAAAAAGAAAAAGAATGTAAGAGTGATTTCAGTGCCGTGCATGGAGCTATTTAAAATTCAAAATAAGACATATCAAAAAAAGATTAGAGGAAATTCGAAGTTAAATATATCAATTGAAGCAGGCTCAAGTTTTGGATGGAGTGAGATCTGTGGAGGAAATACTGTGAATATATGCATGAAAGATTTTGGAGCCAGCGCTCCTTATCAAAAACTTTATGATTACTATGGCTTCACAGCAAAAAAAATATTAAAGCAAGTAATTAAAAAAATATAGGAGTTATCAAAATGGCAGTAAATGTTGCAATTAGTGGGTTTGGAAGGATTGGTAGATTAGTTCTCAGATCAATTATCGAGAGTAAACGTAAGGATATTAATGTTGTTGCAATAAATGACTTAGCGCCTGTTGATACAAACGCATTCTTACTAGCGAATGATACAGTGCACGGACCTTTAAACGAAAAAATTTCTGTAAAGAAAAACAAAATGACCATTGGAAGGAAAACTATTTCAGTACTTAATGAAAGAGATCCACAAAAACTTCCATGGAAAAAAATGAAAATTGACGTAGCTCTTGAATGTACTGGTTTATTTACCTCGAAAGAAAAAGCATCTATGCATATCAAAGCTGGAGCAAAAAAAGTTCTTGTCTCTGCCCCCTGCTCTGAAGCTGATAAAACAATAGTATATGGGGTAAACGAACAAGAAATAACTCGCAATGATCTAGTTGTTTCGAATGCATCTTGTACTACGAACTGTTTGGCACCAGTAGTTAAAGTTCTTCACGAAAAATTTGGAATTGTTCATGGATATATGACTACCATTCATGCATTTACAGGTGACCAAAGTGTTTTGGATACATTTCATCCTGATTTAAGAAGAGCTAGAGCTGCGTCAATGTCAATGATACCTACATCAACAGGTGCTGCCAAAGCGGTTGGGTTAGTGATGCCAGAATTATCAGGAAAACTAGATGGAACGGCAATTAGAGTACCAACTCCCAATGTATCACTTATCGATTTTAAATTTGTATCAAAAAAAACAATGAAAGTTGATAGCGTAAATAAAGCCATGACTGCTGCGTCACGATCCAATAAGTTGAAAGGCATACTTAATGTTAATTCAGAGCCACTGGTTTCATCAGATTTTAATCATAATCCTGCTTCATCAAATTTTGACCTAACTCAAACACAAGTCATTGAAGGAAAGTTTGGAAGAGTTTTAAGTTGGTATGATAATGAGTGGGGTTTCTCAAATAGAATGTGTGATACTGCAGTAGCAATGAAAAGATCAAAATAGTAATGCTGGATGTCTCTAATCTAAAAAAGATTACTGAGAAAAATAAAACTGTATTAATAAGATTTGACCTTAACGTTCCACTTAATTCTATTGACGACTATATAAGTGATAGAATAATCAGAATAAAAAAACCTATTTTAAATCTGTTGAATGGAAATAATAAAGTCATTATTTTATCTCACTTGGGTAGGCCTAAAGGAAAAATAAAGGATGAACTATCATTGCAACAAGTAGTTCCTCAGCTAGAAAGAGTTCTTGAAAAAAAAATAAATTTCTTACCAGATTGCATTGGAAATGAAATAAAAGACAAAATTAATTCGCTTGAAAATGGAACAATTATTTTATTAGAAAACTGTAGATTCTATAAAGAAGAGGAAGAGAATGATCATGACTTTGCAAAACAGTTATCTGAGTTAGCTGATGTTTATATAAATGATGCATTCGCCTGTTCGCACCGCGCACATGCATCAATTGAGGCAATATCGCATTTCATGCCTTCATATTGTGGCGATCTTCTTGAAGAAGAAATAATTAATTTGCAAGAAGTTATTCATGAACCTCTTGGTCCCGCTCTCACAATAATAGGAGGTTCTAAAATATCCACAAAAATTACTGTTCTTAAAAATTTATCAAAAAAAATGGACACCATTGTTATAGCTGGTGGTATGGCAAATAACTTTTTGAAATATCATGGATATAATATCCAAAAATCATTGCATGAAGAAAATGTCGATCACTTAATTGGAGAAATATTGGATTTTTCATCAAAAAATAATTGTAGGTTAGTTTTGCCAATTGATGCAGTCACAGCTGATAAAATTTCAAACAAAGCAGACACTAAAGAGTCTGATATTGATAATATTGAAGAACAAAATATGATTCTGGATATAGGCAAAAATACAGTGAAATTAATAAAAAATGAAATTAGTAAATCTAAAACTGTATTCTGGAATGGTCCACTTGGAGTATTTGAAACTTCTCCGTTTGATAGGGGCACTGTGGAAATTGCAAAATTCATCAGCAATCTAACTGCAAATAATAAAATTAGGTCATTTGCTGGTGGAGGTGATACAATTTCTGCATTGGACTTAGCCGGCGTAAAAGATAATTTTTCTTATGTTTCTACTGGCGGTGGTGCATTACTTGAGCTAATAGAAGGTAAGAAATTGCCAGGCCTAGTTGCATTAGGAATTTTATAATAGGAGATTAAAATGATACCAAAAACATTAGAAGAGATAGCAAGCTATATTGTAAAAGATGGTAAAGGAATACTTGCAGCTGACGAAAGCACTGGAACAATCGAAAAAAGATTTAAGTCAATTGACGTGGAGTCAACTGAAGATAATAGAAGAAAATATAGAGAAATGCTTTTTAGATCTCCTGCTATGGCAGAAGCTATCGGTGGGGTAATTCTCTTTGATGAGACTCTAAGACAAAAGGCGCAAGATGGATCATATTTAAGAGACGTAATTTTGAGCCATGGATCACTACCTGGAATTAAAGTAGACCAAGGTGTAAAAGAACTGGAAGATAATCCTAATGAAAAAATTACAACAGGATTAGATGGCCTAAATGAACGTTGTAGAGAATATGATACATTAGGCGCTAAGTTTACTAAATGGAGAGCGGTAATCAATATTGGTAATGGCATACCGTCTGCAAAATGTATCAATGAAAATATGTTAGCTTTATCCGAGTACGCCCTAATAGCTCAAGAAAATAATATGGTGCCAATAGTAGAGCCTGAGGTCATTATGGATGGTCCACATACAATAGATCAATGCTACGATGTTACTAAGAATACATTATCTGTACTTTTTGAAATGCTTGATAAAAAAAATATAAATATTAGGGGCACCCTTTTAAAACCTAACATGGTAGTTTCAGGAACAGAAAATAGTCATCAAGCAAATTATAAGGAAGTTGCAGAAAAAACTCTTGATTGCCTAAATTCGTCGGTACCTGATGAATTGCCAGGTATTGTTTTTCTATCAGGCGGTCAATCTGACATTGATGCAACAGCACACTTAGATGAAATGAATAAAATCGGTGGGTTTAAATGGAAACTAAGCTTCTCTTATGGAAGAGCATTACAGCAAGCTGCATTGAAAGCTTGGTCAGGTAATGACAGTAATCTAGAGCATGCACAAAAAGCATTTAGCCATCGTGCGATCATGAACATGAAAGCTTCTTTAGGTGAATGGAGCGAGTCACTTGAGGCTTAATTAAATGAAAATTAATGGAAATTCTGTAAAACCTGGCATGATTTTAGAGCATAAGGGTGAGTTGTGGACTGTTGCCAAATCACAATCTGTAAAGCCTGGCAAGGGTGGAGCATTTAACCAAGTTGAAATGAAAAATATTAAAACTGGATCAAAACTAAATGAAAGGTTCAGAGCCTCTGAGGAAGTGGAGCGTGTACGGGTAGATGAAGAAAAGTACCAATATCTATATAAGCAAGATGAAAAACTAGTTTTTATGAATACGGAGTCCTACGAACAAATAGAACTGGACTCAGAAATTGCTGGAGATCGGATGATTTTAATGAGTGAAAATGATGAAATTATAATTGAAATGTACAATGATAAAGCCATAGGAATACAACTTCCAAAAACACTCGCCTTTATTGTTAATGAAACGGAGGCGGTTGTTAAGGGTCAAACAGCAGCATCTTCAAATAAACCTGCGATATTAGAGAATGGCATAAGAGTAATGGTCCCACCTTTTATTGAACAAGGTGAGAAAATTGAAATCAATACTGAGGACTTAACCTATTCAAAAAGAGTTGACTAATGAGTTACTCAGATCCTTATATAAATGCAATATTCCTTGCTTCACGAAAAGTAAGTAAAAATCTCATAAGAGACTTTGGAGAAGTTGAAAAATTACAGGTATCTTTAAAAGGAGTTTCTGATTTTGTTTCTTTGGCAGATACCCGAGCAGAGAAGCAAATAATAAAAGAACTTACTTATTCTTATCCTAAAATAAATATACTTGCTGAAGAAAATGGAACTATAAAAAACTCAGACGATAATATGAGATGGATAATTGATCCTCTTGATGGTACGAGTAATTTTGTTTTTAGTATCCCCCATTTTGCGATTTCAATTGCTTTAGAAAAAGACAATGAAATTATTGTAGGTGGAGTTTATCAGCCGCTAACAGATGAATTTTTTTGGGCTGTAAAAGGAAGGGGTGCTTTTTGTAATAACCTAAGACTAAGAGTATCATCAAGGGAAAACTTAAAAGACTGTATGATTGGAACAGGCATTCCTCACAGAGGAATGAAAGGGCATGAAGAGTATCTGCCTGGACTTGGAACAGTAATGGAAAATGTATGTGGTGTTAGAAGATTGGGTGCTGCATCTTTGGATCTAGCATATGTTGCTGCTGGCAAGTATGACGGTTATTGGGAAAAAAACTTAAAGCTAGTTGATATCGCTGCAGGATCATTAATTGTAAAAGAGGCAGGCGGAAAAGTAACTGACTTTGAAGGAAGAGAGGAATATCTTAATTCAGGAAGAATTCTTGCAACTAACTTTAGAATTCATGACCAACTTCAAAGAATAATTTAATTAAATTTTTAGACCAAATCTATTCAAAATTTTCTTTTCAAATTTCCAAAAATATTGAAATTGACCAAAAGGAAGGGCAACTAATAACAATAATATTTGGTATATAAAAAATAAAAGAATAATTCTAATTGGCCAAAATATAATCGGATTAAAGTTTTCCTCTTTCAAGCCGATGAGTTCAAAAAATTCAACTGTTATATAAAGTGATAAAGATCCAGTGATTGCAAATACTATCATTATCAATGTAAACTGCCAAAAACTCATAATATTAAGCCTTTTCATCATTGCATTAACTATTCTCATAGAAATTCACTAAATAAATATTGATCAGAATTATTATATAGGTTAATTAACCACAAAATTAACTAATTAAAATGAAAAAAGATAAACATCCAAATTATCATACAATTAACGTTGTAATGACAGATGGTACGAAGTTTGAAACAAAGTCCACATGGGGAAAAGAAGGAGATACAATGTCTCTTGACATAGATCCTATATCCCATCCTGCGTGGACTGGTGGGCAGCAAAAAATTCAAGATAAAGGTCAAGTAAGCAGATTTAAGAAAAGATTTAGCAATCTTAAAACTTAGACTTCAAACCTTGAAATCAAGATAATCGTCACAATATATGTCTTGCTGATGGCAATTATGCATCAGCGAAAATTGCCTAGCTTAATTTAAGTAGGCTAAAATTTTAATCGCTTAAGGAGGATTAATTATGACTACATTTGACTTATCACCATTACTGCGCTCAAGCGTAGGTTTTGACGCATTTGACAATATTTTTGACTCAGTCTTTAACATGAACGAGTCTGGAAGTGCTTACCCGCCTTACAATATTGTGAAATCAGAAAATAATTATACTATAACACTTGCAGTAGCTGGTTTTTCAATGTCTGACTTAGACATTTCTGTTCAAGAAAATGAGCTAATAATCAGTGGCAAGACCAATGATTCTCAAAATAACGTTGAGTTCTTGCATAAAGGTATTGCTGGGAGAAGCTTTGAGAGAAAATTTCGACTAGCGGACACCATCAAAGTATCTGATGCAAACTATGAGAATGGTTTATTGCATGTATTTCTTGAAAGAGAAATTCCAGAACATCAAAAACCAAGAAAAATAGAAATTAATAATAAAATTAATTAATATTAATAAGGAGCTGCTATAAAAATATAGCAGCTCCTCTATATTTTTATGAAAGCAATTACTTTTGACAAATTTGGAGGCCCTGAAGTCCTATATGTATCTGACAATTTAGAGACACCAATAATTAGTGATGAAGAAGTATTAATTAAAGTTCATGCAGCAGGGATAAATAGACCAGACATATTGCAACGCATGGGTCAATATCCACCTCCTAAAGGTGCTTCAGAGATACTTGGACTAGAGGTTTCAGGACGCATTGTAGATTGTGGCAAAGGTATTGATAAAGAACTTCTAAATGAAAATGTTTGCGCTCTAGTAACGGGTGGTGGATATGCAGAATATGTGAAGTGCCATAAATCAACAATACTACCTATTCCTAAAGGAATTTCGCTAAGTGATGCTTGCACTATTCCTGAAACTTTTTTTACAGTATGGACAAATTTATTTGACCTTGCGAAGCTTAAAAAGGATGAAACACTACTTATTCACGGTGGCGCTAGTGGTATTGGACTAACTGCTGTTTCAATGGCAATGGCTTTTGGAGTCAAATGCATTGTTACAGTAGGATCTGATGTAAAAGAAAAATATTTAAATTCTCTAAATATAGATCGAGTAATTAATTATAAAACTGATGATTTTGAAAAAATAATTCTCGAAGAGTATAAAGGTGTTGATGTAATTCTGGATATGGTAGGAGGAAATTACTTCCAAAAAAATTTAAATATAATGAATCGTTTTGGTAGACTAATTAATATTGCTTATCTTCAAGGATCAAAGATTGAAGCTAATCTTCTTCCAATTATGCTAAAAAGATTAATTATTTCAGGATCTACTCTAAGAACAAGGGCAAACAAAGAAAAGGGTGAAATAGCTGAAAATCTTAAAAAGAATATTTGGCCCTTGATAGAAAATAACAATATTAAACTTCATATTGATAAAAAATTTGATATCGATGATGTCTCAAAAGCTCACCAATACATGGAAAATAACAAAAATATAGGCAAATTAATGCTAAATTTTGAGTAAAGCTTTGAAAAAGTGATAAACTAACATATAAGGATTTTTTTAATTACAGAATATGAAAACAATTAAACTACCACTTATGCCAAAGGCTACTGCAATTTGGCTTGTAGATAACACTTCTCTCTCTTTCAGGCAAATTGGAGATTTCTGTGGCATGCACGAACTAGAAATCAAAGGTATAGCTGACGGCGAAGTAGGTGCAGGAATTAAAGGATTAAATCCAATCACTAGTGGCCAATTAACTAAAGAAGAAATAGATAGATGTGTAGCATCCGAAGAAGAAGAACTTCAAATCATTGAAAATGAAATCTCTGAAAAAACAGAACAATCTAAGAAAAAAAAGAAATATACACCCCTATCTAAAAGACAAGATCGCCCAGATGCTGTTTATTGGTTAATTAGAAATCACCCCGAGTTGAAGGATTCTCAGGTAGCTCGTTTAGTAGGAAGTACAAAAAATACTATAGACGGTATAAGAAAGAGAACGCATTGGAATATGGCAAACATCAGACCTCAAGACCCAATCGGTCTTGGTCTATGCAGGCAAATAGAATTAGATGAAGCTCTTGAAAAAGCTGAACGCTCAATCAAGCGTGCTGAAAAGAAAAAAGCAAAAGAAGAAAAGCTAAAGTTAGAGGAAATGAATATTCAAAATGATGAGAGTCTCTCCTCTGCAAATACAACTATAGACGAATAAGTTTTACTGATGAAAAGTTTGCCACTCGTTAGCATAATAATGGGAAGCCAATCTGATTGGCCAACAATGAAACATGCATCAAAAATTCTAAACACTTTTAAAATCAAACATGAAGTAAAGATTATTTCAGCCCACCGCACTCCCAAAAGATTGTTCACATACGCGGAGGAGGCTGACAAAAGAGGCATAAAAGTAATTATTGCAGGAGCTGGAGGAGCCGCTCATCTTCCTGGTATGACTGCATCAATAAGTAATTTACCTGTGCTGGGTGTTCCAGTTGAGTCTAAAAAATTAAAAGGATTGGATAGCTTGTTATCAATAGCTCAAATGCCAGCGGGAGTTCCTGTGGGATCACTTGCTGTGGGTGAATCAGGAGCAAAAAATGCTGCCTTATTAGCAATCTCAATATTAAGTGGAGAAGATAAAATTCTTAAAAACAAATATAAGAGTTGGCGTTTAAAGCAAACCCAGTCAGTAAATATCAAACCTAAAAAATGAGTTTAAAAGTTTCCACCGTTGGCATCATTGGTGGTGGACAACTAGGTATGTTCTTAGCACATTCCTGTAGTAAGTTAGGACTTAGAGTGTTCGTTTACTCAGACAGCAAGAAAGTTCCTGCAGAAAAATATGCTGATAAGATGTTCTATGGCTCCTTTGAAGATATTGAAAGTTTGAAAATTTTTAGTAGTGAAGTAGATCTTATAACCTATGAATTTGAAAATGTGTCAACTGAAGCTCTTAAGAAATTAAAGAGAAAGAAAATATATCCACCTATTTCTGCGCTGACTATTAGTCAGGATAGAAAAAAAGAGAAGCAATTCTTCTCAAAAAATAAAATTAATCACGCAGGAATTGGCCTTCTAAATAAAAAGCAAAATTTGAAAAAACTAGAATCTTCAATTCAGTATCCCGTAATATTAAAAACAACTAGATTTGGCTACGATGGCAAAGGACAAGCGTTGGTACAAAATACTAAAAATTTAAAAAGACAATGGAAAGAAAATAACTATCAGGACTGTATTATAGAAAGAAAGATTAATCTTAAAGAAGAAGTTTCAGTTATATGTGCGAGAGACATTAAGCAAAATTTTTATTTTTATCCGACATTCGCTAATGTGCACAAAGATCATATACTTTTTGAAACAACATCGCCTAGTAACATAGATGCGAAAATTGAAGGAGAGTTATTAAAAATATCAAGAAGAATTATTACAAAGCTAAATTATATTGGATTATTAACGATTGAATTTTTTCTTGATAAAGAAAATAATATTTTTGTTAATGAAATTGCTCCAAGAGTTCACAATTCTGGTCATATAACACTGGATAATGCGAACATAAGTCAATTTGAGTTGCATATAAGAGCCATTACAGGAAAAAAAATTCTTAAACCCAAAATACTTAAAAAAGGACTTATGAGAAATCTCATAGGTAATGAAATAAAAAAAGTAAGTAGAATAAAATATATGAGGAGGTATAAAGGCTTCAAAAAAAGTATTAAGTATGACTATGGCAAAAAGATCGTAAAAGGTGGCCGGAAAATGGGTCACATTAATTTTATCTCATAATTGAATTTAATTTTATTTGGCTAGACAAAGGAATTCCAAGATGGTAAAAACCCCCAAATTTGAAACGCTCTTAAGGAGGGCAGAACAATAGTTGAAGTAAGTGTAAAAGATAATAACGTTGAAGGAGCTTTACGCATCCTCAAGAAAAAAATGCAAAGAGAAGGTATTTTTAAAGAAATGAAAATGAGAACTTACTTCGAAAAGCCTAGCCAGAAAAAATTAAGAGAAAAAGCGGAAAACATTCGTCGTTCTCGAAAAATGGCTAGAAGAAAATTATACAGCTAAGAATAGCTATAAAGCCTTAACGATACCCTCAACCATTTTTTTAGCATCAGAGAAAAGCATCATTGTATTATCTCTGTAAAACAGTTCATTATCTACCCCTGCGTAACCTAAGCCTCTACCCCTCTTAACAAATAAAACTGTATTTGCATTTTCTACATCAAGTATTGGCATTCCATAAATTGGTGAGGATGGGTCAGTTTTAGCTATAGGATTAGTTACGTCATTCGCTCCAATTACAAATGCTACATCTGCTTGAGAAAATTCTGAATTAATATCTTCCAATTCAAAAACATCATCATATGGAACATTAGCTTCTGCTAACAAAACATTCATATGGCCAGGCATTCTTCCTGCAACGGGGTGAATTGCAAAAGTTACTTTGACTCCATTTTTTTTCAAGGCATCAGTCATCTCTTTTAGTACATGCTGAGCTTGAGCTACAGCCATTCCATAACCTGGAACGATAATTACAGATCCTGCGTTCTTCATTATAAATGCTGCATCATCAAAGCCGCCTTCTTTTACTGGTCGTTGCTCAACATCCTTATTAACTGCAATATCATCGCCCCCAAAACCACCTAGTATTACACTTATGAATGATCTATTCATTGCGGCACACATTATATATGAGAGTATTGCGCCAGACGATCCAACTAATGCACCAGTAATTATTAGAGCTGTATTCCCAAGTGTAAACCCGATACCCGCTGCAGCCCATCCTGAATATGAATTAAGCATAGATACAACCACTGGCATATCAGCGCCACCAATCGGGATAATAATTAAGAAGCCAATTAAAAATGATAGTGCGATAATTGTTAAATATATCTTTTGGTCTTGGTTGAAGCAAAAATAAACAATACCTGCGATGATTATAATCCCAATAAGTAAATTGAGCATGTGTTGGCCTTTAAATACTATCGGAGAACCAGACATTATTCCTTGAAGTTTACCAAATGCAATGACAGAGCCTGAAAAAGTGATTGCACCTATCACTGCTCCCAAAGACATTTCAACTAAACTTAGAGTTTTTATATTTCCCAAGGTCCCAATTTTAAATGCCTCAGGTGCATAAAATGCAGCTAGCGCAACAAATACAGCAGCTAAACCAACAAGGCTATGAAAGCCTGCAACTAATTGTGGCATGTCTGTCATAGCAATTCTTTTCGCAATAATTGCCCCTACTATTCCACCAATAGCAATTGCAACTATAACGAATATAACTGTTTGAATATCTGAAGTAAAAAAATTAACCGAAAATAAAGTTGCTAAAATAGCTATTACCATTCCTAAGATTCCAAAGATATTTCCCCTTCTAGAACTTTCTGGAGAAGAAAGCCCTCTTAAGGCAATTATGAAAAATACACCAGATACAACATACGCAATGGCAACTAGGTTTGTGAGCATTTATTCTTTATCCTCTTTTTTTGGTTTTTTCTTATACATTGCAAGCATTCTCTGCGTCACAAGAAACCCACCAAATATATTCACAGCGGCTAAAAGCACAGCAAGGAAGCCAAAGCCTTTAGAGAGATTTCCTAAAAGTGATAGATCATTGCTGAGAACTAGAGCAAATAATCCACCAACAATTATAACTGATGATATTGCATTAGTGACTGCCATCAAAGGTGTGTGTAAGGCAGGTGTAACACTCCATACGACGTAGTATCCAATAAAAATCGATAAAACAAATATTGTTAGTCTAAAAATATTTGGATCAACTAATTCCATTATATAAACTCCTCATTGGTTATTTCTTTATTCTTAGTGACAAGTATACCTTTTACAATCTCATCTTCCCAATCAATGCTTAATTCTTTTGTCTCACTATCAATCAATAAATCTAAAAAATTCAAAATATTTTTAGAAAAAAGGGATGAGGCATCTTGAGAAATAGTTGATGTAATATTTTTTACACCTACGACTGTTACCCCGTTCACATTATTTGTTTCGCCAGCAGTTGAGCATTCACAATTGCCTCCACTTTCTGCTGCTAAATCAATGATTATTGATCCTGGCTTCATAGAATTTACTTGCTCTTTTGAAATTAGTAGTGGGGCTTTTTTACCTGGTATTAAAGCTGTACATATTGCAATATCTTGAGATGCTAAGGTTTCAGAAATTAGATTTGCTTGCTTTAATTTGAATTCTTCACTCATCTCCTTTGCATATCCTCCAGATGTCTCAGCATCTTGAGCTTCATCATCTTCAACCATTACAAATTTGCCACCCAAGCTTTCAACCTGTTCTTTTGCAGCCATTCTGACATCAGTTGCCGAAACAATTGCTCCTAACCTTTTTGCTGTCGCAATAGCTTGCAGTCCTGCAACACCTGCTCCAAATACCATGACCTTGGCAGGAGCTATTGTTCCCGCTGCTGTCATCATCATTGGCATTGCTTTATTAAAAAGATAAGTCGCATCAATAACAGCTTTGTATCCTGCCAAATTTGATTGTGACGATAAAATATCCATAGATTGAGCTCTTGTGATTCGAGGCATTAACTCCATTGCGAATGATGTCACCCCTTTATCTTTTAACTTATTCAGTGTTTCACTATTATTATATGGATCAAGCGATGCAATTAGTATGGATCCCTCATTCATCAGTGTAATTTCATCATCATTTGGTTTGTTGATTTTAAGTATTAGATCAGATTTACTAAGATCAGCAATTTCATTCGATATTGATGCTCCACTTTTAACGTAATCTTCATTAGAGAAATTTGAGTTTAATCCAGCATTGTCCTGTATGACCACATTAAGACCCCAGTCTATCATCTTCTTTACAGTATCTGGAGAAGCTGCCACTCTAGAGTCAGAATTGCTTTCTTTAAGAATATAAACTTGCATAATGAATAGAATTTATAATAAGAAAATTG